>Ga0160502_100619_pt1 | contig 17996 bp, 13 predicted proteins | sample DIDnMG_14_FD_108237 | JGI IMG/M metagenome (GOLD analysis project Ga0160502, IMG submission 108237) | Enriched soil microbial communities from UW Madison campus, WI, USA - DID2933_E24_Xylan MG | ecosystem: Environmental > Terrestrial > Soil > Unclassified | place: USA: Madison, Wisconsin... | reverse complement strand
TACTTTCATTTTTTCAATAACTATAAAAGGTAAGCTTATGTATGTAGTAAAAAGAGATGGCCACAGAGAGCCCGTAATGTTTGATAAGATTACAGAAAGAATCAAAAAATTGTGTTACGGCTTGAATGAGCTCGTAGATCCAGTAAAGGTAGCGATGAGAGTTATCGAAGGATTGTATGATGGGGTTTCGACTTCTGAACTTGATAATCTTGCAGCAGAAACAGCGGCTTCTATGACAATTGCGCATCCAGATTATGCTCAATTGGCAGCTCGTGTAGCAATTTCTAACCTGCATTCAAATACTAAAAAATCTTTCTCAGAGACGATGAAAGATATGTATCACTACGTTAATCCAAGAAATGGTCAAGATGCACCGTTAATTGCTGATGACGTATTTAAAGTGATTCAAGAAAATGCTGCTTTTTTAGATTCTCATATTATTTATACAAGAGATTTTAATTACGATTACTTTGGTTTCAAAACTTTAGAACGTTCTTATCTTCTTAAAATAAACGGAAAAATCGTTGAGCGTCCGCAGCACATGCTGATGCGTGTTTCTGTTGGTATTCACTTAGACGATTTAAAATCAGTTATTGAAACTTACGACTTAATGTCTAAAAAGTTCTTTACGCATGCAACGCCAACGTTGTTCAACGCAGGAACTCCAAAACCTCAAATGTCTTCTTGTTTCCTTTTGGCAATGCAAGATGATAGTATTGACGGAATTTACGATACATTAAAACAAACAGCAAAAATTTCGCAATCTGCAGGAGGAATTGGTTTGTCTATTCATAACGTTCGTGCAACTGGATCTTACATTCGTGGTACAAACGGAACTTCGAACGGAATTGTTCCGATGTTGAGAGTTTTCAACGATACAGCGCGTTATGTAGATCAAGGTGGAGGAAAACGTAAAGGAAGTTTTGCGATTTACATCGAAACTTGGCATGCTGATATCTTTGATTTCTTAGATTTAAAGAAAAATACAGGAAAAGAAGAAATGCGTGCGAGAGATTTATTTTTCGCAATGTGGACTTCAGATTTATTCATGAAACGTGTTCAAGAAGACTCAACATGGACTTTAATGTGTCCTAACGAATGTCCAGGATTATATGATGTTTACGGAGAAGAATTCGAAGCATTATATACTGACTATGAGTTTAGAGGAAAAGGAAGAAAAACAATCCGTGCTCGTGAATTATGGGAGAAAATCCTAGAATCTCAAATCGAGACTGGAACGCCATATATGTTGTACAAAGATGCAGCAAACCGTAAGTCGAACCACAAGAATTTAGGAACTATCCGTTCTTCTAACTTGTGTACAGAGATTATGGAGTTTACTTCTAAAGATGAAATTGCAGTTTGTAACTTGGCTTCTATCTCATTACCAATGTTTATTGATAATGGACAATTTGATCACCAAGCGCTTTACAATGTTACAAAACGTGTAACTCGTAACTTGAACAAAGTAATCGATAGAAATTACTACCCAGTAAAAGAAGCAGAAAACTCTAACATGCGTCACCGTCCAGTTGGTTTAGGTGTGCAAGGTTTAGCAGATGCTTTTATCATGTTGCGTATGCCGTTTACAAGCGATGAAGCTAAAAAATTAAACCAAGAGATTTTCGAGACATTATATTTCGCTGCTGTAACCGCTTCTATGGAAATGGCAAAAGAAGAAGGGCCATATTCAACTTTCGAAGGTTCGCCAATGTCACAAGGAGAATTCCAGCACAATATGTGGGGAATGAAAGATGAAGAATTATCAGGTCGTTGGGACTGGGCTTCATTAAGAAAAGAAGTTGTAGAGCACGGAGTTCGTAACTCATTGTTAGTAGCGCCAATGCCAACTGCTTCGACTTCTCAGATTCTTGGAAACAACGAAGCTTTTGAACCATATACGTCAAACATTTACACACGTCGTGTATTGTCTGGGGAGTTCATCGTAGTAAACAAACACTTACTAGAAGATTTAGTAAAATTAGGTTTATGGAACGAAGATTTGAAACAAGAAATTATGCGTCATAACGGATCGGTTCAAAATATCGATAAGATTCCGCAAGACTTAAAAGAGCTTTACAAAACAGTTTGGGAAATGTCAATGAAAGATATTATTGATATGTCTCGTCAAAGAGGATATTTTATTGATCAGTCTCAATCGTTGAACTTGTTCATGCAAGATGCTAACTATTCTAAACTAACGTCAATGCATTTCTACGCTTGGCAGTCTGGTTTAAAAACGGGAATGTATTACCTAAGAACAAAAGCGGCTGTAGATGCGATTAAATTTACATTAAACAATGATAAAAAAGAGGAAACCGCTCCAACATTAGTTGCAGAAACAGAATCAATCAGCGTTGAGGATTACAAAGCAATGCTTTTAAAAGCTCAGGCTGCAGATCCTGAGGATTGTGAAATGTGTGGATCTTAATTATTTTAGATTTTAGATTTTTAATTTGATATACGAAAAGCAGTTATTGTTATGATGGCTGTTTTTTTTTATCTTACATTTGTATTTTTAATAGTAAAAATAATACAAATATGAAAATAAGTATTGAAGATTATGATGGAATTGCAAAACGTTTAAAAGAAGAATATTCAAAACTATCAGATTTTGAAACTTTATCGTTAGCGATTCAAATACAGAGGAATCAAATTATACAAAGTGGACTGGTAGTTAGCTCATCAGATAAATATCCGAGTGCATTAGAGGCAATAGCTATTGCATTAGGATATCAAGAGAGAAATTCATCAACTATTACTGATGTGTTACGAAATATTGTAAATAGGGAGGGAGTTTAATTGTTTTTTGGATTAACGAGTTGTGCTTTGGGGCAACTTTCATACATTTGTACTTTATGATTAATAATCAAAAGATTAGAACCGTTATTTTTTATAAAAATTATTTCAATGAGTTTTTTATCAAGCAAAAAGAAAAAGTTCAAGAAAAAATTGTTTGGACGATTGATTTAATTGAAGAGCTAGATAGAATTCCTGAAACGTATTTAAAATATATTGAAAATACAGATGGACTTTATGAAATTAGAATACAACAAGGAAATGACATTTTTAGAATTTTTTGTTTTTTCGATGAAGGAAAATTAATTGTATTAGCTAATGGATTTCAAAAGAAAACTCAGAAAACACCAAAGAAAGAAATTAAAAAAGCTTTAAAAATTAAAAAGGAGTATGAAAACGAAAAATAAGAACATAACAACTTTAGAAGAGTTTAAAGAACAGCATTATGGAAAAATAGGAACTCCTAAAAGAGATGAACTAGAAGCTGGTTATGAAAATTTTAAAATTGGGGTATTACTTCAAGAAGCAAGACTGCAAAAAGGAATGACACAAGAAGAACTTGCCGTAAAAGCAGGAACAACAAAATCGTATATTTCGAAGATTGAAAATAATGTAAAAGAAGTCAAATTTTCTACACTTCAAAAAATCGTGGAACTTGGTTTAGGAGGACATTTAGAGTTGTCTATTAGATTATAAAATGAATATACTTAATTTGGTTATACAAAACAAAGAGGCATATTATAATCTTGCGAGTGAGTATTTTAATAATATAAATCCCGAAGAATATGAAAATATTAAGCTAGATAATATTTTGCCAAAATCTATTTCTATTTTAATAGATCATGAATTTATTCTAACTCCTTGTATTAAAGTTAAAATGAGTCTTTTTCAAGATCAAAAAGAAATAGGAACTTATTATTTATATGTCACTAAGGATAAAGAGTTTGTCGATGAGTTTTTGATAATTAAATAATCTATCAAAGCATTTTATTCGTTTTATATCTTACTTAAATAACTAAAAAACTTAGAAACTTAGTATCTCAGAATCTGAGAACCTCAAAAAAAGCCATTGTATATATCTCATTTTAAGCCCATATTTTTATATTATCATACAAAACCTGCTAAATTTGTTAAGAAATCCTTTTTTGTTTCATAAAATGCAATCTTTTTTTTGGTGCACTAAAAATAATTTATACATTCGCAGAGAATTTACAAAATAACACAAACAAAATGGCAAGTAACCGTTTTTATTTTAGCAACAACTTTTATTTCTTCTTTAGTAGAAGTCAGGATTGTGCTATGGTTATTTGAGATAAAATTTTAAGACAAATAAAACTAATATACAATCCTGATGCAAATCAGGATTTTTTTTTGACTATATGACAACGAAAATTGCAATACAAGGTATTAAAGGATCATTTCATCATCAAGTTGTGAAAGAGTATTTCTCTGAAAGTGTGGATATTGATGAATGTTTGTCTTTTGAAGAATTGATCGACAGCCTTATTGCCGGAAAATCAAATCAGGCCGTAATGGCGATCGAAAACTCGATTGCGGGGCCAATTATTCCAAATTATGCCTTGATCGACAAGAATAATTTGCACATTATTGGAGAGCATTATTTAAATATTCAGCAAAATTTAATGGCTTTAAAAGGTCAGAAAATTGAAGATATTAGAGAAGTTCATTCGCACCCAATGGCACTTTTGCAGTGTATGGATTTCTTGAAACAATATCCAAATATCAAATTGGTTGAGGATAAAGATACAGCAGAAACAGCAAGAAGAATTCAGGAAAAACAATTGACTGGAATTGCAGCAATTGCAAGTGTTACGGCTGCTGAAATGTACGATCTAGATATTATTGCACCGTCTATTCAAACGATCAAAAATAATATGACTCGTTTCGTAATCATCAAAAAGCAAAATTCATTTTTGCCAGAAAGTGAAATTAATAGAGCATCTGTAAAATTTGAATTAGATCATAAAAGAGGAAGTTTAGCTGCGGTTTTGAATGTAATGAGTGACTGCAAACTGAATTTGACAAAAATCCAGTCGCTTCCAAAAATCGAAACACCTTGGAAATATTCATTCTTCGTAGACGTGACATTCGAGAAATACGAAGATTTTGCAAAAGCCAAAGCATTATTAAATATTATGGCAGAATATTTTAAAGTGTTGGGAGAATATAAAAATACAAGGCCTTAAGTATTAAAGTCGGAAAGTCGAAAGTCTTAAAGTAAAGAAGAGAAAAGCATACAGCGTAAAGCTTAAAGCATATAGCAAAAATTAAAAACAATGATTACAACAGCAAAACGATTAGACACAGTTGAAGAATACTACTTCTCATCAAAACTAAGAGAAGTTCGTCAGTTGATGTCTGAAGGAAAATCGATCATCAATATGGGAATCGGAAGCCCTGATTTGAGTCCGTCAAAAGCAGTAATTGAAGCAGTCGCTGCGGCAATTCAAGACGAAAACGGACATGGCTATCAAAGCTATCAGGGATTACCAGAAATGAGGCAGGCGATGGCAGATTTTTATAAAGATCAGTTTGGTGTTGAAGTGAATCCGAATAATGAGATTTTACCTCTGATGGGTTCGAAAGAAGGAATAATGCATATTTCGCTTGCATTTTTAAATCCAGGCGATCACGTTTTAATTCCGAATCCAGGTTATCCAACTTATACTTCGGTAACCAATTTGGTTCAGGCAGTTCCGGTTTATTATGATTTGAAAGAAGAAAACGCATGGGAACCAGACTTCGAAGCTTTAGAAAAATTAGAGCTGGAGAAAGTAAAAATTATGTGGCTGGGATATCCGCACATGCCAACAGGAGCTAGAGGAAGTTTAGCGTTATTTGAAAAATTGGTTGCTTTTGCTAAAAAACATAATATATTATTGATCAACGACAATCCGTATAGTTTTGTTTTGAATGATAATCCGATGAGTTTACTTCAAGTTGAAGGTGCGAAAGATGTAGCTTTAGAATTAAACTCTTTAAGTAAAACCTTTAACATGGCAGGCTGGAGAGTCGGAATGGTTTTAGGAAATCCTGAAATTATAGATGCGGTTCTGAAAGTGAAAAGTAATATGGACAGCGGAATGTTCTACGGGATTCAGAAAGGTGCAATTGCAGCTTTAAAATGTGATAAATCTTGGTTCGAAGACCAAAACAAAATTTACAGACGCCGTAGAGAATTGACTGAAAAACTAGCAGAAAAATTAAACTGCAAAGTTTATAAAGAAGGAGTTGGGCTTTTTGTTTGGGCAAAATTGCCAGAAGGAATTGAATCAGCAGAGAAGTTCATTGACGAAATATTATATGAGAAACATATTTTCATTACACCGGGAACCATTTTCGGAAGCAATGGCGAAGGGTATATCAGATTCTCATTGTGTGTGAAAGAAGAGAAAGTACAAGAAGCGATTGATAGGTTTTAAGTATTAAGACTTTAGAATTAAGTATTAAGATTTTTATCCAGATTGTCAGGCTGAGCGGAGTCGAAGCCCGTGCCAATTGGAACGCCCTTCTCCCGAAGCCTCGGGATCGCTCAGGGTGACAAATTGAAAAGCAAGATTTGGATTTGGACTCGAGCGATAGCGAACAGGCGAAGCAATTTTAAAACTTGGAATTTAAAATAAATATGAAAGTATACGTAATAGGAATAGGATTAATAGGCGGCTCAATGGTGTTGGACATCAAAGAGAAGTATCCGAATGCGACTATTTTCGGAATTGACAATAACGAAAAACATTTGCAAGAAGCACTTGATCTTGGAGTTATTGACGAAGCGGGAAGCTTTGAAGATTTGCAAAAAGCAGATTTTGTAATCGTTTCGGTTCCGGTAGATGTTGCGCTGACAGTTTTGCCGAAAGTTCTGGATGCCGTTGGAGATAAGACCATTGTCTTTGAAGTAGGATCGACAAAAAAGCCAATCTGCGATGCAGTAGCAAATCATTCGAAAAGAAGAAATTTTATTGCCACACATCCAATTGCGGGAACAGAGTTTTCTGGACCTTCAGCAGCAATAAAAGGTTTGTTTAAAGGAAAAACAAACATTATTTGTGAAGTGGAAAAAACCACTTTTAAACTGCAAGAAAAGGCATTAAATCTTTTCGCAGAAATTGGAATGAGAATTCGATATATGGATCCCGTTTCGCACGATAAACACATTGCTTACGTTTCGCATTTATCGCACATTAGTTCGTTTATGCTCGGAAAAACAGTAATGATCAAAGAAAAAGACGAACAAGATATTTTTGATATGGCGGGTAGTGGATTTGAAAGCACCGTTCGTCTGGCAAAAAGTTCACCAGCCATGTGGACACCAATTTTTAAACAAAACAAAGAATACGTTCTGGAAACCTTAGAAGGTTATATTGCAAATTTAACTCAGTTTAGAGATTTGCTGGCAGACGATAATTACAGTGCCATTTTTGAAGAAATGGAAGGTGTAAATAAAATTAGAGAAATATTAAACGGAATAACTATAAAAAAGTAAACTATAAAAAAGATGGAAAATAAAAAAGAAATGAGAAAGTGGTTAGAGGATTTCAATTTAAATCACCCACTTGTGATAGCTGGACCTTGTAGTGCAGAAACTGAAGATCAGGTTTTGAAAATCGCTCACGAATTAAAAGATTCAAAAGTAAGCGTATTCAGAGCTGGAATCTGGAAACCAAGAACTCGTCCAGGAGGATTTGAAGGTGTTGGTGAAATTGGATTAAAATGGTTACAGAAAGCTAAAGCTGAAACTGGTTTATTAATGGGAACTGAAGTGGCAACTGCAGCTCACTGTAAACTAGCTTTAGAACACGATATCGACGTATTATGGGTTGGTGCACGTACAACTGCAAACCCATTCGCAGTTCAAGAAATTGCTGATACATTGAAAGGAACTGATAAAATCGTTTTGGTTAAAAACCCTGTAAACCCAGATTTAGCTTTATGGTTAGGTGGTGTTGAGCGTTTACACATGGCAGGTATCGAGAAATTAGGTGTTATTCACAGAGGTTTCTCTACTTACGAAAAAACAAAATACAGAAACATTCCAGAATGGCAAATTGCTATCGAATTACAAAATAAATTCCCTGATTTACCATTAATCATCGATCCATCTCACATTACTGGAGATCGTAAAATGATTTTCGAAGTAACTCAAGAAGCTTTAGACTTGAATTACGATGGTATGATCATCGAAACACACTTTGATCCAGACAACGCTTGGTCTGATGCAGCTCAGCAAGTTACTCCAGACGCTTTGAAACAAATCATTAAAGATTTGACTATCAGAAAAACGGATGATACTACAGACGAGTACAGCCAAAAAATGACTAAACTAAGAGCAAATATCGACGTTTTGGATGCTAACTTATTAGAGTTATTAGGAAAACGTATGAAAGTTGCTGACGAAATTGGTCAAGTGAAAAAAGATGCAAACGTTGCGATTCTTCAAAACAACCGTTGGAACGAAATTTTAGGGAAAATGATTCTTGAAGGTGAGAAAAAAGGTCTTACAGAAGAGTTTGTTTTGAGAATGTTCAAAGCAATTCACCAAGAAAGTATTGGTCACCAAGAGAAAATTTTCAACGCATAATTTTCTTTAAATTCTATAAGTGATATAAGATAATTTAAGTTTAAGCAAAATGAATCTCTAAATTTTCTTATAGCATTAATTAAAAATAGATTGTTTTTTAAAAATCCCTATTACTTTGAAAGAAGTGATGGGGATTTTTTTTTGCATAAATATTTTTATCTTTCCCAACCTTTTTAAGTTTTTTGTTCTCTATACTTTTATACAACTTTAAATTTCTATGCCATGAAATCAAAATCGCTTTTTTCAATGTTGATGTTTTCGCAAATAAAGTTTTATTTATTGCTTTGTTTTGTTCTGTTTATCGGAACAAAAACTTTTGCACAAAGTCCAGAATTGACAGTTAAAGGTGATGATGCAGAGAAAGTAAGAATGAGTCAGTTAAAAGTCAGTGTAAAAGTCGTTGGCAATATTGCTTATACCACTGCTGAAATGCATTTTTTTAATTCTGGAACACGCCAAATGGAAGCCGAACTTATTTTTCCATTGCCTGAAAATGTTTCCGTTTCCCGATATGCAATTGATATTAACGGAAAACTTCGTGAAGCTGTTCCAGTAAATAAAAATAAAGGAAAACAGGTTTTTGAAGCAATTGAACATCGACGTGTTGACCCTGGATTGTTGGAAAAAGTAGATGGGAACAACTTTAAAACGAGAATTTATCCGTTGATGCCAAACGGAGAACGAATTGTTGTTATTGGTTATGAAGAAGAACTTTCGGCTTCAGACAAAGATAATTTGGCATATCAACTTTTGAGTCGTTATCCCAAAAAGTTGGATAAATTTGAAATTAATGTTTCGGTTTTAGGTGCGTCTGCGGAGCCGGCTGTAAATGGAGATTCTGAAAAGGAAATTGTTTTTTCGAAATGGAATCAGTCTTTTAATGCTCCTATAAAAAAAGAAAATTATCAGCCTTCTGAAAAAATAGTATTTAAAATTCCAGTACAGCAAAATGTTCCAAGTGTTGTGACCCAAAATGTTGGCGGGCAGTATTATTTTTATGGGAACACTTTTGTTGAAGGAAATAAAATGTTTAAAAAAAGTCCAGCTTCAATTGGTTTGATTTGGGATAATTCATTGAGTTGCAAAAATCGAGATTTGAAAAAGGAATTGGATTTGTTGGACGCTTATTTTCAGAAGATAAAAAATACAAAAGTGACTTTATACTTTTTGAATTATACTTTTGAGAAACAAAAAGAATTTGTGATTTCGAACGGAAATTGGGCTGAATTAAAATCAATTTTACAAAACACAAAATACGATGGCGGAACTCGTTTTTCACAAATCAGTTTTGAAAATCAGGACGAATTTTTATTTTTCTCTGACGGATTATCTTCTTTGAGTGAAAATCTTCTTCCAAAAACTAAAAAACCTGTTTATGACATTACATCTTCAGTTTCTGCGGATTTTGCTTTTTTGAATTTTTCTTCAATGAAAACAGGTGGAAATCTGATCAATTTGAATCAGATAAATGCTGAAACGGCTTTGGATAAATTGACAAATGTTAATTTGAAATTTTTAGGCATAAAAGAAAATCTAACTTTGACTGATTTATTTCCGATGGAAGGAACTTCGGTTTCTGGAAATTTTAGTTTTTCGGGAATTTCTCTGAATCCAAAAAATGAAATCACCTTGCTTTTTGGTTATGGGAATGATGTTGTTTTAGAGCGAAAAATAACTTTAGATGCAGCAACTCAAAACACAACTGATATTAATGTTGAGAAACTTTGGGCACAGAAAAAAATCGCCAATCTTGAATTAGAATATGCTAAAAATGCAGATGAAATTGAACTTCTTGGAAAGAAATTCGGAATTGTAACCAAAAACACTTCGTTAATTGTTCTGGAAACGGTCCGCGATTATATTATGTATGATATTTTGCCGCCTGCAGAATTGCGCGCTGACTTTGACCTAATTAAGAAACAAGATCAAGATAGGGCATTGGCACAACAAAAAAATAATTGGGGAAGTATTGAAAGCTATTTTAAAGGTATTAATGTTTGGTGGAAAAATAATGTTACAACTAGTCCAGCAGCTTTAGCGAAATACAAAAAGCAAAAAGCAAATGAAACGATCAAAGGAGATCCTGATGCCGTTTTAACAATAGATGAACCAGTAGGCTCTGCTCCAGCAATGAGTGTTGTGCAAGAAGATAATGCGGTATATAATGCTCCAAAAATTGAAGAGATAAAAGATAAAAAAGTTGGAAGCGAAGAAATAGTCTATGTAGGATACGGAACTCAAAAACAATCAGCTGTAACAGCTGGTTATCTTGCAGAAAAATCAATTGTATCTGGACTTACAAATAATACAGCCCAAACATTAGAAGGTAAAGTTGCAGGAGTCGCTATTAAATCAACATCAGAAACAGATTCATCCTTAAATTATGCTGTCACTGATACACTAACTTTTGATTCTAAAAACAAAGACAAAATCTGGAATCCAGACAGATTGTATTTAAAAGCTTTAGCATCGGCACCAAAAGAAAAACGATATGATTTGTATTTTGAACTCAGAAAATCACAAGAACGAAATCCGAGCTTTTATTTTGATGTAGCACATTTTTTCTATAATCAAGGTGACGTGAAAAAAGCGTTACAAGTAATCAGCAATATTGCCGATTTAGGTTTAGAAAATCATCAGCTTTATAAAACACTTACTTATACTTTACGCCAATGGAAAGATTATGATGATGCAGTATTTACGGCAAAACAAGTGGCAAAATGGAGAGCGCATGAACCACAAAGTTTAAGGGATTATGCATTGGCTCTTGAAGATGCAGGAAAATATCAGGCAGCTTTTGACGAATTGGTAAAATCTCTAGAAGTAAATTATTATGGAGAAATGAGTGGACAATATGAAGGTGTAGAAGATATTATTTTAATGGATATTAACCGTTTGATGAGTGAACATCCAGGGTTAAAAACAGGTAAATTAGATAAAAAATATCTTGAAAAAATGCCTGTAGATATCAGAATTATAATGAACTGGAATCAAATGGATGTCGATTTAGATTTACATGTAATTGAACCAACAGGAGAGGAATGTTACTATAGCCATAAGAGCACTGAGATTGGCGGAAGATTTTCAAAAGATTTTACGCAAGGTTATGGGCCAGAGCAATATTTGATTAGAAATGCGGTAAAAGGAAAATATCAAATCAAAACCAATTATTTTGGCGAAAGCACATTAACAGAAAATGGTCCTGCAACCGTAATGTTGGAAATTTATACAACTAAAGCTGGAAAAACATCAAAAACTTTGAAAACAATTCAGTTAGGAAAAGTAAAAGAAAATGAGATTCTAGCCGAGATCAATTGGTAAAGACTGTAAATTAAGAATTCACTTTTTAAATTTAAAAGGCGAAGTTGCGTTGTTCAATTCTAAAAACGTAATTTTGCCTTTTAAAATTTTTAGTTTTAAGAGCAATCTAAAATCTAAAATTTGCAATCAAAAATTAAAGAATGACAGGAACCGTATATAAATCTACAGGAAGCTGGTACACCGTAAAATCTGAAAATGGAGATTTTGTGGAATGCCGTATGAAAGGGAAATTCAGAATAAAAGGTATAAAAAGTACCAATCCTATTGCTGTAGGCGATATAGTCGATTATGAATTAGACGAAACTTCAGATGCTGTAACGGGAACGATTCATAATATTCATGAACGAAAAAACTATATCGTTCGTAAATCGGTTAACTTGTCTAAGCAGATTCACATTATTGCTTCCAATATCGACCAAGTTTTCTTGTTGATTACAATTGATAATCCGCCAACAACTACAAGTTTTATCGACCGTTTTTTGGTAACTGCCGAAGCATACGGAATTGAAGCAATCTTGATTTTTAATAAAATAGATACTTTAAACGATCAGACTTTAGACGATCAGCTTTATCTGCAGCATATTTATACCGAAATTGGATATAAATGCCTTCGAATTTCATCAACAGAAAATAAAGGAGTTGACAAGTTGAAAGAAATGATGGTTGGAAAAGTAAGTATGTTTTCTGGGCATTCTGGAGTTGGAAAATCAACTTTGGTAAATGCAATGGAACCAAGTCTTCATTTAAAAACTTCAGTAATTTCAGAACAAAGCAAACAAGGTCAGCACACAACTACTTTTGCTGAAATGTATGATTTGTCTTTTGATGCCCGAATTATCGATACACCAGGAATTAAAGGTTTTGGAATTGTAGACATGGAACCATCAGAAATCAGCGGATACTTTCCAGAGTTCTTCAAACTCAAAGATCAATGTAAGTTTAACAACTGTTTACATAAAGAAGAACCGCATTGTGCGATCAAAACAGCTTTAGAAAAAGACGAAATTGCGTGGTCACGTTACAATAGTTATCTTAAAATCCTTGAAGGTGACGAAGAGCATTACCGCACCGATACTTATGGCGAAGATCGCGCGGCGAGTGATGAAACAAGAAAATAATTGTGAATTGTGAATGGTAAATTGTGAATTCCAATTGAAACACGAAAAGTTTGCATTGTAGAGATGCACTGCAGTGCATCTAATTTAGTATTAAATCTTTAAAAATCCTTAAATCTGTGGTATTAAACCACAATTCACCATTTTAATGAAAGTAGTTATTCAAAGAGTTTCAGAGGCATCAGTAACTGTTGATGGTCAAAAAACAGCAGATATTAAAAAAGGATTATTGGTTTTAGTTGGAATTGAAGATGCCGATACACAGGAAGACATTGATTGGCTTGCTGGGAAAATCATAAAAATGAGAATCTTTGGTGACGAAAATGATGTTATGAACTGTTCGGTTCAGGATATTGATGGCGATATTATTGTTGTGAGTCAGTTTACGCTTCATGCATCAACCAAAAAAGGAAATCGCCCTTCTTATATAAAAGCTTCAAAGCCAGATTTTGCAATTCCAACTTATGAGAACTTTGTAAAATCTCTGGAAAAAGAGTTTGGCAAGAAAGTACAAACTGGAATTTTTGGCGCAGATATGAAAGTAAATCTTCTAAATGATGGACCTGTAACTATTGTAATGGATAGTAAAAACAAGGAGTAAAATATTATTAAACATTTGTTAAGGATTTCGCAAAAAAATATATATTTGACGAAAATACTTACTAATGAAAAAACTCTTTTGCGCATTCTTTTTTTTCTTATTTCTTGTTAATTCTTCTGCTCAAAAGAGCGATTATTCTATACTATCAATACCCGATAGTCTTAAACAAAATGCCAATGCTGTCCTTCGATTAGACCAGATGGATATCCTTATTGCTTCGCAAAGAAGCATGAACATCAAAACCCAAAGAGTAGTTTCTGTTTTAAATGATAAAGGACTAAATGATATTGACGCCTTTAGTCATTATGATAAAACAACTTCTATCAAAAATATTGAAGCAATTGTTTATGATGCATTAGGAAACGAAATAAAAAAAATCAAACGAAAAGATTTTAAAGATCAAAGCGCGGTAAGTGGCAGTACTCTTTTTTCAGATAACCGTGTACTTTACTTAGATTATACTCCAATTTCATATCCTTTTACTATTGTTTATACTTGCGAAGTTGAAACTTCGAATACTGCATTTATACCACAATGGTATTTTTTAGGTGGCTATTATTTAAGTGTAGAAAAATGTGTTCTGAATGTTACTTTTCCTAAAGACTTAGGCTTTAAAAAGAAAGAATTCCGTTTTAACGGTTTCAATATTAAAAAGACAGAAGAGACAGATACCAAACTAAGTTATTTAGCTACCAATCTTGTTGCTCAAAAACAAGAAGATCTTAGTCCTAATCCATCAGACCTTTTTCCAAAAGTAATGATGGGATTAGAGAATTTCCATTTAGAAGGAGTTGATGGAAAAGCTACAACATGGGAAGCATTTGGTAAATGGTATGGAGAAAAAATCCTAACAGGAACTACCATTTTGCCAGAAGAAACAAAAGCAAAAATCAAAGCTTTGGTTGGGAACGAAAAAGATCCAGTTAAGAAAGCAAAGATTATTTATGATTATGTTCAAAAGAAATCCAGATATGTAAATATTGCCGTTGGAATTGGCGGATGGAAACCAATGTTGGCAAGCGATGTAGATCGTTTAGGTTATGGTGATTGTAAAGCATTATCAAATTATACAAAAGCACTTTTGGAGGTTGTAGATGTTCCGTCTTATAATACTATTTTATATGGAGATCGCTACAAGTCAGATATTCAATCTGATTTTGTTTCGATGCAAGGAAACCACATGATTTTAGCGGTTCCAAACGAGAATAATTATATCTGGTTAGAATGTACAAGTCAAGATGATCCATTTGGATATCAAGGTGTTTTTACAGATGATCGCGATGTTTTGGTTGTAAAACCTGAAGGCGGAGAAATTGTCCGCACTAAAATCTACGATGACAAAGGAAATACTCAAGATGGAAAAGGAACTTATACCATTGATGAAACTGGGAATTTTTCAGGAGTTCTAAAAATTGCTTCACGAGGAAGTCAATATGCTTTTAAATCTCGAGTAGAAACCATGCAACCAAATGAAAAAGAGGAGCACTACAAAGATTACTGGGATAATATCAATAACTTAAAATTAGGTAAAATAACTTTTACCAACGATAAAGAAAATGTTCGTTTTACAGAAGATATTCAAGTAAGTGCTTCAAATTACGGAACACTTTCTGGCAATAAAATGATTTTTGTAGTTGATGCATTTAATCAATATACGGGAAATATAAAACGAATGAGAAATCGTAAAAATCCATTTCAAATCCAGCGCGGATATTTGGATACAGATGAAATCGAAATCAGCCTTCCTGCAGGTTACAGTATCGAATTTCTTCCTTCAAATTATGAGTTAAAAGGAAAATTTGGTGAATATAAAACCGAAATCATAAAAAAAGAAAATAACAAACTAACGTATAAAAGGTCAATGTTCCTTAACAAAGGTAAATATTCGAATAAAGAATATGACGAATACCGTTTGTTTATGGAGCAGGTCTCTAGAAACGATAATGCCAAAATAATATTGACAAAAAATTAAACCAATTATAACCAATATAAACCAAGAATTACCAATGAAAATTATTAAACTATTTAGCCTCTCTGTGATTCTATTAATCGCTCCCAAAGCGATTTCTCAGGAATTCAAATTAGGAAAGGTTTCTGTTGCAGAATTGGAACAGAAAGTCCATCCAAAAGATACTTCAGCAGTAGCAGCAGTTCTTTACAAAAAAGGAGTTTCAAGAATGGAGTTCGATCAAAATGATGGTTTTTACATGATGACCGAAGTAGAAACCCGTATCAAAATTTATAAAAAAGAAGGCTATGAATGGGCAAACCAGCAAGTTTGGTATTACAACACTACTAACTTAAAAGAACGTGTGTTTTTTACAGATGCAAATACTTATAATTTAGTGAATGGTAAAATAGAGAAAACAAAATTAAAAAGCGACGGATCTTTTGATGAAGTCATTTCTAAATACAGAGGGCAAAAAAAGATTACGATGCCAAATGTAAAAGAAGGATCTGTAATCGAATTTCGTTATACTATAAAATGTCCTAACGAAGGAATCATACGTGACTGGGATTTTCAAACGTCAATTCCTGTAAACTATTCAGAACTTAAAGTCGCTTATCCAGAATATTATGTCTTTAAACCGGTACAAAAAGGATATTTATTTCCAAAAGCTACAACATTAAAAAATCCGAAATCGATAACGATCAATAGTAAAGAAAGAAACGTAGGACTGGTGTCTGGAACTAGTTTCTCTTCAGATAAAATTGATTATTTAGAAACTGAAGTAACGTATGTAGCACAAGATTTTCCAGCGTTGAAAGATGAAAGTTTTGTGAATAATATTGATAATTATACAGCAAGTGTTCAGCACGAATTGTCGTTGACTCACTTTCCAAATAGTCCAATAAAAGAATACTCTACAGATTGGAATTCAGTGGTAAGAACGATCTATGAATATGATGATTTTGGTCCAGAGTTAAACAAAACAGGATATTTTGAAGAGGATTTGAAAAAAGTTCTGACCGGACTAAATGGGCAGGATGAAAGAATTTGGGCCATTTTCAATTATGTGAAAGCAACCATAAAATGGAATGGCTATACAGGTTACAGCTGTGATAGCGGAGTTAAAAAAGCATATAAAGAAAAAACAGGAAATATTGCAGATATCAACTTAATGCTAACTGCCATGCTTCGTTCTTCGGGTTTAACAGCAAATCCAGTTTTAGTAAGTACACGTTCTAATGGAATTGCATTGTTCCCAAACAGAAATGCTTTTAATTATGTAATTGCTGCTATTGAAACACCAGACGGATATATTTTATTGGATGCAACTGATAAATATTCGATTCCAAATGTTCTTCCTTTTAGAACATTAAATTGGCTTGGAAGATTAATCAGAAAAGATGGCTCTTCACAAGAAATAGATTTAATGCCTAAAAAGACATCAAATGATTTTGTTTTCATGAATTATGACATCAATGCTGAAGGAAAAGTTACTGGAAAAGCAAGAAGACAATGCACAGATTATAACGCTATGATCGCCAGAGAAAACTTCGAAAAACTAAAAGAAGAAGAATATCTTGAAAAATTAGAAAATAACAATGGAAAAATTGAGGTAAGCGAATATTCAAGAACAAACGAAAAAGAGTTACTTTCTCCAACACTTGAGACTTATTCATTTACAGGAAACGATTTATGCGAAATTATCGGTGGTAAGATTTATGTTAGTCCAATGTTATTCTTTAGTCAAGACAAGAATCCATTTAAACAAGAATCTCGCGAGTATCCAGTAGATTTTGGTTATCCGTTTATGGATAAATACAATATCACAATTAAAATTCCAGAAGGTTTTGCAGTAGAAACATTGCCAACTGCTGTTGCTTATAGTATGGAAAACAATCTGGGAAGTTTTAAATTTAATATTGCTGCAAATGGCGATGTTTTACAATTGATGATTGTCAATCAGATCAATGAGGCAATTATTAATACAGAACAATATGAAATGCTGAAAGAGTATTACAAAGGAATGGTTGCGAAAGAAACCGAAAAAATTGTTTTAAAACGCATTTAATATGCTTATAAGATCATTTCTAATTTGCATTGCTTTCTTTTGGAGCATTACAAATACACAAGCTCAAAATTATGAGCTTGGAAAAGTAACAATAGCTGAACTTAAAGAAAATGTTCATCCTAAAGATAGCAGCGCACCAGCTGCTATCTTGTTTAAAAAGGGAAGAACATATTTTACATACGACCGAAATACAGGTTTTATTGCAAATCATATTTGCGAGGTAAAAATCAAAATTTATAAAAAAGAAGGCTTGAGTTGGGCCGATCAAAAAGTGCGCTTTTATATTGGATATGAAAATCTAAATGACGACCGTTTAGAATTCTCAGAAGCAGTAACCTATAACTTAGAAAATGGGAACATTGTAAAAACGAAACTTGAAAATCAAGGAGAGTTTAAAAATAAAATTAATAAATACTGGAAAGAGAAAACAATCACTTTACCAAATGTAAAAGTGGGCTCTATTATAGAATATAAATATGTTTTGAAATCTGAAAATCTGGTAAAGTTTCCTGATTTTGATATTCAGTTCAAAATCCCCAGTT
>Ga0160502_100616_pt1 | contig 18123 bp, 19 predicted proteins | sample DIDnMG_14_FD_108237 | JGI IMG/M metagenome (GOLD analysis project Ga0160502, IMG submission 108237) | Enriched soil microbial communities from UW Madison campus, WI, USA - DID2933_E24_Xylan MG | ecosystem: Environmental > Terrestrial > Soil > Unclassified | place: USA: Madison, Wisconsin... | reverse complement strand
TGCGGCCCCACGCGGCCCACGCCCCAGCTGAGCGCGCCGGTGGCGATCAGGCTTTCCGCGCATCCCATCAGCGCGCGGCCCGCCAGCAAGACGGCCAGCGCCGCCTGCGGCTGCGACGAGAGCGCCTCGGCCAGCACATACAGCAACCCGGCCGCCACACCCAGCACGAAGCCCGCCACCACGGCGCGCTTGGCGCCACGGCGATCGACCAGCGCGCCGGAATACGCCCGCGACAACAAGGCGGCGGCGAACTGCAGGCCCGCCACCACGCCCACCACCAGCGCACTCATGCCCAGCGTGCCATTCACATACAACGGCAATACCGGCATCGGCAGGCCGACCATGAAAAATCCGATGAACACGGCCAGGACCAACGGCAGCAGCTGCGCAAACACGGAGCGCACGGGTCCGTGGGCCGCGGGCAATGCCGCGGCCGTCGAAACGTTCGACATGAAAAATCCTTGAAAGGGTCATGACAATCCGAAACCATCGCGGAGAATTCGTCGATGGCATAATCCGCGCTTGCGGGTGACAAATCGGATTGCCTGCTGCAAATTTTATGAGCCGAAGCTCAGGTTTGATACTCGCCTTTCCACGCATCCATGACCGACATCCCACAGCCCCGAAAATCGCCGCGCCAGCTTAGATCGCAGCACACCGTCGACACGATCCTGCAGGCGACGGCTCGCGTTTTGGCCGCCAACGGCTATGCGGGCACCAACACCAACCTGATCGCCGAAACCGCGGGCGTCAGCGTCGGGTCGCTGTACCAGTACTTTCCGAACAAGAACGCGTTGATCGCCGCGCTGCATCAGCGCCACGACAACGAGATGCTGGATGTCATCGACAACGTGCTGAACAGCAACCCCGCGGCCACGCTCGAAGAGCGCGTGGCCGCCATCGTCCAGGCGATGCTGCACGCGCACCTGCTGGAGCCCGCGCTGCACCGCGTGCTGGAACGCGAGTTCCCGCTGTTCGACACGCCGCGCGAACACAGCCTGGCCGATCAGGACATCCATCGCCGCATGCGGCACCTGCTGGAACTGCACCGCGCAGAAATCGCGCAACAAGACCGCGACCTGGCGACCTATGTGGTGCTGCGCATCATGGAATCGCTGGTGCATGCGGCAGCGCTGGAGCCGCCCGCCGGGTTTTCCCCTGCGCAGCTTGAACGGGCCGTAGTGGATGCGGTGATGGGGTATCTGGCGACGCCGGGCGGCGCCGCGCCGCGCAAGAAGGCAAGTGCTGCCAAGGCCGGCAAACCCGCGGCGGCGGCCAAGAAAGCCACGCGCCGGAAATCCGTGGCGTAAACGGCCGGCCCGCAGTTAGCGATAAGCAGCTAGCGATTAGCGGTTGGCGATCAGCGGCTGGCGTCTTCGGCCATGCGGGCCAGGCAATCCGATGCCTTGCCCACCACGATGCGGGCGCTACACGCCAGCATCAGGTTCAGGTTCAGGCCGAAGTCTTCGACGGTGTAGCCCTCGGCATCCACCATGCGCGACACGCCATCGTCTGCTGCCGCCCCCACCGCCACCTGGTCGACCAGCGAGCCAGCCTGGCCGGTATAGCCCCACACCGGCTTGCCGCAGGCGATGGCGTAGCCCACTTCAAAGGCCGTGCCGGAATCGGGTTCGGCGCCGCGAAAGGCATTCAGGTTGGCCATCACCATGTCGGCGCGCCGGATCAGCGCCACGTTCTCGCGGTAGATCCACTGCGCCAGCGCGGGGCCCGACAAGTCCTTGGGCGCCATGTTGTCCAGCGGAAACAACCCGTCGAAACCGTAGGTGGCGCACAGCGCCTTGAGCCGCTGGCCGTGCGCCACGGCATCGGGCAGGAATACGTCGAAACCCGCGAGATACACGCTGCGCATAAGGGCTTACTCCGGTTCTGAAACGTTGAAGGCTTCGCCGGTGGCGAAAAACGAGCCGCCGGCCAGGTAGTGCACCGAACGCCGGTCGTCGTGCGGGAAGTGCCAGCGGTTGTCCGAAAACACGTCCGGCGCCGCCCACGCGGCGACGACCTCGCCGATGAACAGATCATAGGCCTGTTGGTTGTGCGGTTCGGGCACGACCTTGCATTCCAGCCAGCCCAGGCAGCCGGCCACCAGCGGCGCGCCGATCTTGCTGGCGGGAAACGTCGACAGGCCGCTTGCCTGGAACTTGTCTTCACCGCGCCCCGATTCCGAGCCCACCTTCAACGTGGCGGCCGCCTGCGCGCGCGACGGGATGCACAGCGCGAATTCCCCCGACGCTTCGATCAATTCGCGCGTGTAGGTGTTCTTGTCCACCACCACCAGCATCTTGGCCGGGTTGAAGTCCAAGGGCATCGCCCAGGCGGCCGCCATGACGTTGCGCGCGTCGCCGTGGGCGCTGGTCACCAGCACCGTGGGGCCATGGTTCAGCAGCAGGTAAGAGCGGGGCAGGTCGACGGCTTGGATGTTGGACATGGCAGGGGGCTTAGAACATGCCGTTCTGATTGGCGGGGTTTTCGGGGATTTCCTGGCTGACGTCCCAGTGCTCGACGATCTTGCCCTTATCCACGCGGAAGATATCCACAACCGCCTGGCCGCGGTCTTCCGGCGAATCGCGCCACTGGTTGTGGATCACCACCAGGTCGCCCTCGGCGATCACGCGCTTGATCTCGACGATGGCTTGCGGATGCTGGTCGAAATAGGGCGGGAAGAAATCCACCATCGGCCCGACGCCGTCGCGCATGTAGGGGTTGTGCTGCACGTAGTTGGGGCTGACGTACAGGCGTACCGCCTCGTCGATCTCGCGGTCCTGGAACATCATCCGGAAGAACGCCGTGACGATCTCCTTGTTCGACTGGGGCGCAGCCGCAAGCGCTGGCGCGGCCGCCAGGCAGTGGGAGGCGACCAGCGCACAGGCGGCCAACGATTTCAACTTCATACGCATACAGGACAACTCAGGATGACGCCGGCTGGCGGCCTGCCAGTTTACAAATAAAAACGCAGGTTCCGACCCTGCCGCACAATGAAAAAAGGAGCCCTTGACGGGCTCCTTTTTCCTTGTCTGGCGGGCGGATCAGTATCCGACGGTGAAGCGGCGGCGCGAATACTTGGGCGTCTCGATCTCATCGGCCAGCGCAATGGCGTAGTCTTCCATCGAGATCCAGCTCTTGCCTTCCTCGTCGGCCAGCAAGTGGTCGTCACCCACGCGGAACGTGCCCGTGCGCTCACCCGGCTCGAACAGCGCGGAGGGCGACAGGAAGGTCCAGTTCAGCACCTTTTCCTGGCGCAGCGTATCCAGGAACACGACGCCGGCGCGGGCCTCGGGCTTGTAGGCGTCGGGGAATTCCGGGGTGTCGATCAACAGCTTGCCGGGCGCCACCAACAGGCTGCCCGCGCCGCCCACCACCAGCAGGCGCGGCACGCCGGCGTTCTTCACGGCGGCCAGCAAGGGGCGCGCGTCGGTCGACACGAAACGCGTGGCGCTGACGACGGCGTCGTGGCCGGTCAACAACGGCGTCAGGGTTTCGGGATCAGTCGCGTCGCCCTGCTGGACGGTCAGGCCGGGCTGCGCGTTCACGTCGGCCGGGTTGCGGGCGATGCCCGTCACCTGGTGGCCGCGTTTGATCAATTCGTCGGCCACGCGGGAACCCACGCGGCCGGTAATGCCGATCAATGCGATTTTCATGGTCTTGCTCCTTGGGAGGGAAGCCGGAGCGGGCGGCGCACGATGCGCCGCAACACGCTCCGGTTCAGGCAAATCCATACTATTCGGTCAAATCCGAACAAAAAACCCAATAAACCGGAAGAGTTTTTTGCAATTCATGCATCAATCGGCCGGATTCAACCTGCGTTGCGCTGCGCCTGATAGACCTGCAAGTGCGAATACGCCACCCGCAGATAAGTCGCGTCCACGCCCAGCGTGCGGGCGCGCCGCACCATGTCGCCCACGATGTGGTCGGCCTCGACCGGCAGGCCCTGGCGCAGGTCGCGGAACATGGACGCCGTCATGGGTTGCGTGCGGTCGCTCATCAGCTTTTGCGCGAAGGCATCGGCTTCGGGGCGGACTGCATGGCCGGACGCAGCCGCCACGGCTTGCGATTCCTGCAGCAGGCTTTTCAGGATGTCGATGCCGTCGTCGGTGGACGCGATCTGTCCGATCGCGCCGCGCATCAGGCAGGTGCCGGCGGCCAGCGTCGTCAGCATGACGTACTTTTCCCAGATGTCCTGGTGGATGTCTTCGCTCAGGCGGCTGACGTATTCGCCGCCGGCCAGCGCTTGCTCCAGCGCCACGCAGCGTTCGCTGCGGGCCGGGCCCGCGCGTTCGCCGAAGACGATGCTGGCATGCTTGCCCAGGTGCACCACTTCGCCCTCCGGGCCGAGCGTGGCGTTGATCTGGCACAGCCCGCCCAAGACGCGGTGCGGCTCGAATTCGCGGTCCAGCACGTCGTATTGCAGCACGCCGTTCATGATGGGCAGCACCGCCGTATCCGGGCCGACCGCGGGGCGGATGGCGTCGATGGCGCTGGCCAGGTCATAGGCCTTGCAGCTGAGCACGACCACGTCGTACTGGCCCTGCAGGGTCTGCTGCGTGGCAAGCTTGGGGTGCAGCGTGGCGTCGCCGAACGGGCTCTGGATACGCAAGCCCTGTTCGCGGATCCGGGCCGCGCGTGGTTCGCGCACCAGGAAGGTCACGTCCGCGCCCGCCTGGGCGGCGCGTCCGCCGAAATAACCGCCGGTGCCGCCGGCACCCAAGAACAACAACCGCATTTGTCTCTCCTGTAGCTGCCCGCCTGTTTCGCGGGCTGATACGGAATTATGCGCTTGGCACGGCGGCCGGCGCATCCTGCAAGCGCCCGCCGCCCACACGCCGGACAGGCGCTTTCAGGAAGCGGCCGGCTCAGACTGCGTGGTTGTGTTCCGCCCAGGCTTCGTAGCCGCCGCGCAGCGCCCAGGTCTTGGGATAGCCGGCCGCGCGCAGGCGCGAGGCCAGCAGCGCAGCCGACACTTCCTTGGGGCAGGCGCAATACACCACGATGTCGGACTCCAGCGCGCCCGGGTCCAGCGCCGGCAGCGGCGCCTTCAGGTCCACGGCGATGGCGCCCGGAATGCGTTCGGCATCGCGCTGCGCTTCGGGACGCACGTCGAAGACCACCGTGTTGCGGCCCTCCTGGCGCCATTGCATCAGTTCGTCCACGGACAAGCGGGGGATGACGCGCAGGCTGCGCAGCAGGATCCGGCGGCGCAGGAAACGCGTGAGGATATACAGCGCCAGCACCGCCGCCAGCACGCCCAGCCCCATGGCGCCGTAGGTGCCCAGGATTTCCAGCACGTCGTTGACCACGCTGTGGAACAAGCCGCCCAGCAGCAAGGCCGAACCCGCCCAGATCATGGCGCCCACCAGGTCATAGAGCAGGAAGCGGCGGTAGGCGGTGCCCGTCAGGCCCGCCATGACGGTGGACAGCGCACCCGCGCCGGGCAGGAACTTGCACACCAGCAGCGCCCGCACGCCAATGCGCAGGTACAGGCGCTGCGTCTGGCGGATGCAGGAATCCTGCGACAGCGACATCTTGCAGATCACGCCCAGCAGGCGCGCGCCGTAACGGCGGCCGGCAACATACCAGAGGGAGTCGGCCAAGAGGCAGGCCACGGTGGCCGCCAACCACGGCGTCAGCCATCCGGCCGCGCCGCCCAAGGCACCCGCCGCGATCAGCATGGGATAGGCGGGCACGGGCAGGCCCGCCTGTTCGACCAGGACGTTCGCGAACACCAGCCACCCGCCGTACTGCTCGAGCAGCAATTGAATGTCTTGCATGGACCTTCCAGCTTGCCGCGCGGAGCGCAGCTTATCGCTCGATTTTAGGCGCGCCGCGGCCCGTCAGGCGCGTTGCCGGCGCTTCATGCACCGCAACACGGCGTTTCACGCGCGGCACGTCCATCCCGTGGGACACGGCGCACCATCTTGGTGCCACGTTTCCCCGCCGAGGTGCCTATAATCCTGCCCGTTCATCAGGTTTCCCCGACTTGTCGCAGGAATGCCTCATGGCATACAACTTGCTTCGCCTGGACTGGCTGCGCACCGACCATTCGGATGGGACGCGCCCCCGGCGCCCCCATCCCCATGACTGATCCCACGCCTACGTTTTCGTCCGCTTGCGCCGACCCTGCCTGCCGGCGGCCGCAGCCAGGCATCCGCATCGTCGCCCCATCGGTTCCCCCTTTCCATCCCCGCGAAGGAGTCTCCCGCATGAAATCCCTGTCCACCCCGTCCGTCGGCGGCATCGCCCGCCGCGGTCTGCTCAAGCTGGCGGCCGCTGCCGCCGCTGGCGCCTTGCTGTTCTCGGGCGCGGCGCAAGCCCAGGCCCCGGCCAAGACCCGCGTCGCCGCCATCTACACGGTGCCGGTCGAGCAGCAATGGGTGTCGCGCATCCACAAGGCGCTGACCGCCGCCCGCGACCGTGGCGAGATCGAATACACCTTCTCGGAAAACGTCACCAATGCCGACTACGAGCGCGTCATGCGCCAGTACGCCGAGCAGGGCAACAAGCTGGTGGTGGGCGAAGCCTTCGCGGTGGAAGCCGCCGCCCGCAAGGTCGCCAAGGACTATCCGCAGACCGCCTTCCTGATGGGCTCCTCGGGCAAGCCGCAGCAACCCAACTTCTCGGTGTTCGACAACTACATCCAGGAACCCGCCTACCTGACCGGCATGATTGCCGGCGGTATGAGCAAGACCGGCAAGATTGGCCTGGTCGGCGGCTACCCCATCCCCGAAGTGAACCGCCTGATGCAAGCCTTCATCGAAGGCGCCAAGGAAGTGAACCCGAAGGCCGAATTCACCGTGACCTTCATCGGTTCGTGGTTCGATCCCCCGAAGGCCAGGAAGCGGCCTTCGCCATGATCGACAAGGGTGCGGACGTGCTGTACGCCGAACGTTTCGGCGTGTCGGACGCGGCAAAGGAACGCGGCAAGCTGGCCATCGGCAACGTGATCGACACGCAGCCGCAGTACCCGGAAACGGTGGTGGCATCGGCGTTGTGGAGCATGGAGCCCACGATCGACGAAGCGCTCAAGCAAGTGAAGGCCGGCACGTTCAAGGCGGCCGACTTCGGCCAATACTCGCTGATGAAGCACAACGGTTCGTCGCTGGCGCCGCTGGGCACCTTTGAATCGAAGATCCCGGCCGAGCTGATCGCCCGCGTGCAGGCCAAGCAAAAGGCCATCCTGGACGGCAGCTTCACGGTGCAAGTCGTCGACAAAGAACCCAAGTCCTCGGCACGATGAACCAAACGCCTCTCGCCCTGCAACTGACGGGGATCACCAAGCGCTTCGGCAGCCTGACGGCCAATGACGATATCTCGCTGACGCTTCGGCAAGGCGAAGTCTTGGCCCTGCTGGGCGAGAACGGCGCCGGCAAATCGACCCTGGTGTCGATCCTGTTCGGCCACTATGTGGCCGACGCCGGCAGTATCGACGTCTTCGGCAAGCCCTTGCCGCCCGGCCGGCCCGACGCCGCGCTGGCGGCGGGCGTGGGGATGGTGCATCAGCACTTCACCCTGGCCGACAACCTGACCGTGCTGGACAACATCATGGTCGGCACCGAGTCGCTGTGGAAGCTGGCCTCCGGCCGCGGCGCGGCGCGCCGCCGCCTGGTCGAGCTGGGCCAGCGCTTCGGCCTGGGCGTGGACCCCGACGCGCGCGTGGGCGGGCTTTCCGTCGGCGAAAAGCAGCGCGTCGAGATCCTGAAAGCGCTGTACCGCGGCGCCCGCGTGCTGATCCTGGATGAACCCACCGCGGTGCTCACGCCCCAGGAAGTGCAAGACCTGTTCGCGACGCTGCGCGGCTTTGTCGACGAAGGCCTGGCCGTCATCTTCATTTCGCACAAGCTGGACGAAGTGATGGCCGTGTCGCGCCGCGTGGCGGTGCTGCGCCAGGGCAAACTGGTGGCCGAACGCGACACCGCCGGCACCAGCCCCGCCGAACTGGCGGAACTGATGGTGGGCCGCAAGGTCGTCATGCCGCGCGCCGAAGCGGTCGCCGCCGCCGAACAAGCCGCGCCGGTCGTGACCTTGTCGCAGGTCACCGTGCGCGACGGCCGGGATGGTGCGCCGCGCCTGGACAGCCTGGACCTGGTGGTCCACAAGCACGAGATCGTCGCGATCGCGGGGGTGGCCGGCAACGGCCAGCAGGCGCTGGTGTCGGTCCTGACCGGCCTGCGCCAGCCGTCCGACGGCACGATCCGGCTGGGCGCCGAACACGCGGCTGCGCCCACCACGCCGGCCGGCTGGACCGCGGCCCGCGTCGGCCGCATTCCGGAAGACCGCCACGGCGAAGGCATGATCGGCGACAGCCCGCTCTGGGAAAACGCCATCGTCGAAGACCTGAAGGACAAGCGCTTCGCGCGCTACGGCCTGATCCGCGCCCGCGCGGGCAAGGCGTATGCGGCCTCGCTGGCCAAGCAATTCGACGTGCGCGCGGCCTCGCTGGACGTGCGCACGCGCAGCCTGTCCGGCGGCAATATGCAAAAGCTGATCCTGGGTCGCACCTTGGCGCGCGAACCGCGCTTCATCGTGGCCGACCAGCCCACCTGGGGCCTGGACATCGGCGCCGTCGCCTACGTGCGTGAGCAGTTGCTGGCCGCCCGCGCGCGCGGCGCCGGCGTGCTGCTGGTGTCCGAAGACCTGGAAGAAATCTTTGCCCTGGCCGACCGCATCGCCGTGCTGTGCGGCGGCAAGCTGGTGGCCGTCAAGCCGGTGGCCGACTGGACGCCCGCCACCGTCGGCCTGGCCATGACGGGCACTCGCGCATGACGGCCCAGTCGGCCGCTTGCCGACGCCCCCTCTATTGAGCATCACTCGCATGAAACTGATCCTGGAACGCCGCCCCGAGCCCAGCCGCATGGCGCTGGCCTTGGCCCCCATCGCGGCCATCCTCTTTACGCTGGCGGTCTGCACCTTGCTGGTGGCCTGGGCCGGCGCCCCCGTGGGCCGTACCTACGCGCTGCTGTTCGAAGGCGCGTTCGGCTCGCGCTTCGCCCTGTCCGAAACGCTGACCCGCGCCACCCCGCTGATGTTGACGGGCCTGGCCTGTGCCGTGGCGTTCCGCGCCCGCTTCTACAACATCGGCGCCGAAGGCCAGCTGTATCTTGGGGCGCTGGCGGCAGTCGCCATCGGCGGCCTGCATGACGGCACCGGCTTCGACCTGCCGGTCCCGGTGCTGTTCGGCGGCATGATGCTGGCGGCGGCCCTGGCGGGCGCCTTGCTGCTGCTGATCCCGGCCTTGCTGAAGACCCGGCTGGGCGTGGACGAAGTCGTGACCACGCTGCTGGGCAACTTCATTGTGCTGCTGTTCGTGTCCATGATGCTGGACGGCCCGATGAAGGACCCGATGGCGATGGGCTGGCCGCAATCCGTAGCGCTCAACGGCGATCTGGAACTGGGCAAGCTGATCGAACGCACGCGCGCCCACACCGGTCTCTTGTGGGCGGGGGGCCTGGCGCTGGGCCTGTGGCTCTTGAACCGCTACACCGTGTTCGGCTTCCAGATGCGCGCCGTGGGCGCCAACGCGCATGCCTCGCGCTTCCTGGGCCTGCCGGTGAACCGCGTGATGCTGGGCACCGCCATGCTGTCGGGCGCGCTGGCAGGCCTTGCCGGCGCCATCGAAGTGGCAGGCCGCACGGGCTACGTCACGCTGGACATGTCGCCGGGCTACGGCTACACGGGCGTCGTCGTCGCCATGCTGGCCGGCCTGCACCCGCTGGGCGTGATCCTGGCCAGCATCTTCGTGGCCGGCATGCTGGTCGGGGCGGACAGCATGAGCCGCGCCATCGCGGTGCCGAACTACATCGCCGACGTCATCGTCGCCACCTCGTTGCTTGCCATGCTGGTCGCGACGCTATTTGCGCAGTACCGCCTGCGCCGCAACCGGGCTTGAGGAGCACGACATGGAATGGATGGATCTGATCAGTTCCTCGGCCTTCTGGGTTGCCGTACTGCGCCTGGCCACGCCGCTGATTCTAGGCACCTTGGGCGTGTTGCTGTGCGAACGCGCCGGCGTCTTGAACCTGGGCATCGAAGGCATCATGGCCGCCGGGGCCTTCACGGGCTGGCTCGTCGTCTACCTGGGCGCGCCGCTGTACGTGGGCGTGCTGGCGGCCGCCTTGGCGGGCGCGGTGTTCGGCCTGCTGCATGCGGTGCTGACGGTGCCGCTGGGCCTGTCGCAACACGTCTCGGGCCTGGGCGTGACCTTGCTGGCCACGAGCCTCAGCTACTTCGCCTACCGCGTGACGTTCCCCAGCGTTAACACGCCGCCCACCATCACGCCGTTTGCCGAAATGAAATTCCTGGACGGCATTCCGCTGATCGGGCCGGTGCTGGCGGGCCAGACGCCCATGACGCTGATCGCGCTGGCCGCGGTGCCGATCCTTGCCTGGGTGCTGAACCGCACACCCGTGGGCCTGGCGATCCGCATGGTGGGCGAGAACCCGGCGGCAGCCGAAGGGCAGGGCCTGTCCGTCACGCGCCTGCGCATGGGCGCCATCGTGGCGGGCTCCGCGCTGATGGGCGTGGCCGGCAGCTTCCTGACGCTGGCGGCGTTCAACGCCTTCTTCTTCAACATGGTCAACGGCCGTGGCTGGGTGTGCGTGGCGCTGGTGGTGTTCGCCTCGTGGCGGCCCGGCAAGGCGCTGCTGGGCGCGCTGATCTTCGCCTTTTTCGACGCGCTGCAACTGCGCCTGCAACAGGGTGGGGCCGCCTTGCCCGGCCTGCCGGAGCTGCCGTACCAGGTCTACCTGATGCTGCCCTACATCCTGTCCATCCTGGCCCTGGTGGTGATGGCGCGCCGCGCCGCCTACCCGCAGGCCTTGATGAAGCCCTATCGCAAAGGCGAGAGATAACCCCCCCCGGAGCGCTGCGCGCTCTCCCCCAGGGGCGTCGCGACGGACCGGCGGAGCCGGATCCGTGCGACCCGGATTGGGGGGCGCTTGCTTCATGCGGCGACGGGGCGCGCAGTACCATGGATAACTGAATTCTTCCGCAAGGAAATCGTATGCTCGATCTGATTCTTAGACACTGCACGTTGCCCGATGGCCGCCAGAACATTGACATCGGCATCGCCAACGGCCGCATCGTCGCGCTGGAGCCGGCCCTGAAGGCCGAAGCCGCGCAGACCGTGGATGCGGCGGGGCAGCTGGTGAGCTCGCCCTTTGTGGACGCGCACTTCCACATGGACTCGACGCTCTCGTTCGGCCTGCCGCGCGTGAACCAGTCGGGCACGCTGCTGGAAGGCATCGCGCTGTGGGGCGAACTCAAGCCGCTCTTGACGCAGGAAGCGCTGGTGGAACGCGCGCTGGCGTATTGCGACTGGGCGGTGGCGCGCGGCCTGCTGGCCATCCGCTCGCATGTGGACGTCTGCGACCCGCGCCTGTTGGCGACCGAAGCGCTGCTGCACGTGCGCGAAAAGGTCAAACCCTATCTGGACCTGCAGCTGGTGGCCTTCCCGCAGGACGGCGTGCTGCGCGCGCCGGGCGCGCTGGACAACCTGAAGCGCGCGCTCGACATGGGCGTGGACGTGGTGGGCGGCATTCCGCACTTTGAACGCACCATGCAGGACGGCGCGGAATCCGTGCGCATCCTGTGCGAACTCGCGGCCGAACGCGGCTTGCGCGTGGACATGCACTGCGACGAAAGCGACGACCCGCTGTCGCGCCATATCGAAACGCTGGCCTATCACACGCAACGCCTGGGCTTGCAAGGCCGCGTCACGGGTTCGCACCTGACGTCCATGCACTCCATGGACAACTACTACGTGTCCAAGCTGATCCCGCTGATGCGCGAAGCCGGCGTTGCCGCCATCGCCAACCCGCTGATCAACATCACCCTGCAGGGCCGCCACGACACGTACCCGAAGCGCCGCGGCATGACGCGCGTGCCGGAACTGCTGGCCGCTGGCGTGCCGGTGGCCTTCGGCCATGACTGCGTGATGGACCCCTGGTACAGCCTGGGCTCCGGCGACATGCTGGAAGTGGCGCACATGGGCCTGCACGTGGCCCAGATGACGGGCCAGGACGCCATGCGCGCCTGTTTCGAAGCCGTGACGACCACGCCCGCGAAGATCCTGGGGCTGGACGACACGGGCATCGCAGTCGGCAAGCGCGCCGACCTGGTGCTGCTGCAGGCGCGCGATGCGGTCGAAGCACTACGCTTGCGCGCCACCCGCCTGATGGTGCTGCGCGCCGGCAACGTGATCGCGACCACGCCACCCGCCACCGCCACCTTGAACCTGCCGGGCCGCTCGGGCCAGGTCAGCTTTCAGACACCGGCCCGCTGACGTACCCCGACCACCGCTTCGCGGCCGTCACGATGATCTCCACCAGCAACTCGGGCGCGGCCAGCTTGGCCTCGCAGGTGGCGCGGGTGGGCATCGCATCCGGCAGCGCCCATTCTGCCCACACGCCGTTCATGCCGGCGAAGTCGCGGTCGATGTCTGCCAGCCAGATCTGCACGGTCAACAGCCGCGACTTGTCCGTGCCCGCCTGGGCCAGATAACCGTCGATCTTCGCCAACGCGTCGCGGGTCTGCGCGGCGATGCCGCCGGCCGCCGATGACGTCACGCCCGCCACGTACACCGTGTCTCCGTGAATCACGATGCGGCTCAAGCGCTGGTTGGTTTCCTTGCGCACGATATCGTCGTTCATTCGTCTTGCTCCTTTTTCGATGGGGAGGACGCCAATGCGGCGTCCGAAAAACGTTCAATCCGGAACGGCGCGATCGGCATGTCCGTCGCGCCGGTGGTGATCAGGTCGGCCATGATGCGGCCGACGATCGGCCCCAGCTCGAAGCCGTGCGCCGAAAAGCCGAATGCGTGAAAAGCGGTCTCGTGGCGGCTGCTGCGCCCGATCACCGGGATCTCGTCCGGCATGGCCGCTTCGATGCCCGCCCATCCCCGGTTCACCACCGCGTCTCGCATGTGCGGGAACAGGTCGCATACCGTGCGGGCGCCTTCGGCCAACGAACGGAAATCCAGTTCGGTCCATTCCGCGTCGCGGTCCACCCAGGCGCGGCGCCCGCCGCCGATCAGCACCGTGCCGTTCGTGCGCTGCTTGAACGATAGCGCGCGCCCGGTGCCCAGCACCACGGGATCCAGGAAATGGTCCATGCGCAGCGTCACCAGCATCATGGGGCTGATCGCGGTCAGCGGCACAGGCTCGCCCCATTGCGCGGCGATGCGGTCGGCCCACGCGCCCGCGCAGTTCAGCACCTGCGGCGCGGTGTACGTGCCGGCATCGGTGTCCACGTGCCATTGGCCATCTGCGCGCGTGACGCCGTCCACCCGGACGCCCTCCAGGAAACGCGCGCCCAGGCTGGCAGCCTTCAGGCGGAACGCCAGCGTCGTGCGATACGGGTCGGCGGCCGCATCCTCGCGCGCAATCAAGCCGCCCTGGATGGTGGGCGCCAGCGCCGGGATCATGTCCAGCAAGTCCTCGGGGCTGATCCACTGCTCGTGCGTGTAGCCGTGGCCGGTCATCGTCTGCAGGCGCTGTTGCAGGGTCTGGGCATCCGCGGCGTTCTCCGCCACCCGTACCTGCCCATGCTGCTCGAAGCCGCAATCGTCATCCACCAGGTCGCCGATGCGGTACCAGAGTTCGCGCGAGGCCAAGGCCAGCGGCACCTCGGCCAGATGCCGTGCCAGGGTGCGCACGCCGCCCGCATTCACGCCGGAGGCGTGCCGCCCCACGTAGTTCTTTTCGATCACCAGGGCGCGCACGCCCGCGCGCGCCAGATGCAGCGCCGCCGAACTGCCGTGCAGGCCCCCGCCGATGATGATGACCTCTGCCGACCGCGTTGCACCGGTCATGGCGTCACTTTTTCAGTCGGACGACGGCTTGACGGGAATCGTCGGTCTGCGGCAGCGACGCAAGCTCTCCCAAGGTCAGCGGCTTGGTCGGGAAGCGCAGCCGGTAATAGCCCACCTCCTGCGTCGGCACGCCGCGCTCTTCAGCGATGATCTCGGCCACGGTCAGCCCGCAGAAGCGGCCCTGGCAGGGCCCCATGCCGCAACGCAGGAAAGCCTTCATCTGGTTCGGCCCGCTGCAGCCCAGCTTGACGGTCTCGCGCACCTGCGCGGCCGTGACTTCCTCGCAGCGGCAGACGATGGTGTCACCGACGGGGCGCCGGAAGGCGTCAGGCGCCTTGTAGAGCGCGTCGAAGAACTCGCGGCCCCTCACGGCACGGGCCAAGGCGTCGCGCGGCGCCACGGCCTCGCTGTCGCGTTTACGGGCATCGATGCGGCCCAGCAGATGCGCCGCCTGCAACGCGGCCAGACGCCCGCGGTGCTCGGCCGCCAATGCGCCCGCGATGCCGGCGCCATCGCCCGCCATGCCGATGCCGTCGACCGAGGTCAGCCCCCATTCGTCGACCTGCGGCTCCCAACAGTCCAGCGCGTCGTTCCAGCGGTGCTCCACGCCCACCGCGCGCGACAGGTTCACGTTGGGGACCACGCCCTGGTGCAGCATCAGCTGATCGGCAGGCAGCGTCTTCGTGACCCCGCCGGCGGTGTAGCGCACGCTAAGCAGCTTGTCTTCGCCCAGCGCTTCCAGCGACGTCACGCCCTTGACGATGGGCACGGCGGCCTTGACGGCGCGCAGCAGCTTCAGCCCTTTACCCAGATAGGGCGACCGCAGGAAACCCCAGACCTTGGACAGCGCCTGGCCCATGCGTCCGGGCGGCGTGGTTTCCAGCAGCGCGTCGATCTTCACGCCGGCGTTCAGGTATTGCCAGGCCACCAGATACAGCAGCGGGCCGCTGCCGGCCAGCACAGTGCGGTCGGCCGGCACCACGCCCGCGGATTTCAGCAGGATCTGCGCCGCGCCCGCCGTAATGACGCCGGGCAGCGTCCAGCCCGGGATGGGAAAGGGACGCTCCTGGGCGCCCGTGGCCAGCAGCAGCCGGCGCGCGTGCACGATGCGCGCCTCGCCCGCCACCGAATACGCCACCTCGAAGCCTTTCTCCGGATGCGGGGCCGTATGTTCCGCCACGGCCCAGACAGTGGCGCCCGGCACATAGCGCGCGCCGGACTGCTGGAAGGGAGCGACCAGCGACGCCCCATGCCAATAGTCTTCGCCCAGGATGCTGCGGTCGGTCACGGGCGTGGTGGTGATGGCCCGATAGATCTGTCCGCCCGGCGCCGGCTGTTCATCCAGCAGCACCGTGTCCACCCCCAAGCCGGCGGCCAGCGTCGCCGCCGCCAGCCCGGCCGGGCCTGCACCCACCACCAGCAAATCGCATTGCGTCGTATCGATCATGCCTGCACCTTGCGCGCGCCCAGTTGGCGCTCGATCTTCATGCCTTCGCGCACGGCCGTCATGCAGCCCTGCTGGTTCGCCTGCCCGTCGATGGTGACCAGGCAGTCGTAGCACACGCCCATCATGCAATAGGGCCCGCGCGGCACCTCGTTCACGGCCGTATCGCGACAGGCCGACACGCCACCGGCGAAGAGAGCCGCCGCCACGCTGTCACCCTGCCGGCATTGCAGTTCGGCCCCGTTGACCGTCACGCGCACCGGCGCGCCTTGCGTCTGGCGCTGCGCCTCGTCAAGCCTCTTGAACATGGAACCTCCGGGTCGAGAAGGGCGCCATGTCGTCGGCAAGCTTGCCGGCCACGATCATGGGCGCCAGATTGAGGGCGTGCGCGGCGGCCAGCGTCACACCGCTGTGACAGGTGGCGACGAAGGCGCCGGGGCACGTTTCGGATTGCTGATAGATCGGGAAGCCGTCCTTGGACATCACGCGCAGCGCCGCCCAACTGCGCACCACGCGGACGTCACGCAAGGCGGGCAGGGTACGCACGGCGCGATCGGCCAGCGTGCCCAGGATGGGCAGGCCCACCAGGTTGTCCACATAGCCCGCTTCCTCTTGCGAGTCGCCGATCAGCCACGTGCCCTCGTCGGTTTGGCGTAGGGTGGACAGCGGCGTCTCCAGCATGCGGCGCGTGCGTTCCAGCACCACGATCTGGCCGCGCTGCGGGCGCACCGGCACATCCAGGCCCACCTGCGCGCCCAGGTCCTTGTTCGACAGGCCCGAGGCCAGCACGACCTTGCGCGCACGCACGGTGCCGGCAGGCGTGTCGATATCGAACACGCCGTCGCGCTGCTTGATGCTGCGCGCCGGACGGCGCGGCAGGTAATCCACAACCCGCTGTGCAAAACTCATGTGCAGCGCGCGCAGCAGCTTCAGCGGATTGGCGATGCCATCCACCGGCGTCCACGTCGCGCCCCGCACCTCGGGGCCGATGCCGGGAACCAGGTCCGCGACCTCCGCGCGGTCCAGCAGCTTCCAGTCGTATTGCGCCATGCCGGGCTGCGCCAGCAGGGTCTGCATGAACTTGGCGCGGGCCTCCATCTCTTCATCGCTCAAGAGCGCATGCAGGCCGCCGCGCTGCTCCAGATGCACGTCCACGCCGGTTTCCTCCAGCAGCTGCGCGGCAAGCCGCGGCCAGCCCGAGGCCGACGTCATCGTCCACACGCCGTAGCGCGGCAGGCCCATGCCCTTGCTCTGCACCCACACCAGCCCGAAGTTGCCGCGCGACGCGCGATACGCCACATCGCCTTCGTCCAGCACCGCCACATGCTCCAGCTCGCGCCGCAAGCCGTAGGCGATCGCGGAGCCCACCAGCCCGCCGCCGATCACCGCGGCGTCATAGATGCCGCGATGCACGGGCGCGCGGGGCGCCAGTTCTTTCTCGTCCGTCATTAGCGTCCCTTTCCTACAAACAGCTTTTCCAGGCCGACCACGCGGTCCAGGATGAATATGGCGATGATCGTGACATAGATCAGCACGGCCGACACGGCGGTCACCAGCGGGTCGATGGTGTCTTCGATATGCAGGAAGATGCGTACCGGCAGCGTGGTCGTGGAGGGCGATGCGATGAAGATCGACATCGTCAGCTCATCGAAACTGGTGATGAAGGCGATGACCCAGCCGCTGACCACCCCGGGCAGCAGCAAGGGCAGCACCACGCGGCGAAAGGCCGTCCAGTTCGAGGCGCCCAGCGACTGCGCCGCACGCTCCAGCGCCGGGTCGATGCCGGTGGCCGACGCCAGCACCAGGCGCAGTGCATACGGCATGACCAGGATGACGTGCGCGATCACGAGGCCCACGTAGGTACCTGCCAGGTCCACCGTCGTGAAGAACTTCAGAAAGGCCAGGCCCAGCACCACATGCGGGATCATCAGCGGCGACAGAAAGAAGGCCACCAGCGCCTCACGGCCACGGAAGCGATTGCGGGCCAGCGCCAGCGCGCTGGGCACCGCCAGTGCGATCGCCAGCGTGGCCGACAAGGTGCCCAACCCCAAGCTGAACCAGAACGCCTCGATAAAGCGCGGGTTGTCCAGGATGGCGCGGAACCAGCGCAGTGACAGCCCGCCCGTGGGCAGCGAGATGAAGCCCTCGGAGGTGAACGCCACCGCGCACACCATGACGATGGGCGCCAGGATGAACAGGATGAATACCGCATGGAAGATCAGGCCGATGGGGCCGTTTCGAAATTGCATCTCAGGCTCCCGACTGGTTGAAGACGGCGCCGTACCTGCGCTCGATGATCCGATTGGCCGATAGCAGCACAACCACCGTCGCCAACAGCAGCACCACCGCCAACGCCGCGCCCAACGGCCAGTTCAGCGTGTTCAGGAATTCGTCGTAGGCAGCCGTGGCCACGTTCTTCAACCGGCGCCCGCCAATGATGGCCGGCGTGGCAAAGGAGCTGGCCGCCATCGCGAACACCATGATCGCGCCCGACAGGATGCCCGGCATGACCTGCGGCACGATGACGCGGCGGATCACGGTGAACTGGGTCGCGCCCAAGGACAACGCGGCCGCTTCCGTCGCCGGGTTGATCCGCTGCAGCGACGCCCACACCGAGATCACCATGAACGGCACTAGCACGTGCGTCAGCGCAATGGCCACGCCCAGGTTGCTGTACATCAGGTCCACGGGCGTCGAGATCAGCCCGATACCCATCAAGGCCTTGTTGATCAGGCCGGTGGAGCCGAACAGCAGCGCCCAGCCCAGGGTGCGCACCACCACCGAAATCAAGAGCGGCCCCAGCACCACCATCAGGAACAGCCCCTTCCACGGGTTGGCCATGCGCGACAGCACGTAGGCC
>Ga0160502_100613_pt1 | contig 18204 bp, 18 predicted proteins | sample DIDnMG_14_FD_108237 | JGI IMG/M metagenome (GOLD analysis project Ga0160502, IMG submission 108237) | Enriched soil microbial communities from UW Madison campus, WI, USA - DID2933_E24_Xylan MG | ecosystem: Environmental > Terrestrial > Soil > Unclassified | place: USA: Madison, Wisconsin... | reverse complement strand
TGAGAAATTCTATAAGTGAACAATGCAATTTGACCTTCTGCGCTTCCAGTGTTTGTTGCACCACCGTGTTGTGCGAAAATCTCTTCTTTCTTTTCTTTGCTTAAATACATTCCAATATTATTTTAATGATTTTTATGTATGTCAATACAACTTTTGTAAGACGGGTGCAAAATTAGATTAAAAAATCAGAAAAATCAAAAAAAAATAAAAGAATCTAAAAATTAAGGCTAAGAAATTTATTTTTAACAATTTACATTCGCTTTTTTCTGTCTGATCCCAGTTGTTCTTTACTTTACTTTCTGAGTTTTTTTTCCTGATTGCTTTTCACTTAAAGACGAATAAGAAAATTTGACATTGTTTTCATCCGTGCTTACGCCAGAAATTAGAACGCCTTTATTGTAATTGTCAACAAATGTAATTTTTCGCAAAATATCATTTCCTTCCCAAGTACCTTGTTTTAAACCATCTTTAAGAGCTCCTGTTTGGGTTCCAAATTTATCTGATTCTTCATAATCTCCATTTCCATCAACTACGGTTTGACTTTTATTTTCATCCCAGCAGTTAAGAATTAGAGTTTGCAGTTTTTTTGTCTTCGGATCCCAAACATTCTGCTTTTCACACTTTTTACTCTGATTTTCGTACCAAGTAATTTCTTTTCCGGTTTTATGATCTTCAGAATAATTTATGACAGACTCTTTCCCTCCATTTTTATAGTAGCAAATAAACTCTCCGTCTTTTTTTAGAACATCACGATCTAAAGTTGTGCCGGTCATTTTCTTTCTGCCATTTTTATAAAAGTCCGTCACAACATAACGTACGCTTTTTTGAGAATAATTGGTAATTACTCTTGTGTAAGCATAATTGTCTGGCGTGCATTCGCGATTTAAAGAATCTAAAAAGATTTTTTTAGAAACCATATTAATTTGCGCAGGCAGATTAACTGAAATTATCAGAAGCAAAAAGATGAAGATGTTTCTTTTCATTCAGTTCTATTTTTTATTCTAAATATAACGTTTTTAGAATAATTTAGCAACTTCTTGATTTACAAATTCTAAAAACCTTTCGTCAGCTTCTGTAAATGGATCGATAACGTGGCTGTCAATATCGATTTGGCCAATATTTACTCCGTTCACAAAAAGAGGAACTACGATTTCTGATTTCACAGTCAAACTGCAAGCAATATAATTGTCTTGCGCCTTAACGTCTGGCACAACAAAATTAGCATTGCTTTCTGCTACTTGACCACAAATACCTTTTCCAAACGGAATAACAGTATGATCTGTTTCTGCACCAACATACGGTCCTAAGTGTAAAGTTTTGGCATCATGATTGGCAAAATAAAAGCCTACCCAATTGTAATACTCTACATTTTCGTTTAAAAGCTGGCAGATTGCTAATAATTTTTCGTCTCTATTTGTTTCATTGTCAGCGACAATTGTACTTATCTTTGGTTGTAATTCTTGAAATGTCATGATATAAAATTTTATACAAAAGTATTTAAAGCTGAACTCAAAAAATATATAAATTTGAAAAAAAAATCTCTTGAAAAAATATTTAGTTCAGTTTAAGCCATTTTTGATTTTTGTTAGCATCTTTTTCCTGACATATATTGTCCTTACTTTGCTTTACAAATTTTATTTGAATAGTTATCAAGCCGAAGATCTTGATGGCATAACTGTAATTGCTGGAAGAAATACAGAACAATTGTTAGAGCTTTTTAATTATGATATAATAATTCAAAAAAGCTCTCAAAATCCTTGGCTGGATATTCTTTTGAATAATAGATATATAGCCCGAATCACTGAAGGTTGCAATGCTGTAAGTGTAATGATTCTCTTTGTATCCTTTGTGGCTGCTTTTTCTGGAAATATAAAAAAGACTTTACTGTTTATAGCTTTAGGGCTTGTATCTCTTTATATTCTTAATGTTATTAGAATTGCACTTTTGATTGTGCTCATGTATTATTTTCCAGAGAAGAATAAGTTTCTTCACGGTGTTTTGTTTCCATTGATTATTTACGGATATGTTTTTATTTTATGGATTTTCTGGATCAATAGATTTTCAAAATATGCTAAATAAATTAAAACATAATAAGTTTAAAATCCTTACAGCTGTAATTGTTGTAATATGTTTTGCTGTAATCAGGATGTTTGAAAGGAAGTTGTTTTATGACCCTTTTGTGACTTATTTCAGCGCCGATTTTCTTTCTATTCCTTATCCTCCAGTTGAAAATCTCAAGCTTTTCTTCGGATTATTTTCTCGTTACTTTTTAAATTCAGCTTTATCTCTTTTGTTGATTTATGCATTATTTAGAGATCGAGATATTTTGAAAGTCAGTTTGTTTATGTATATCTTTTTTCTGGTAATACTTTTGGGAGCATTTTTTATAATTCTCGAATTTTTTCCAGACGGAAGCTGGCTTCTTTTCTACGTTAGAAGATTTATAATTCAGCCTGTTTTGGTGCTATTATTTATTCCAGGATTTTACTATCAGCTTCAAAATTCTAAAAAATAACATTTGTTTTAGTTTTTTATCGCTGGTTTTTGAATAGCTTTGCAGTATGAATTTGAAAAAGTGTACAGGTCTCTTTTTAGCGCTCCTACTATTGGTTTCCAATATTGGGTTTGCTTTTGACGTACATTATTGTGGCGGAAAAATTGCTTCGGTTTCTTTAAAAACTACTGCAGAACCTGTCGTTGAAAAAAAATGCTGTGGTTCTAAAGAGAAAAAGAACTCTTGCTGCAAAGATAAAGTTGTTCATTTCGAAAAGAAATCAGACGATGCAACTATTAAATTCTTCTTTTTCCAATTTGCTTTCCCAGCAGTTATACAGGATTACAAACCTCTTGTCTTTTTAGAACTTCCAAATTTTAAAAAGAAAGAAGTTCTTTCGTATTATGCTGATGCGAATGCGCCCCCCTTATTTAAGTTATATCATCAGTATATCTTCTATTCCTGATTTTAATGTTAAGATGCAATGCAAGTCTTGATTAAGGCTATGTATTTACATTTTGATTGTTTTCGCTTTGAACAAACATCAAAAATGTAATTCTATTAAACATTAAAATCATTTTTTATGCAAAAAAATATAATGCTTTTTGCTGCGTTTTTGCTTTCTGTTTCTATGTTTTCGCAAGAAGATTTAGAGGAAGTAAAAATCACTAAAAAGCAAAAAGGAATTAAAAAATCCTATACGTTAACGGCCAATACTTCTGTTATTACCAGCAAAGAATTGCTTAAAGCGGCTTGTTGTAATTTAGCCGAGAGTTTTGAAACAAACCCATCAATCGATGTCAATTTTTCTGATGCCTTAACAGGAACAAAACAGATTAAAATGCTTGGACTGACTAGTCCGTATTTAATGATTACAGAAGAAAATATTCCTTCTGTACGAGGAGCTTCACAAGCTTATGGATTGTCATTTACTCCTGGAACTTGGATCGAAAGTGTTCAAATTACGAAAGGAGCGGGGAGTGTTATAAATGGTTACGAAAGTATTTCTGGCCAAATTAATACAGAACTTTTAAAGCCTTTAAGCGATATTCCGTTCTTTCTGAATGCTTACGGTTCAACTGATTCTCGTTTTGAATTAAATACCCATTTCAATAAAAAATTATCAGATAAATGGGCAACCAGTTTATTTGTTCACGGAAATGCGCGTGTAGCAAAAAACGACATGAACAATGACGGATTTTTAGATAATCCGTTAGGAAAACAAATCAATGTTTTAAATCGTTACCAATATTATGATCCAGAAAGCGGTTTGGTTAGTTTTATCAATTTCAGATATATGAATGATAAGAAACAAACTGGAGAAGTTGATTTCGACAAAGATCGTGATCGCGGTACGACAAACTATTGGGGTTCAGAAATCAATACAGAACGCTTTGATGTTTCAACAAAAATTGGATACGTATTCAAGGATATGCCATATCAAAGTATCGGATTTCAAAATGCTTTTAATAGCCACAAACAAGATTCTTATTATGGTTTAAATCAATACGATATCAAACAGAATAGTTTTTATTCTAATTTGATTTTCAATTCGATTATTAACAATACAATGCACAAGTTTACAACTGGTTTGAATTTTACTTACGATCAATATCAGGAATTTGTGAATCTAACAGATGTAAGCAGAATCGATAATTCGGTTGGGGCTTTCTTTGAATATACATATGACAATACAGATAATTTCAGTTTAATTTTAGGAGGAAGGGTAGATAATCATAACCGTTTAGGATTCTTTGTTACGCCAAGATTACACATGCGATATAATCCTTGGAAAAATGGAGTAATTCGTTTTTCTGCTGGAAGAGGAAAACGTTCTGCTAATATTTTTGCAGAGAATCAGCAGCTTTTTGCTAGTTCAAGAACGTTTTCAATTTTAGATTCTAATGGAAAAGTCTACGGATTAAACCCAGAAATTGCTTGGAATTATGGTGTAAGTTTTTCGCAGAAATTCCGTCTATTCAACAGAAACGCCGATGCTGGTTTCGATTTATACCGCACCGATTTTCAAAATCAGGCAGTAGTAGATGTGATGCAGAGTCCGCAACAGGTTTTATTTTATGATTTAAAAGGAAGTTCATTTGCGAACAGCCTTCAAGTTGAATTTAATTATGAATTGGTTCATAACTTAAATTTGAGAACAGCTTACAAATATTATGATATTCAAACTGATTATTTAAGAGGAACATTCCAGCGTCCGCTTCAGGCAAAACATCGTTTCTTGGGAAATTTAGAGTATGAGACAACAATGAATGATGATAAACAATGGAAGTTTGATTTTACCTATAATTGGTCAGGGAAACAACAATTGCCATATACAGCTACAAACCCAACAGATGATCAATTTCCTGATTTTTCACCAGCTTATGCTGTAATGAATGCACAAGTAACTCGTGTTTTTTCTTCAGTTTTGGAAGTATACGTGGGAGGAGAAAACATTGGAAACTACAAACAGCAAAAAGCAATTTTAGGAGCAAATGATCCTTTTGGACCTAATTTTGATGCATCAATTGCATACGCTCCAATTTTTGGGCAAATGTATTATGCAGGTTTAAGATTTAAAATTAAATAAAGAATAACGATAATTTCAATAACAATAAATATTAAGCAAAATGAATAAAATAGTTTTAATCGCAATGATGATATTTTTAGGTTTTTCAGTTCAGGCTCAAACCAAAAAAAATAAAAACTTAAAATATACAACTGAAGTAAATGGAAACTGTGAACAATGCAAGAAACGAATTGAAAAAGCGGCTTATGGTGTTCCAGGAGTAAAAACAGCAACTTGGGATGTTAGCTCACACCAACTTTCTGTGATTTTAAATGAAGAGAAATGTTCTCCTTCAGATTTGAATAAAGCAATTGCAAAGGCAGGTCATGATACTAAGGAAGTTAAAGCTGCAGCAGCAGATTATGACAACCTTCACAGCTGTTGTAAATATGTGAGAGAAGAATAATAGGAAGGCCCAAACGACTAGTTTGGGCTTTTTTTAATAGTTAATTTATGTTTAAAATACTGCATTTTATTGCGGTTAAGGTAAATTATTGTTACTTTCACGAACTATAAAGATAACCAATCTCGTTTTATGAATAATTTTGAATGGACCCAGTTACTAAACCCTGAATTTTATATTACTTTAAGCGTCGGAGGTTTTCAGATTGGGTTATTTATTGTGCTGTTTATAGTTTTTGCTGAAACAGGACTTTTTGCAGGTTTTTTTCTACCTGGAGATAGTTTGCTTTTTTTGGCAGGGATTTACAGCCGTGACTTAATAGAGAATGTTTTATATATCCCAAATGATTTCTTAAACGTATTTCTGCTTGCAACTGCAGTCGCTATAATGGGAGTTTTAGGAAATATGACGGGTTACTGGTTTGGTGCGAAAAGTGGTTATTATTTATTCAAAAAAGAAGATACATTTTGGTTTAAGAAAAAGTATCTGCTTCAGTCAAAAGATTTCTTTGAGAAGTATGGAGGTAAAGCAATCATTTATGCACGTTTCCTACCTATTTTTAGAACATTTGCTCCAATCGTTGCAGGAATCGTTTCAATGGACAAAAAGAAATTTATGTTTTATAATATCTTGAGTTCTTTCCTTTGGTCATTCATATTAATTTTTGCAGGACATTATTTATATGGCGTCTTCTTAAAACAAGGAATAGATTTGAAAAAACACATAGAATATATCATCATAATTATCATCGTTATTTCAACATTTCCAGTTTTATTAAAACTATTGAAAAAGAGACCAAACGAACAGATATAATCTAATAAAAGCATAAAAAAAATCCGAAGCCTAAACTTCGGATTTTTTTTATATCTATAATTCAGTAGAATTTAATTTGTAGAAATAAGTTTTGTAGTATTTGCCAAAACTCAAAAATGTAAGTTGTCAAATATGAGAGTGACGAAATAATCTTAGAAAAATTTCAGATAACAATTAACAATTAACAATTAACAATTAACAATTAAAGATTACCATTCATTCACTTTATTCGCGTCCATTTTAAGGAAAATAAACAATAAAATAGTGAATCCCCAGAGTCCAGAACCTCCGTATGAAAAGAATGGCAGAGGTACTCCAATTGTTGGGAAAATTCCAATTACCATTGCAATGTTTACAAAGAAGTGTATAAAGAGAATTCCTGCAACACAATAGCCATAAACCCGGCTGAATTTTGTTTTTTGCCTTTCGGCTAAATAAATAATTCTAAGCAGTAAGCTTACAAAAAGCAAAATCACTACTAAAGAACCAGCAAATCCCCATTCTTCACCAACAGTTGTAAAGATATAATCGGTATGCTGTTCAGGAACGAATCCTCCTTTAGTTTGTGTTCCTTCAAGAAAACCTTTTCCAATCCATCCTCCAGATCCAATTGCAATTTCCGATTGGTTGGTATTGTATCCAATACCTTTCATATCAACAGTTTTACCTAATAAAATGTTGAAACGGTCCCTGTGGTGCTGTTTAAAAACGTTATCAAAAACGTAATCAACAGAAAAAACAAATCCCGCAATTAAGAGCAATAAAATACCGCTCTGAATAATATTTCGATCAACAACCCTACCTTTAAAATATATAATTGCCAGAACAATAAATGATATTCCTATAACCACATACGGCTCCAAAACTAATGTTAGAACGAAAAGAGCAATAGTTATAAAAGCAGTCCATACGTACCAAGAAGGCAAACCTTCTCTATATAAAACAAGGATGAAAACACTGTAAATTAAAGCACTTCCAGGGTCTGGCTGTGGTAAAATCAACATTACAGGCAACAACATAATGGCCAAAGCCTGAATTTGCCTATTTGTTTCTTTTAGATTGATTTGTGTATCACTTAAATATTTTGCTAAAGCTAATGAGGTCGCAGCTTTTGCAAACTCAGAAGGTTGTAAAGTAAAACTCCCAATCGCATACCAGCATCGTTGTCCAGCAATTGTTTTTCCAAATAGAAATAATCCTGCAAGAGATAATAAGGAAACTCCAAAGATGATGCTGGCATATTTTTCGTAAAATTTACCATCAACAAAAAGCACAACAAATATCAAAGGAATTGTACAGCAAATAAAAATAAACTGTTTTTGATATGTGCCATCAGTTGACAATAAAGACGACGAATAGATATTCAGCCAACCTAAAGTTACCAGCGAAATGTAGATAAAAACACTTATCCAATCGATATTATTTTTTACACTTTGATTTTTCATTTGAAATAATCTTTCTTAATTTTCTTTAGTAGTGTCTACCGCTGTTTTTTTAACTTCAGTTTTTGTTGTTGCTGTAACAGGAGCTTTTGGTTTTACAATTTTAGCTTGTAAAACAGAGTCTTTTGGAACAGATTCGATTTTAAGAGCCTCACTTATTCCTCCTAATTTAGCATATTCCGAAAGTAAGCTTTTGTTTAATACTCTTACTTCTAGGTCTGTTCTTGTAATCTTCTTTCTTAGATATTTTTCAATCATCAAACTGGCAATTGGTCCCGCAACTGTTGCTCCAAAACCTCCGTTTTCAATCATAACGGCAATAGCAATTTTTGGATTGTCTTTTGGTGCAAAAGCCACAAAAATAGAGTGGTCTTTTAGCTTTTCTCTTTTGCCATTTATTTTGGCATAGTTTTCAGCTGTTCCAGTTTTTCCGCAAATGTCAATTCCTTCTACTCTAAGAGCGTAAGCTGTACCTTTGTTGTATACATCGAACAGTCCGCTTATAACAGGCGGATAATATTTTTGATCAATAGTAGTTACGTGTTTTGTTGTAAACTTTTCGTCTATTTTTTCTCCTTCAATTTTTTTAATGATATGAGGAGTATAATAATAACCTTGATTTGCAACAGTCGCCATCATATTGGCCAATTGAATAGGTGTCATTAAAACCTCTCCTTGTCCAATTGCATTCGATACAATAGTTGAACTTCTCCATCCTCCGTTAGGGTAAATTCTTTTATAGGTTTTAGAAGTTGGGATATTTCCTCGTTTTCCAATAGGTAAATCATATCCCATAAATTGTCCTAAACCGAAACTTTTTACGTGGCTGCTCCAAACATCAACAGCCTGACCAGGGTCTTTATACTTATTGATTGTAAGCATATAAGCTTGTCCAAAATAAGTGTTGCAAGAATTATAAATTCCGTTATGCAACTGATGCGGACCAAAACCGTGACATTTCATGAATCGGCCTCCACCATAACTAAATCCGTGATGACACATAAAAGTAGTCTGTTCATTTATTACACCTTCTTGTAGTGCAACTAAACCAGTTAGGATTTTGAATGGAGAACCTGGAGGATACTCTGCTAAAAGTCCTCTGTCATATAAAGGTTTTGAAATAGAATCGTTGTATAAAAGTGTATAATTTTTAGATCTTTGGCGTCCTACCAAAATACCTGGATCATAGGAAGGAGCAGTAACTAAAGCAAGAATTTCACCTGACTTAGGTTCAATTGCCACAATACCACCTCTTTTATTAATCATCAATTCCTCGCCATATTTTTGAAGTTCAGCATCAATAGTTAAATTAATATCTTCTCCAGCTACGGCAATAGTATCGTATTTTCCTTCTTTATAAGGACCAATTTCTCGGTTGTATTTGTCTTTCTGAATGTATTTTACCCCTTTTATTCCGCGTAAAATTTCTTCATAACTTTGCTCAACACCTTGTTTTCCAATTAAATCTCCACTATTGTAGTATGGATTCTTCGCAATTTGTTTTTCATTTACCTGAGTAATAAAACCAAATATATTTGCACCATAATCTACTTCGTAATCACGTAGAGACCTTTTCTGGAAATAGAATCCATCGTATTTTCTGATTTTTTCCTGAAAGGCAGCAAACTCATTTTTATTTAACTGAGATAAAAAAACAGAAGGAAGTCTTGGGCTATAAACTTTTGCTTTTTCAATACGTTTATGATATTCTTCTTGTGTGATGTTCAGAAGTGTACAGAATTCTGCAATATTTAAATCTTCTTTTACCTCTCTAGGAATAACCATAATATCGTAAGAAGCCTGATTAGCAACAAGAAGTTTTCCGTTACGATCATAGATGTAGCCTCTTTCAGGATAGTCATAAACTTTCTTAATCGCATTATTTTCTGATTTCAATTTGAATGAATCATCGATAATCTGCAGATAAAAGATCCTGATCACTAGCAAAGACGCTGCAATAATAATTATAGTGGGCAGCAAGACTTTTCTCATCGTTTATTGGGCTTAATAAGATAAATTATTATTATTGAGGTAATTATAGTAAAGATAGAACTAAACAAGGTTCGAAGTAAAATGTCCCAGACAAATTTGAATTGAAATGCTTCAAGAACAAACAATACAATGTGGTGCATTAAAACGGAAACCAATATAAATGAGAATCGCTCTGGAGTTAAAGACTCGTTTAGTTTTATCGTTTGATATTCGTAACTCAGTCCAAAAGAAAATTTGAAAATATAAGGTCTGTAATATGCTAGGATCACACAAGCTGTTGCGTGTATACCACCCGAATTACAAAACATATCCATAGTAAGTCCAAGCAAAAAGCTTGAAATTATTAAACCAGCTTTGTTACTATTTACCGGATACAAAATAATGTACAGGATATATGGAAAAGGACTTATGTATCCTAGGAAATTCATATTATTGAAAATAACAATCTGAATTGCCAGCAGCATAATAAATCTAAAAATATTTACTAAAACAGCGCTACTCATTCTTTTCCTTGCTTTGGTTTTCTAGATTAATAATTTCTTCTCTGTCTTTACTTTTGATAATATAAACGTGACCCAGATTGGTCATGTCATTAAATAGTTTCACTCTTATGACATAAAAACTGGTGTTGTTTTTCTTGTATATATTTTCAACGGTTCCGATATTTATTCCTTCAGGGAAAATAGAAGATTGTCCACCAGTAACAATAGTATCTCCTTTTCTGATAGAAGCTAGTCTAGGAACGTCTTCTAATTGTACAAATCCAGTACTTTTTCCATCCCAAGTTAAAGAACCAAAGTGATTTGATTTCTTTATTTTGACATTAATACGAGACTTCATATTCAAAATACTAACTACAGTTGAGTAATTTGCAGAGGTATTATCAACAACTCCGATAATTCCTAAACTGTTAATTACTCCCATATCTTGTTTTACTCCTTCATTGCCTCCAGAGTTCAAGGTGATATAGTTTTCGTGTGTGTTGTATGTATTATGAATTACTTTAGATACAATTATATCAGCAGGTTTTACACCTTTAATGCTATCTGGCAGTGGTGCTTTGGTAGTGTCTTCTTTGTTAAATAGAAGGCTTTTTAACCTTGCATTCTCTAATACAAGTTCGTCATTTTCGGCTCTTAAATTCAAATATTCGTTTACACGATTAATTCTTTCATAAACACCTCCGCTTAAAAAATTAGCTGAACTGATTACTCTGCTTCTATGATAGGAATGCGATTGAATTGTGAGCGTCAACGAAATACCTAAAAGCAGCAAAAACAGTAATCGATTACTGTTTCTTATAATGAAATTAAATATTTGCTGCATTTCTTGTCTGGTTATTTTGTTTCAGGATATGCTTGAAGGTTTCAGTTTTTACAAGGGTCAAATATTAAAAATTCGACCCTTATAAAAGTAAATTGATTGTTATTTTGAATCTTATTTGATTAAGATACTTTTAAATTTTGCAATGTTTTTAAGTGCCATTCCTGTACCACGAACAACAGCTCTTAATGGATCTTCAGCAATGTAAACTGGAAGATCTGTTTTTTGAGAAATACGTTTGTCAAGTCCTCTCAACATAGATCCTCCACCAGCTAAATAGATACCAGTGTTGTAGATATCTGCTGCTAACTCAGGAGGAGTTTGAGATAATGTTTCCATTACTGCATCCTCAATACGCTGAATAGATTTGTCCAAAGCTTTTGCAATTTCACGGTAAGAAACATCTACTTGCTTTGGTTTACCTGTAAGTAAATCTCTACCTTGAACTGACATATCTTCTGGCGGACCATCTAAATCTTCGATCGCCGCTCCAATTTGAATTTTAATTTTTTCAGCAGTACTTTCTCCAACAAATAAGTTGTGCTGTGTACGCATGTAATAAACGATATCATTTGTGAAAACGTCACCTGCAATTTTTACAGATTTGTCACATACAATTCCGCCTAAAGCGATTACAGCAATTTCTGTTGTACCACCTCCGATATCCACAATCATGTTTCCTTTTGGTTGCATAATGTCAATACCAATACCAATTGCTGCCGCCATTGGTTCATGAATCAAATAAACTTCTTTTCCGTTTACTCTCTCACAAGATTCCTTCACCGCTCTCATCTCCACTTCAGTAATACCAGAAGGAATACATACAACCATACGTAAAGCTGGAGTAAACATTCTTTTTTTCAATGCAGGAATACTTTTAATGAACATATTGATCATTTTTTCCGAAGCATCAAAATCAGCGATTACACCATCTTTCAAAGGCCTTATAGTTTTGATGTTTTCATGTGTTTTACCTTGCATCATATTGGCTTCCTTACCAACAGCAATGATTTTGCCTGATACTCTATCACGTGCAACGATAGATGGACTATCAATGACAACTTTATCATTATGAATGATTAAAGTGTTTGCGGTTCCAAGGTCTATCGCAATATCCTCGGTCATGAAATCAAAAAATCCCATAAGTTTTTTTTGGGGTTTAAAATGTTATAAATTATTTATCGAACAAAGTTAAACAAATTAATGTTTAAAATGACGAGTTCCTGTAAATACCATTGCAAGATTATTTTCATTGCAATAATTTATGCTTAATTCGTCTTTAATCGAACCTCCTGGCTGAATTACAGCAGTTATTCCTGCTTTTTTAGCTAATTCTACACAATCCGGAAATGGGAAAAATGCATCACTTGCCATCGAAGCTCCATTTAAATCAAATCCAAAAGCTTTTGCTTTGTCAACAGCTTGAATTAAAGCGTCAACTCTTGAAGTCTGACCTGTACCTGATGAAATCAATGTTCCGTTCTTAGCAAATACAATAGTGTTTGATTTTGTATTCTTGCAGATTTTAGAAGCAAAGATCAAATCTTCGATCTCTTGAGCAGTAGGTTCTGTAATTGTAACGGTTTTTAAATGCTCTTTATTATCCGTAATATTATTTCTGTCCTGAATTAACAAACCATTAAGACAAGTTCTTACTTGACGAGATGGCAATTCAACTTCATTTTGAACTAATATAATTCTGTTTTTCTTCTCTTGTAAAACGGTAACTGCCTCAGCATCATAAGCAGGAGCAATAACTACTTCGCAGAATAATTTGTTGATTTCCTGTGCAGTTTCTAAATCAATTTTAGTATTAGAAATTAACACTCCTCCAAAAGCAGAAGTAGGATCACAAGCTAAAGCTGCTAAATAAGCTTCGCTAATTGTTTTTCTTGAAGCCAATCCGCAAGCATTGTTGTGTTTTAAAATAGCGAATGTTGGTCCGTCAGTTTTAAACTCAGCAATTAAATTAACTGCAGCATCAACATCCAGTAAGTTGTTGTATGATAATTCTTTTCCGTGAAGTTTATTGAACATTGCGTCAAAATCTCCAAAGAAGAATCCTTTTTGGTGAGGGTTTTCACCATATCTTAAAACTTGACCGTTTGCAATGCTTTCTTTGTAAATAGTCTCGTCTGTGTTGAAATAATTAAAAATAGCTCCATCGTAGTGAGATGAAACGTGGAATGCTTTAGTAGCAAACAATCTTCTGTTTTCCAAAGTTGTTGCTCCATCTTGCTCTGTAATCAAATCTAAAAGCAAGCTGTATTCGTTTACTGATGCAACAATTACAGTGTCTTTGAAATTTTTTGCACCAGCACGGATTAATGAAATACCGCCGATGTCAATTTTTTCAATAATATCTTGTTCACTTGCTCCAGAAGCAACTGTTTTTTCAAAAGGATATAAATCAACAATTACCAAATCAATTTGAGGAATGTCAAATTCCTTCATTTGCTGAACATCACTTTCGTTATCTTGACGATTTAAAATACCTCCAAAGATTTTTGGGTGTAAAGTTTTTACTCTTCCGCCAAGAATTTCAGGGAAAGAAGTGATATCTTCAACAGGAACTACTGGAATACCAAGGTTTTTGATGAAATCTTCAGTTCCTCCAGTTGAATAAAGTGTTACATTTTGTTCGTGTAATTTTCTAACAATTGGTTCCAATCCATCTTTAGAAAAAACAGAAATTAATGCCGATTGTATTTTTTTTGTTGTGCTCATTGTGTAGTTATGATTTTGAGACTGCAAAAGTAGTTTTTTTATATATTATATTAAAAAAAATTAGTGTAACAAAATGCTAAAAAAATCTACTGATGAGTAAGTTAACTTTTATTAGGTTATTGAATTTAAATTATTGAATTTTACTTTATTGAAAAATACAAAAATATGATCGTTTATCTAAGATTATTAAAAGAAAGTCTAAGCTTCGCCATCAATGCTTTGCGAAATAATAAATTACGTACTTTATTGTCACTTTTAGGTGTTACAATCGGTATTTTTTCAATTATTGCTGTTTTGGCTGCCGTTGACTCCTTAGATAGAAAAATTTCTAAAGATTTGAGCAGTTTAGATAAAAATACGATTTATTTAATGAAATATTGCTTCGGGCCGTCTGAAATTCCGCAATGGAAGAGAGAACAGTTTCCAAATGTAAAATATGATGAATATGTTGGTCTGAAAAACTCAATGAATAATACTGATCAAGTAGCATATCAGCTTTTTGTAAACAGAGAAAGTTTAAAATACGATTCTAAAACTGTAAGTGATGTAAATATTATTCCATCGTCAAGCGAAATGGTCGATATCGACGGATTGAGTTTTGATAAAGGAAGATTTTACAATGAATCAGAATCTAATTCGGGTACTGCTGTTATTGTGCTTGGTTACGATATCGCTGAGGGACTTTTTGGGTCAAGCGATCCTATTGGAAAAAATATTCGTTTATATGGACAACGATTCACGGTTATTGGTGTAATTGCCAAACAAGGAGCGGGTTTTTTTGGAGATAGCAATGATACCTCAGTTTATCTTCCTGCTAACTTTTTAAGAAGAATGTACGGAGACAGCGAAGCCATGACGCCAGTGATTGTTTTAAAACCTCAAAAAGGCGTTGATATGGACGCGTATAAAGCAGAAGTGGCACAAAAACTGCGGGCAATTCGCGGAATGAAAGCAGGCGATATGGATAATTTTTTCATAAATGTACTTTCTGGATTTACTGATTTTATCGATGGAATTTTAGGTCAAATGAATGTTGTTGGCTGGATCATCAGCGGATTTTCTCTTCTGGTTGGAGGTTTCGGAATTGCGAATATTATGTTTGTTTCAGTTAAAGAAAGAACCAATCTTATCGGAATTCAAAAATCATTGGGAGCAAAAAATAAATTCATCTTATTTCAATTTTTGTTTGAAGCCATTATTCTTTCTGTTATTGGTGGAATCATAGGTCTATTAATGGTTTGGGGAATCGCTGTAATCTTAACAAAAGCCCTCGATTTTGAATTTGTTTTAAGTTTAGGAAACATTCTTTTAGGTACTGGTTTAGCGGCTCTTATTGGTTTGATTTCTGGAATTCTGCCAGCGGTTTCGGCAGCAAATTTAGATCCGGTTGAAGCAATTCGAACTGGAATGTAATATTGTTTTTGTGTTATTTTACTGTAAATTTTGATGGCTCGAAATAATTAGATATTTTTGATAGACCAAGAACCTAAACCATTAATCCAATGAGCTTTAATCTTAGATCTGTCAATACAGTTGAGTCTATTTCTAGAGAAGATTTCAAAAGAAATTATTTAGACAAAAAGAAGCCCTTAATTATAAAAGGACTCACAAATGATTGGCCTGCAAAAGAGAAATGGTCGACAGAATATTTTAAGGAAATTGCCGGAGATATTGAGGTAAAATTGGTTGATAATTCTAAAGCTGATCCTTCAAAAGTAATTAATGCTTCAATCGCCAGCATGAAGTTTGGCGAATATTTAGATCTCATAAAAAGAGAACCGACTCAACTGCGTATTTTTTTCTTCAATCTTTTTAAACATAGACCAGAATTAGTTAATGATGTGAGAGTTCCAAAAGAATTAATGGGAGGTTTTATAGAAAGTATGCCTGCTATGTTTTTTGGCGGTTCTAAGGCAATTACTTTTTTGCATTATGATATCGATTTACCACATCTTTTTCATACTCATTTTGGAGGAAGAAAACATATCATATTGTTTGATAATAAATGGAAGAAAAGACTCTATTGTATTCCTAATACCACTTATGCTTTAGAAGATTATGATGTTGCCAATCCTGATTTTGAAAAATTCCCTGCTCTAGAAGGAGTAGAAGGGTATGAAGTTTTTCTGGAACACGGAGATACGTTATTTATGCCAACAGGAATGTGGCATTGGATGCGTTACATTGATGGTTCTTTTTCGCTCACACTTCGAGCATGGGACAAATCATGGTCTAGAAAAGTAGCCAGCGTTTGGAGTTTATTTATGCATGGCGCAGTAGACAGCGGGATAAAAGTGGTTTTTAGAAAGCGTTATGCTGTTTGGCGTGAAAAACTAGCTTATAAAATTGCTGAAAAAGAATTGAAAAAGGATTTGAAAAAAGCGGGGTGATTTTAAATTGTCTTTTCTAGCTTTGGTTTTATGAAAGGAAATGTAATTCTATTTTTATCCCAATTAATATCTTCCGAGTTATAAAATTCATTGCTTTTCTTGTATTTCAAGACAGTATCTTCTTCTTGTGTTGTTCTCCTTATATTGTAATAATCTCCGTATTTTTCTTGTGACTTTATTGCCTTTTCTAAAACAAAAAAAGATTCTGATTGTAAAGTATCAGTTTTAGAACATATGTAAGTGATATTTTTGAATTTTTGTTTATAATTTGCTTTTATAAAATCGGATATATTGTTAGTGGGTATTTCGATCAAATCTTTTGGTTGTAAGCCAATAAAGTTTGGAATTGTATCACTTTTTTTCCAATTTCCGCAAATATGATTAATTTCGTCTCTTTGAAAATAGTATATTTTCGAATCAGTGTCTATTATAAACGAATTTGTTCCATAATATAGCCAGCCAGGAATAGGTGGAGGAGGGGGAACTGTGTCTTTGCCACGAATTATTTCTTTATTATTCTGCGAAATAATATAAGGAATATTTTCTTCTTGATTTTCTTTTTTGCTACAATTCAAAAAAAGAAAACAAATCATTAAACCAATAAAAATTCTAGCCATAAAGAATAAGATTTGAAATAAAGATATAAAAAAATCCCAAGAAGCAATTTCTTGAGATTTTGTATTGAATTTGTGTGTTTTTAGAAAGATTATTTTTCTTTTAATAGTTTTTCTAAATACTCAACTTTTTCTTTTTCTGCCTGAAGCATACGTTCTAAAAGTTCTACTACTTTGTCTATTGGGTTGAATGTACAATAATATGGACTCATTGTTCCATGTGCAAAACTATTGTCATAAAAACTATTAAAATAATTTATCATATTTTCTTCTGTAAAGTTTTTTATTGCTTCAACAGTTACTCCAAGCGCTTTTGCTACTTCTGCAAGTTTTGCATCGTCTATGGTTTCACTGTTCTCCATAGCGGAAATCGACTGTTGATTTGTACCCAAAGCCTGCGCAAGAGCTTCCTGCTTCATATCTTTAAGTTCACGAATACGACTGATTTTTCGCCCAATATGGTTTTGTTTTGTTGCTGTGCTCATAATTCAAAGATATTTATATTACTTTAGAAAAAATAGATTTCTGTAAAAAACAGGTTTGCATTAGTATGATACGCTATTGTCATTTATGCAAAAACAAAAATACAATTTTTCAGACAAGTTGTTAATTGTACTTATAAAACTTATATGGTTTAAAATAAAAAATCCCAAGAAGCAATTTCTTGGGATTTTCTATTTTAAGTAGTTTTAAAACTATCTAATATCATTATTTTGAATCAAATCGATATATAAGTTGATCTTATCTTTCAATTCTTTTCTAGGCGTGATAAAGTCTAAGAAACCGTGTTCTAATAAGAACTCAGCAGTTTGGAAACCTTCTGGTAAATCTTTTCCTGTAGTATCACGAACAACACGTGGACCAGCAAAACCAATCAAAGCGCCTGGCTCAGAGATGTTGATGTCTCCTAACATAGCGTAAGATGCTGTTGTTCCTCCAGTTGTTGGATCTGTACAAAGAGAGATGTAAGGTAATTTAGCTTCAGCTAATTGAGCTAATTTTACAGAAGTTTTTGCTAATTGCATTAAAGAATAAGCAGCTTCCATCATACGAGCTCCACCAGATTTAGAAATCATTACAAATGGAAGTTTGTTTTTAATAGCGTGATCAATACCTCTCGCGATTTTCTCACCTACTACAGCTCCCATAGATCCACCGATGAATGCAAAATCCATACAGCAAATTACAAGTTCTCTTCCTTTAGATTTTCCTACTCCCGTACGTACAGCGTCTTTTAAGTGAGTTTTTTCCATTACATCTTTCAAACGCTCTGCATATTTTTTTGTATCCACAAAATGCAAAGGATCTTTAGATGTCATGTTTTTATCTAACTCAACAAATTCGTTGTTGTCGAATAAAATTTCAAAATAGGTTGCGCTTCCAATTCGAACGTGAAAATCATCTTCAGGGCTTACGAATAAATTTCTCGCTAATTCG
>Ga0160502_100612_pt1 | contig 18226 bp, 16 predicted proteins | sample DIDnMG_14_FD_108237 | JGI IMG/M metagenome (GOLD analysis project Ga0160502, IMG submission 108237) | Enriched soil microbial communities from UW Madison campus, WI, USA - DID2933_E24_Xylan MG | ecosystem: Environmental > Terrestrial > Soil > Unclassified | place: USA: Madison, Wisconsin... | reverse complement strand
CGACTTCAGTAAATGTTTTTGTTGCAAGAAAACTAATCTGGTCAGATGAGTTTAATGTTGATGGAGCGCCAGATACTTCAAAATGGGGCTATAATACAGGAACTGGCGACGGTTGGGGAAACAACGAATTAGAATATTATACAACTCGTTCTGAAAATGTAAAAATTGAAGGAGGTCTTTTGAAAATTACAGCAATTAAAGAAGACTATATGGGAAGTAAATACACTTCTACAAGAATGTTGACAAAAGGTAAATTTTCATTTAAATACGGAAGAGCAGAAGTACGTGCAAAATTACCAGTTGGTGGCGGAACATGGCCTGCTTTCTGGCTTTTGGGAGATAACATTGATACTGTAGGTTGGCCAGCATGTGGAGAAATAGATATTTTGGAATCAGTTGGAAACAATCCAGATGTAATTCATTCTTCATTGCATTCTCCTGGTCGTTCAGGAAATACACCAGATACGAAGACAACAGTAGCTACAAATTCAGCGACAGAGTTTCATATTTATGCAGCCGAGTGGAGTGCAGAAAACATCAAATTTTATGTAGATGATAACTTATTCTACACTTATAAAAACTCTAGTACAACTCCATTCAATGAAAAATTCTTCGTTATTCTAAATTTTGCAATGGGAGGAAATTTTGGAGGAGCGGTAGATCCAAACTTTACAAGAGCAACTTACGAAGTTGATTACGTGAGAGTGTATAATTAACATAAGTTTTAAATAGTTTTTAATCTGTAAAGCCACGGAAATACTAGCTTTACAGATTAAAATTTTTAAACATGAAAAAGATAAACAAACTTGTTTTAGCAGTAATGCTGCTTTTGGCTTCAAACTCATTTTTTGGTCAGAATTTAAAAATCATGACCTACAATATTCGTCTGGATGTTGCTTCAGATGGAGAAAATGCTTGGCCAAACCGAAAGGATTATTTTAATTCTCAAATACAATTTTATAGTCCAGATATTTTCGGTGTGCAGGAAGCAACGCCAAATCAAGTTTTAGATATTGCAGCGGCTCAAACCAATTACAATAGATTTGGAATCGGGAGGGAAGAAAATGGAACTGGCGAGGCTTGTACGATTTACTATAAAAAAGATCGTTTTAAAGTAGAACAATCCAATACTTTTTGGCTTTCAGAAACACCAAATGTAGTTTCAAGAGGTTGGGATGCAGCTTGTAACAGAGTTTGTACATACGGACTTTTTAAAGATTTAAAAACTAAAAAATTATTCTGGGTTTTCAACTTGCATTTGGATCACATGGGTGAAGAAGCGAGAATGAAAGGTGTTCAGCTTGCTCTTTCTAAAATGAAAGAACTAAACACCAAAAATTATCCAGCATTTTTAATGGGTGATTTCAACTCAGAACCAAATACAGCTCAAATTGGTGAAATCAAAAAAGTAATGGATGATACCAAAGATGTTTCAAAAGAAAAACCTTTCGGACCTTCAGGAACTTTCAACGATTTCAAACACAATGAACCCGTAACATTATTATTAGACTACATTTTTATATCAAAAAATAGTGGACTGAACATACAAAAACATGCAGTGTTAAGTGATTCTAAGGATTTAAAATATCCATCAGATCATTTGCCTGTTTTAATAGAAATAGATTAAAATGAAAAACATCAACAAAAAACTTCAAATCCTAGTTTTATTGCCTCTTATCGCAATGCAATTCAACTGCGGATCTTCAACAAATGCCTCAAAAAATACAGGAAAAGTAGCATCTTGGATTACCACAACAGATGAAACTTCGAAACTTAAACAGCAGCCCGAGTTAGTTTTTACTTCAGAAACAAATTCGAATCAAACTATTGAAGTAAATCCTTCAGAAAAATTCCAAACTATCGAAGGTTTCGGATTTTCATTAACAGGAGGAAGTGCTCAAGCCATTAAAAAACTAGATAAACCAAAAAGAGAAGCTTTGCTTCAGGAATTGTTTTCTAGAAAAAATGATGCAATTGGTTTAAGTTATTTAAGAATAAGTATTGGAGCATCTGATTTGAATGAAAAAGTTTTTTCGTATGATGATATGCCAGAAGGACAAACGGATTTAAAATTGGAACACTTCAATCTTGGTCCAGATTTAGACGATGTAATTCCGGTTTTAAAAGAAATTTTAGCTATAAATCCTAAAATTAAAATAATGGGTTCTCCGTGGTCGCCTCCAGTTTGGATGAAAGACAACGGAAGTTCAAAAGGCGGTAGTTTACAGCCGAAATATTACCAAGTTTATGCGGAATATTTTGTGAAATATATTCAAGCAATGAAATCGCACGGAATTGTAATTGATGCGATTACGCCTCAAAACGAACCTTTACATCCAGGAAACAATCCGAGTTTGTTAATGTTGGCAGAACAGCAAGCAGATTTTATTGGAAATCATTTAGGTCCCGCTTTCGCGAAAGCAGGAATCAAAACCAAAATTATTGTTTACGATCATAACTGTAACAAACCAGAATATCCTTTGACAATTTTGAAAGATGCAAAAGCAAATCCTTTTGTTACTGGATCAGCTTTTCACTTATATGAAGGAGATATTAGCGCTTTGACCACTGTTCATAATGCTTTTCCAAATAAAGATTTGTATTTTACCGAACAATATACAGGAACAGGAACTAATTTTGAAACGGACTTAAAATGGAGTGTGAAAAATGTAGTAATTGGTTCAATGCGTAACTGGAGTAAAAATGCACTTTCTTGGGGATTAGCAAATGATGAGTTTTATAAACCTTTCACGCCAGGAGGATGTTCAACTTGTAAAGGAGCATTGATGATTGATCAAAATCAAAACATTAAAAGAGAAGTAGGCTATTATATTATCGGACACGCTTCTAAATTTGTTCCAGAAGGCTCTGTAAGAATTGGAAGTAATATAGTAGGAAATTTACACAATGTTTCTTTCAAAACTCCGTTAGGACAAATTGTTCTAATTGTAGAAAATGACGGAACTTCGACAGAAACTTTTAATATTAAATACAACCAAAAACAAACTTCAACCTCACTAAACGCAGGTGCAGTTGCAACTTACGTTTGGTAAAAATTTAAACTTATGAAAAAAGTAACCACAATTACACTGCTATTGGTTTCGCTCTTTGCGTCGGCGCAACAGCAGACAATAGATCAGAAAGTCAATGATCTGTTGAAAAAAATGACAATTGAAGAAAAGATCGGTCAGTTAAATCAATATACTGGCGATAATCAAGCAACTGGTCCAATTACTATAAACCCAAATAAACAAGCTGAAATAAAAGCAGGTTTAATTGGTTCGATGCTAAATGTTATCGGAACAAAATATACTAGAGGGTATCAAGAATTGGCGATGCAGTCAAGACTTAAAATTCCGTTGTTATTTGGTCAGGACGTTATTCATGGTTACAAAACGACTTTTCCGCTACCGTTAGCAGAAGCAGCGAGCTGGGATTTAGAAGCAATAGAATTAGCAGCAAGAGTTGCAGCTACTGAAGCTTCGGCAAGCGGTATTCACTGGACATTTGCGCCAATGGTTGATATTGGTCGTGATCCACGTTGGGGTCGTGTAATGGAAGGAGCAGGAGAAGATACTTATTTAGGTTCTAAAATTGCTTATGCGAGAGTAAAAGGTTTTCAAGGAAATAAATTGGGCGATTTAAACTCAGTTATGGCCTGCGTAAAACACTTTGCAGCTTATGGAGCAGGAGTTGGAGGAAGAGATTATAATTCTGTAGATATGAGCGAAAGAATGCTTTTGGAAACGTATTTGCCTCCATTTAAAGCAGCTTTAGATGCTGGTGCAGCAACATTCATGAATTCATTCAATGATATTAACGGAATTCCAGCAACTGGAAATGCACATTTACAAAGAGATATCTTAAAAGGGAAATGGAACTTTCAAGGTTTTGTAGTTTCAGACTGGGGATCAATTGGAGAAATGGTGGCTCATGGTTATTCTAAAGATCTTAAAGAAGCGGCATATTCAGCAATTACTGCAGGAAGCGATATGGATATGGAAAGTAATGCATACCGCAAGAATTTAGCAGAGTTAGTAAAAGAAGGCAGAGTTTCTATAGATTTAGTTGATGATGCAGTAAGACGTATTCTTCGCAAGAAATTCGAATTAGGGTTATTTGATGATCCTTACAGATATTCGGATGAAAAACGTGCTGAAAAAGCATTAAACAATCCAGAGCACAGAAAAGCAGCACTTGAAGTGGCACAAAAAAGTATCGTTTTATTAAAGAATGAAAACCAGACTTTGCCGATTTCAAAAAGCGTGAAAACGATTGCTTTTATTGGTCCAATGGTAAAAGAATACAAAGAAAACATGGGATTCTGGTCTGTTGAACTTCCAGAAGTTGATTACAATAAATGGATTGTTTCACAATGGGACGGTTTACAAAATAAAGTGGGTAAAAACACTAAATTATTGTATGCAAAAGGATGTGAAATAGAAGGAACAAATAAAGATGGTTTTGCAGAAGCAGTTGCAACAGCAAAACAAGCGGACGTTGTTATTTTGAGTATTGGAGAAAGACGCGATATGAGCGGTGAAGCAAAAAGCCGTAGTGATCTTCATTTGCCAGGTGTTCAGGAAGACTTAGTAAAAGCAATTCAAGCGACAGGAAAACCAGTTGTAGTTTTAATTAATGCAGGAAGACCTCTTGTTTTCAATTGGACAGCAGACAATGTTCCAGCAATTTTATACACTTGGTGGTTAGGAACAGAAGCAGGAAATGCAATTGCAAATGTATTATTTGGAGATTACAATCCGTCTGGAAAATTACCAATGACTTTCCCAAGAGAAGTAGGACAAATTCCAATTTATTACAATCACTTCAGCACAGGAAGACCGGCTAAAGATGAAAACGCAACAAATTATGTTTCGGCTTATATCGACTTGAAAAACTCTCCTAAATTTCCTTTTGGATATGGATTGAGCTATACCACTTTTGATTATTCAGGCTTGAAATTATCTTCAACAAAAATAAAAAGCAACGAAACCATTAAAGTTTCTTTCCAATTAAAAAATACTGGAAAAGTTGCTGGAGATGAAGTCGTTCAGTTGTATTTGAAAGATAAATTTGGATCTGTTGTTAGGCCAGTTTTAGAATTAAGAGATTTCCAAAAAGTGAAATTAAACGCAGGAGAATCTAAAACAATAGAATTTACAATTGACAAAGAGAAATTTTCTTTTTACAATAATAAATTAGAATGGGTTGCTGAGCCAGGAGATTTCGAAGTAATGATCGGAACTTCATCAGCAGATATAAAATTAAGATCTGATTTTGAATTAGTGAATTAAATAAAAAGCGGGATTTTAAATCCCGCTTTTTTTATGTCAATTTTATTTAAGACGTTTCTTGAAACTGTATTTCAGCATATTCAATAAACCTTCTTCGATAATGTCAATTCCTACTCCATAATTACTGTCGGCAATTTCATGGTGAGCATTTCTAAAATCTTCAAAATCTTCACTTGGAATTTCTAAATTGATCAACGGTTTATAATCGACATATATAGAAGCTCCATTTTTGGTTACTTTTTTACGGCTTGTAAAATCAAAATAAGGATTCGTAATAGTACTTTCTTGAATTGTATATTTCTCTTGGGTATCAATTTTTTGATCTGTCGATAAGTTGATTTCGTATTTTTCGTTATCAAAATTGTGCCAGAAAGAAAGGTCACTGTGCATAAAATCGCGTGCAGCGTTTTTAACTACATTTCGATCAAAATACATTAAAAAACGGTTCTTTTCAGCATCAGTAAAGTATGGATTTTCAATTGAAGTGTTGTACATAATCGTAAACTCATTCATCTTTTTATCATCGCTTACAATTTCAATAGACGCATCTTTAAAAATAGTTCTAATATCGGTTCCATTTCTATCATTTGAATAATTTAAGGTATAAAACAAGAAATTATTCCAGCTGTCAATGATTTCTCTTTTATTCGTGTTTTTGAAATACTTACGCATATAATTAGCACGATTTCCTTTGTAAGTAGAAACCAATTTTAGCTGACCCGAATTATTTTGAGCACTAAAATCTACTTTTTCATTTATACCATAGTAAGGAAATTTATAAGGCTTTTTAATCTGTAATTCCTGATTTGGTTTTACTTCCAGATAATGCATAAAATAAATGTAACCACGGTTTTCTAGTAACCCAAATTCATCTCTTGAAGTAGCATCAACAAAATAGGTTTCATCTTTGTAATTGATTTTTACAATAACGTGATTAAAAGTCAATAACGACGGAAGGTAATATTTAATGTAATGATCTGAATTGAAGTTAACCAAAACTACAGAGGAATCAACATTAATATAATCCAAAACAACTTTTAGTAAAACCGATTTTGCTTTACAGTCTCCCTGTTTATTTTCATAAGTTACCGATGGCTCTTGTGGCTTGTGGCCATTCATTTCATCAGCATTATAAATATAGTAAACATGGTTCTGCACGTAATCAATTGCAAATTGTAATTTTTCGTCTTGATCAGCAATTGCATCCAACTTTTCTACAAGTTTTGGAGCAAATTCGGTTAAAGAAGATTTACTGTATATTTCTTCGTAAAGCGGAGAAATATAATTAGATAAATCAATCCAGTTGCGATCTGTTGCAAAATCAATGAAAGGAGCAATTTCTCTGTTTATATCAAAAGAGTTAATGTAATTTTCTTTTTCAATTACAAATCGTTCGCCTTTTTTCAAGAAATTCAATTCTGGTTCTAGAACATTTCCTTCTTCATCTCTAAAAAATGTCTTTTTGTATGCAATCGCTTCTTTTCTATCGTTGATAAAAGAAAACTTGTAATTTCCATAAGCCCAGTAAGTGCTTGGTGTTACGTATACATACTTAAGAAACTCTTTGCGCATAAAATCACGATCTGTAAAAACCTTTGTTCGTGAATCTTCTGTAATTAAAACATCATAAAGGCGTAAATCTTTAATCGTAATATTTACTTTTTTGTTACTGCTTAAAATGCCACCTTCACTCTGATTTTCGCTATCTAAAACTTTAATTTTAGTATCAGGAATTTTATCAATCAAAACGCCGTCTCTCAAAACACTGATTCTATGTATAACATAAGTTTCATTTTCTTCTACAACAACATCTCTTACTGAGGCACTTTCAAGATTTGCAGGTTCGTTTAGAGTATAAGCAACACAAGCATATTCGCTGTTTTCAGTATCGCTTGTGTAATAGATTTTATCCAAAAAGTAACAAAAATCGCGTCCTTCATCAACCTGTTTATTTGAAAAATCCGATTCTTTTATGTATTCAATAAGTTGATCATCATTAATTGTAGGGGCCCAGTTTTCTGGTTTCTGAATTTTGTAACTTTCTGATTCAATGATATTTTCCATGATTATTTTTATAGGGGTATATTCTTACTTACAAAACAGCTAAAATAACTAATAAATAACCATTTTCTTTCATGCGAGTGTAAAATTTATAATAAAAAAACCTCACCGAAGTGAGGCAGGCATTATAAATTACTAAAAATGTGTAAGGTATTTATTTTAAAACAGTATTTACAAAATCCATAGCGCCAATTCCTTTGTATGAAGCATACAATGCTTTTTCAAAAGCTTCTTGTTTTGCCTTTTTGTTTTTTACATCGGTATCAACAATCATTTCATTGAAAATTCTTTCTTGTTCTTCGCTATATTTTAAAGAAGCTTCTAGAAGATAAGTTTTAGAAACAAACCCGAATGAAGACCAGATTTTGGTTCTAATTTTTTTGTTGATACTTTTTAACGGATTGGCATTCATAACTTCTAGGTTTAACTTTCAATACTTATTTTGAAGAAAAAACAAGATTTATAGCAATGTTTCTTCTAGATTTCGATTAGAATTTAACAATCCGAATCGTTAATGTGTTATTATGACGCAATGTAATTATTTTTTTTAAATTTGAACTTTAAATTTAAGTTAAAATTGTGATTTACACACTTTTGTTTTCAATGAAAATTTGATTCCTATTTTTTGAAAAATGTTTCAGATTTGTAAAAATGAAGTAAATTGCAGAGTTATTAAAAGAAAGTATTTATACCGTATTCGATGTTAAAAGACATTATAGATAATAACGAAAATTACCAGCCTGGACTTTCTATAGACTGCGTCATTTTTGGCTTTCATGATAATCAGCTTAAAGTTTTATTGATCAAAGTGGAACGTGCCAATAAATGGTCCTTACCCGGCGGATTTATTCCTGTAGATCAAGATATTGATACTGCTGCAATTACCATATTGAATGGCAGAACTGGTGTTGATGGTATCTTTTTGAGGCAATTCGCAACCTTTGGAAAAGTAGATCGTAACAAACAGCATTTTGATAAAAAAATATTGGAATACCTTAAAATTGAAGAAGAAAAAGGAAAATGGCTTATGCGCCGTTTTGTAACGATTGGGTATTATGCTTTGGTAGATTTTTCAAAAATTCTTCCAAATCCAATAGGCAGATATGAAATAGTAGAATGGATTGATCATAAAGAAGTGCCAGAACTTATTTTAGATCACAGAGAAATTTTGGATAAAGCATTAGATACTTTAAGAACCGAACTGAATTTAATGCCAATAGGTTACAATTTATTACCAGAGAAATTTACAATTCCGGAATTGCAGAAATTATATGAAACGATTTTGGACAAAAAATTAGACCGTAGAAACTTTTTACGTAAAATCACTAATATCGGAATTCTTACCAAGCTTGATGAAAAGAAAAGCAACGTAGCGCACAAAGCTCCTAATTTGTATTCTTTTGATAAAGAAAAATACGATGAGGTGCTCAAAAACGGACTGAATCAAGGTTGGTAAAAGTAATCTTTAAAAATGACGATTATGGTTTTAATTGAAGAATTTAGAAAATTAGCAATGTCATTTCCAGATGCAACCGAAGAACCTCATTTTGAGAAAACTTCCTTTCGAATCAAAAAGAAAATTTTTGCCACTTTTGACGAAAAAAATAATCGCGCCGTTATAAAATTAAACGAAATAGATCAATCCGTTTTTTGTTCGTCAAGCGAAAAGATTTTCTATGAAGTTCCAAACAAATGGGGAAAACAAGGCTGGACAATTGTAGAACTTTCAAGAGCAAGACCCGAAATGTTTGAAGACGCTTTAATACGCTCGTATGAAAATGTCGCAGCCAAAAAGAAGTAAAATTATTATCTCACAATAGTTCTAAAAGTCAAATTTACTCGAGGTTTTTGAGTTGTTTTTGTTGGAGGTAATCGATGTAGCCAATGCGTTTGTGTTTCATCTTTCATAACCAATAAACTTCCATGTTCCAAAATCATGGAAACGGTTTCTTTAGATTCTTTATGTTTGAAGGCAAATTTACGTTCGGCGCCAAAACTTACCGATCCAATTGCACCATTTTTTTTCAAATCTTTTTCTGCATCGCTGTGCCACGCCATTCCTTCTTCGCCAGTATGATATAAATTCAGGAGACAAGAATTGAAAGTTTCTCCCGTTTTTTCTTCAATGATTTTCTTTAATTTTAAAAGCTCAGGAGTCCAAGGCAAGGCTTTTTTGGTCGTATTCGAATACGTATATTCAAATTCCTGATCGCCGTACCAAGCCACTTTTCTTTTGGTCAAAATTAATTTTCCGAAGATCACAGCTTCGTCATTTTTCCATTCAATTGTATTTAATAAGATATCGCGATAGAAATCGGCTTCCTGTCTGGAGAAGCATTTTCCATAATAATTTACCGTTCCATCTTTCGGGAGCAGATTGGTTGTTTCGTCTGTTTGAGGATTAAATAAGTCCATTTTTCCATTTTTGATATTCCGATTTCATACAATGTCCACAAGGTCTGAAACCATTTTGTTTGGCGTCATTTTCAGATAAAAAGAAAACCCGATTCTCTCGTTTCATTCTTTTTCCCGAAGAACATTTGAGCGTTCCGTAGATTTTTAATTTTTGGTTGCCACCGAAACAAATTTCGCCTTTTTTAATTTTAATGTGAAGATCTGAATCGGTTATTTTGTTATGTTCAAACATATTGTTTTGTGTTTTGTTTTTCCGCCACGAATTCACGAATTATTATTTTAAATTCTTTGCGATTATTTATTCGAATTATTTCGAATAATTTCTGATAAAGTATGTAAAAGAATAATTCGTGAATTCGTGGCGGAAAAAAATATTTACGAAAGGGCATCATGAAAAATAATTCCCAACGTAAATCTTTCTCCAGATTGAACTTCGCTTACACCATGTTTCATATTCACACGATAATAGCCTTTTGTACCTTTTACGGGTCTAAAATTGGTTGTAAAAACTAGAATATCTCCCTTTTTGGGTTTCAAAACAATAGCTTTCGATTGTGCTCTTGGAGTTTGTTGAGTCAACACAAATTCACCGCCAGTAAAATCTTCATCGGGTTCATTTAGAAAAAGCACAATTTGAATAGGAAAATATACATCTCCATATAAATCCTGATGTAAAGTGTTGAATCCGCTTTTTCCATATTTTAAAATTAAAACCGTTGCTTTCAATTGATTATTATCGTGACATTTTTTCAATAATTCTTCGTGTTTGTTAGGAAAAACCTTATTGATGTTTAACGCTTTCATCCAAGAATTAGCAATCGGAGCCAGTTTTGGATAAATTGAAGTTCGAATATTTTGGATTAAATCGGGCAACGGATAATTGAAATATTTGTATTCGCCGAAACCAAATCGATAACGTTCCATAACCACTGTTTTTCGATATAAATTCGGATTGTGGTAATCAAATTTTAAATCTTCGCATTGTTCGTTATTAAGCACTTTTGGAATAATTGCGAATCCATTTTCGTGCATAGATTCAGTGATGCTTTCCCAGTCTTGAGAAGCAATTTTTGATTGTACATTTTGCATAAAATGAGGAATTAAGTTTTTATTGTAGAGATGCACTGCAGTGCGTCTACGTAACGATTGTCGACAACAATAATTACGAAACGTTAGACGCACTGCAGTGCGTCTCTACAAATATACTTTGGGTTGATTTTTTTTATATTATGGATTTATTTGCGCGCCTTCCCAGCCGATAATGGCAGTTTTTCGGGTGTTTCCCCACATATAACCGCCAAATGTTCCCGAAGATTGAATCACGCGATGACACGGAATTAAAAATGCAACAGGATTACTTCCAATTGCAGTTCCAACCGCTCGCGATGCATTTGGTTTCTGAATTTGGTGCGCAATAGAACCGTAGGTAGAAAGCTGTCCCATTGGAATTTTTAAAAGAGTTTCCCAGACTTTCAGCTGAAAATCGGTTCCTTTTAAATGCAGTTTGATTTCAGATAATTTGCTCCAATCGTTTTGAAAAATAAACAATGCATTTTGCTGGGATAAATCCAGTTTTTTCGAAAATTGAGCATTCGGGAATTTATCTTTCAACGCAATAAATCCAGTGATTTCATCTTCGGCGAAAGCCATAAAACAAACGCCTTTTTGAGTAGACGCAACAATAATATTCCCAAATGGACTTTCGGCAAAACTGTAATTGATCTCAAGATTTTTTCCTCCATTTTTATATTCGGCAGGCGTCATTCCTTCGATATTTACAAATAAATCATGAAGTCGGCTAGTTCCTGAAAGTCCAGTCTCAAAAGCAGTTTCAGAAACTGTTGCCTGATTTTCTTTAAGTAGCTTTTTAGCGTGTTCGATACTTGTATATTGTAAAAACTTCTTCGGACTCGTTCCTGCCCATTCACTAAAAAGTCTTTGAAAGTGAAACGGACTCAAATGTACTTTTTCTGCAACTTCATCCAGATTGGGCTGATCTTTAAAATTAGCTTTGATATAATCTATAGCTTCGGCGATACGATTATAATTTATGGTTTCCTGTGTGTTCATCTTCTTTCCATTTTATAATACAAATATCGATTGGTTTCTAAAGTTATAAAATCCGAAACTTGCGGAAATGCTTTTTAGTTGTTTTAGTTTCAAGTTTCAGGTTTCACGTTACAGCATAACTTGAAACTTGAAACCTGAAACTTCAATTCTAATGCGCCACAGTCTTAGAAAAAGCATTAATCACAATTACGCCAATTACAATTAACGCAAGACCGATAATTGCTGGTAAATCTGGAATTTCTTTGAAGAAAATAGCACCAATAATCGTGATTAAAACAATGCCGACTCCAGACCAAATTGCATAAGCAAAACCAACAGGAATGGTTCTAATGGCAAAACTCAAACAATAAAATGCACCGCAATATCCAATAATAGTAATAATACTTGGAAGCAATTTGGTGAATTCTTCAGACTTTTTTAATGCTGAAGTTGCGATGATTTCGAAAATTATAGCGAGAAATAAAAATAGAAAATTCTTCATAGTTTACTTTTTTACAAAGTTAAACTTTAAAGCGGAAAGAATTATTTAAGATTATCTGTTCTAGAAGAAACACTAATCAATTGATATCCGTTTTCAGTTCTTAGAAACTCGAAATGATCCTGTCCGCGATCGGTTTGTTTTTTTGGATTGATAACAATATCCATTGTTGGGTAAATCCAATCTTTAGATTCATTACAATTGTTGAAGTAAATGTCGTATTCGTCCGATTCAAAAATAAACTGATTTAATCCTCCAGAAGAAATAAAGTAATCTGTTTTTGGATTTTTGAGTTCCTGAAGTTTTAGTTTTAAATACGTATAATTTTGATTAATGAATTTGGTTTTCGAAGTATTTATCCAGCCGTCTGGTTCTTTCCAATAGGTGATTTTATCGAAAGAATGTTTCTCTAAATAGGCTTTAGATAAATCTTTAAGCAATGTATTTTCTAGCCAATATTTAAACTCTTTATCAAAATTTATGAAAGAATAATATTGTCCATCAACTCCAAGAAAACTGTCTCTAGTTGGATCTTTGCTAGGTTCTTTTGACTTCTCTAAAGAATAAAAATTTAAATCATCATTACAGGAGAAATTTTCAATCAGGACTTTGTTGTCGATATCGATTAAAAACTCTTTTCCTCCTTGCCAGAAAAAGTGTTCTCCATCTTGTTGTTTTTTGGCGTCTTTCAAAACCGTAATCATTCCGTTTCTTGCTTTGGTTAAGGCGCTGTATTCTGCTGGAATTGCAATTTTTCCTTCGGCATTAAATACTCCCATTTGATCAGTTTTACGATCTGTAAATCTTATAAAACCTTCATTTTCGCAGTCTGGACCATTATCAAATACATATAAGCTATCTCGCCCAACAATCTTTCCTTGTTTGGTTAAATAATAGTTTTTCCAACTGCCATTTTCTTCTTCAGTAACGGCAATTATATTTTCAAATTTGCGGGCAATGGTAAAACCATTAAACTTGGGTTCTATTTTTATTACTCCGTTTTTGTCTTTAAACCCAGTTAATGTAGTATCCTTGTTGGGAAATGCAGTCCAGATGTCATTGCTTTGGGCGAATATTGAACAAGTAAAAAGGGAGAATAAAAAAAATGCAAAAATCTTTTTCATGCGAAATGAATTTATCTAAGATGAACTTCTACTTCATTGTTTTTTGCTTCGTCAAAACAATCGGAACATAACATTTTAAAATCGGCGAGAGATTGAAAAGTTTCTGTCCATTCTTCACCATTATCCAAAAGATATTGTTCGCATGAACTGCACCAAGCAATTTGCGGAAGATCTTCTTCGGCTTCTGAATAGAAAAATCCAACTTGATTTTTGGAATCTATTGCAGTTGCGATATGAATGCAAGTAAAAGACATTTCTTTTGAACCGTGAATATCACAGGAAATTTTTTCGATCATTTTTTGAATTTTAAAAAGCTTTAAGTTCAAATTTAAAGTTATAAACTAAAAAAACTGTAAATGTCTTGTTAATTTAAATAGTTCTTGATCTACGTGAGCGTGAGGGATAGAAGCAGGCTACCGAAGTAGCGCGGATAGCCCGACAGCATCCCGATAAGAGGGCGAATAAGCAGAAAGTATTTTTGCCCTCTTATTGGGATGGTGGCACGCCCAGATTAAATTTTAAGGATTAAGGGATAATCCAACACTAAAAAAGAAACGCACTTTGTCGATGTTGTTTATCCATGAAGTATCAAAATGAATTGGGCCTAAAATGGATTCATAAGAAACTGCTGCACCTCCTGATATTACGAGGCTAGGTTCAATGTTGTCATCCCAATTTCCTTTTGGATTAAATGCATGGTCTATGTAATTGTTAAAAGTATCAAAGCCTACGGTTGCAATATTAAAATGAGGCGTGAGATAAATTTTTCCAATAAGATTTATTTGAGATCCAATTTTAAGTCCCATGTATTGCGTAACATTGAGTTCGTCTTCATGCAAGCCAGGCAATTGAAAACGGTTACTTCCGGAGCTTGGAATTATTCCGCCTAAGAAATATTTTGAAGCATAACCAAATTCTGAAAACGGAATTTGATCTTCTTTGAGTTTATCCTGAAAAATGAAATAAGAATCAAACCCGAAGATTCCAGTAATTTTCTTTTTTAACAGTGCTCTTTTTTCAAATGTAAAGCCAAATTTAGTGTAATTATTTGTTGAACCAGAAATGGCTGTTAAATCTGGGTCGGAGAAAGAAGCGTTAACATCAGCAAGGAATGATCTGGCTAGATTTGATTTTATAATTGTTCCGCTTGTTGCAAAATACACTTTATCCATATCATTATAGGAATAATGCATGTTGAATTCGATGTTATTAAAATTGTAATCGGTTATTGAAATGGAATTCGGATTGTATTCTCGATCATATTTTGGTTTTAAATTGGTGTAATGATAGTTTAGACCAAAACCAAAATAGCTTTTCAGAGAGTTTAGATTTCTGTTTATTTCATTGTTGAATTCAAAAGCATTATAAAGTATATTATCTGAAGCTTTGCCATTGATGTAGATTTCTTGTCTTAGAAAAGCACCATAGGCTTCAGTCATCCACCACCATTCTCTGTGTCCTCCAAAATTTTTCTGGTAATTGATTCTGGCTTTAGGCTGTTCAGCAATATCGGCGGTTATTAAAAGGCGGGAAGCATCTGCTAGAACGTTTCTTCCAGTATAATTAAAAATGATTCCAACACCTCTGTAAGTATCATAATGAATAGAGGTGTTCAATTGATTTTTAGCACGTTCAAATCCAAACAAGGTAATTCCGAGTTTGTCTTCGTCTTTTATGAAATAACTGTATGTTATCTCTTCAAAAAGATTAGTGCCCATAGCTCTGTTAAGTCCTGCAATTAAATCTTTTGTGGTATATTTTACATGTGTTTTAAGATTTGCTCTTCCAATTACCAAAGGAAGGTTTTCTGGACTTATTTTTTTATAAACGATAGTATCAAGAACAAATTCTTTGGGCATATCGGGCAATTTGTGTGTTCGCTGCGGAAATGCTTTTAGCTTTTCGGATAGCGCAATTAAAGCGGGAAGATTTTGATTTGTTGCTATTTTTCCGTCTTTGTAGATTTCGTTACTATCGGCAAAATCAGCTGTTGAAAAACGGAGATTGGGCAGATGATCAACTAATATGGTACACAAATCACGATTTGCAGGGTTTTTAATGTTGCTAGGAAACATGCTGGTTTGCATCAATACGGTCATAATATTATTCAGCTTATCAACGGGCTCCATTCCGCCACCCACGTCACTACCAATAATAATGTCGGCGCCCATTTGTTTGGCAACATCAGTAGGGAAATTATTTAATACTCCGCCATCTACCAATACTGATTTTTCATAAGGCATTGGTTTGAAAATGGCAGGCAACGACATACTAGCTCTCATGGCATAAGCCAAACTACCTTTGCTTAAAATAACTTCTTTCCCCTCAGCGAGATCGGTGGCCATTGCTCTAAAAGGTATCGGGAGACTGTCAAAATCTTTAACGTTATACACAGGAAAGGTTAATTCAGAAAGGTATTCTCTTAGATTTTGATCATTTAAAAGAGAGCCAATGTTATTGAGTTTTCCATCTTTAATACCAATTCCGACTAGATATCTTTGAAATTCTCTTTTTTCTTCGGCACTTACAGCCCGCAACGATTGGCCTCCGCCAAGGAGTTTGTCCCAATTAATATTTTTGGTCATTATTTCGATACTATCTCCAGAATAGCCCATGGCATATAAACCTCCAATGATGCTCCCCATACTATTTCCAACAATAAGATCGGGCACAATGTGTAAAGAATCGAGTTTTTGCAAAAGCGGAATGTGTGCAATTCCTTTTGCTCCCCCGCCGCTTAAGACTAATACGACTTTAGGTTTTTTTTCCTGAGAAAAGATAAGCTGTGGAAGACACAATAAAAAAAAGAAGACGAGTAAATAAGATGTTTTTTTCAAGTGCGTACTATTTAAGTATTTGAGAAATAGGTTCTTATTCTGGTTATTAAAAGTAAGCAGATATTTATAAACGTACAATTTTTTGATAGAAATGTTTTTTATTAGAAATTGAAACTTCAATATTTAGAAAAGACTATTAAAAACAAAACCCGACAGGTTTTTAAAACCTGTCGGGTTTGAATGTATAATTGTAGAAATTTATTTCCCATCACTAAATTTTGAAATCATAGGGGTAATTTATTTCTTTTAAATCATCTTCTAACGATTGCCAGTCTTCAACTTGTTCAACAATTGACAACACCATTTCTTTTGTTAAAATCTTTCCAGCATAAATTTCTTTTACAGTTTCAAATGGAATGCCTGTTTCCATATATGAATCTTCAAAATATTCACTTGCCCAATCAATATATGTTTGAGGATTTCCATCGAAAATTGCTAGCATCTCTCCTGAGCTATCATTATAATCAAGTACATTACCAGTTTCCCAATTATTGTTTTCATTTATCCATAAACAAAATGATGTTCCATTTGATGTAACTGGCTCACCAAATATAAACTCATGGTATATTTGAGGTACGTTTTTGGTTACATTGACTTTTTCATTGTTTTGAAGTTCATGTGCAAAACCACTTATGATGCATTTGTCTTCAATGAAAAGAATGTTCATTAGATCACCAGATCCATCTCTCATTTCACAAAATTCCTCTCCTTCTCCCCATTTTGAATTGTATGAATAATATCTAAATTCCCATTCTGGACAAATAATTGCATCTAAAACGGATATAGCTTTGCAAAGATTTTGAAATTCTTGTTTTTTTGGTAATAAATTAAAGTTTTTTGTAGAAATCATAATTATAAAAATTTAAGAACGTCAAATGTATAAATAAAATTCTTACAAAATACTAAAAACAAAACCCGACAGGTTTTTAAAACCTGTCGGGTTTGATATATCCCGAGGCTTCGGGACAGAAATCTATAATCTAAAATTAATTAGTATCTGTAGTATTCTGGTTTAAATGGACCTTGAACTTCAACACCAATATAAGCAGCTTGGTCTTCTCTAAGAACTTCAAGTTCAACACCTAATTTAGCTAAGTGTAAAGCAGCAACTTTTTCATCTAAATGTTTTGGTAACATGTAAACTTCGTTTTTGTAAGCTGCACTGTTGTTCCATAATTCGATTTGAGCTAAAGTCTGGTTTGTAAATGAGTTACTCATTACAAAACTTGGATGACCTGTAGCACAACCAAGGTTTACTAAACGACCTTCAGCCAAGATAATGATATCTTTTCCGTTGATGTTGTATTTGTCAACCTGAGGTTTGATTTCGATTTTAGATGCACCGTGGTTTTTGTTTAACCAAGCCATATCAATTTCGTTATCGAAGTGACCAATGTTACAAACAACAGTTTTGTCTTTCATTTGCTCGAAGTGCTCTCCAAGAACGATATCTTTATTTCCTGTAGTTGTAATGATGATATCAGCATTAGCAATTACAGTATTTAATTTTTTAACTTCATAACCGTCCATTGCAGCTTGTAAAGCACAAATTGGATCGATTTCAGTAACTGTTACGATAGAACCTGCACCTCTGAAAGAAGCAGCAGTTCCTTTTCCAACGTCACCGTATCCACAAACGATAACTCTTTTTCCAGCTAACATTAAGTCAGTTGCACGACGTACAGCATCTACAGCAGATTCTTTACATCCGTATTTGTTATCAAATTTAGATTTAGTAACAGAGTCATTAATATTGATTGCAGGCATTGGAAGAGTTCCAGCTTTTACTCTTTCGTAAAGTCTGTGAACACCAGTCGTAGTTTCTTCAGAAAGACCTTTAATTCCAGGAACTAATTCTGGGTAACGATCAATAACCATGTTAGTTAAATCTCCACCATCATCAAGAATCATGTTCAATGGTTTTCTGTCTTCACCAAAGAATAAAGT
>Ga0160502_100611_pt1 | contig 18241 bp, 20 predicted proteins | sample DIDnMG_14_FD_108237 | JGI IMG/M metagenome (GOLD analysis project Ga0160502, IMG submission 108237) | Enriched soil microbial communities from UW Madison campus, WI, USA - DID2933_E24_Xylan MG | ecosystem: Environmental > Terrestrial > Soil > Unclassified | place: USA: Madison, Wisconsin... | reverse complement strand
TTTGTTTGATAAAAAAGACACCATCAACTTGTATAATGCAGCTTCTTCATCTATTAATGCGAAAGATTTTAATTCAGCAGTTACTTACTATGAACTTTTGAAAAAGATTAATTTCTCTGGAAAAGGTGTTTTGTATTATGCAGTCAATAAAAAAACAAAAGAAGAAGATGTTTTTATTTCTCCAAAAGCAAGAGAATCGGCAATTGCACAAGGTCTTTATGAAAAACCAAGAACAGAATCTGTTGCTTCTAAGAAAATCGAAGTAAATAATAATTTGGCTTATGCCTATTTAGAAAAGAAAGATTATCCTAAAGCAGAATCAATTTACAATTATGTTCTAGAATTAGATCCAAATTATGTTGATGCTTATATCAATTTAGCTTATTTGAAATTACAAATGAAGAAAGATTTAGCTGATGAAATTTCCTCTTTAGGAACTACTCCAGCTGAAATGCAAAAGTATGATAAGCTTAATGCAAGAAAAGACGATATTACGCGAAGTGCAATTCCGTATCTGAAAAAAGTACTTACGCTTGAACCAAAAAATCAAGATGCAACAAAAACATTATTAGGAGTTTATCGATCACTTGATATGACTGCAGAATATAACGCTTTGAAGGCGGGAATGTAATTTTAAGTTACAAAGTTGCACAGATACAAAGGCACAAAGGTTTTTTCTTTTGTGCCTTATTTTTTTGCTGCAGTTTTTTCCATCTCTTCAATAAGTGATTTTTTTCCAACAGTTTTGGTGATAATATCTTTTTCTAAATTCCATCCTCTTGCAGGCGAATATTCACGTCCGTACCAAATAATCTGCAAATGCAAGTCATTCCATAAATCTTTTGGAAATAATCTTTTAGCATCTTTTTCAGTTTGCGCAACATTTTTTCCATTAGATAAATTCCATCTGTGCATTAATCTGTGAATATGAGTGTCTACTGGAAATGCCGGAACGCCAAAAGCCTGAGACATAACAACACTAGCTGTTTTGTGGCCAACGGCAGGTAGAGCTTCAAGAGCTTCAAAACTCTGCGGAACTTCTCCATTATGTTTTTCTATTAAAATCTCTGATAAACCATGAATTCCTTTGGATTTCATTGGAGACAAACCACACGGACGTATAATTTCTTTGATTTCCTCAATCGACATTTTAACCATATCATACGGATTGTCTGCTTTTGCAAATAACAAAGGTGTAATTTGGTTTACACGTACATCTGTACATTGAGCGGATAGTAAAACAGCAATTAAAAGTGTGTAAGGATCTTTGTGGTCAAGCGGAACGGGTATAGTAGGGTAGAGTTCTTTTAATTTATCGATAACAAATTGTACGCGAGCTTCTTTATTCATTTACTTATTTTTAATTCCGTAAAAATAGTATAAATTTGATGATGTGCCTAATCCAGCTTTCTGATTCAACTCCTCGTTGTGTTAGTAACATTTTTAAGTATTAACAAGAGCTTCCTTCGGTCGCTTTCTTAATGCAAAAAATGTAAACTACCACAACTGTGGGGTTTTCACTGCAATCTGGGGCAATCTCAAATATTTACTTTTTAAACTTTAATTATCTTACTTTTTTATAAAATAACAAATCGATGTTCAAATTTTTAAAATTATATTTTATTGAAATATTATTCATAATACTCATAATTTATGCAGTATACTTTCAAAGAAGTTGGCTTTGTGATGCTTATAATAGACAAGTAAATTTACATCTTGAAAGTTTTACAGATAGTATAAAAAGTAAAAATGGAATAGATTATGCTAAATCATTTGCTGAACAATCGAAAGATCAATTTTCTTATCAATTAGATCGCTTAATAGCTTTTGTTTTCGGAGGGTTTGGTATAATAATAATTATGCAATTTGGCAAAAAGAAAAAAAAGGAATAAAATCAACAATCTAAAATCTAAAATAAAAAGATATGTCAACATTAAAAGCAGGTGATAAGGCACCAAATTTTTCAGGAATAGATCAAGAAGGAAAAACACATAAACTGGCAGATTACGCTGGAAAAAAATTGGTCGTTTTCTTTTATCCAAAAGCAAGTACGCCGGGTTGTACGGCTGAGGCTTGTGATTTGAGAGATAATTTTCACCGTTTCCAAGCTAATAATTATGAGCTTCTTGGGGTAAGTGCCGACAGTCAAAAAGCGCAAGTAAAATTCAAAGAAAAATACGAATTGCCTTTTCCATTATTAGCCGATGAAGACAAATCGGTTATTAATGCATTTGGAGTTTGGGGACCAAAGAAATTCATGGGAAGAGAATACGACGGAATTAATAGAACTACTTTCGTAATCGACGAAAAAGGAATCATAGTAGAAGTTATAGAAAAAGTAAAAACAAAAGAACACGCTTCGCAGATTTTGAAATAGTTTGCAGTCGCAGTTTTCAGTTTTCAGCCTGACGACTGCAAAAAAAACTGAGACTGAAAACTGAGACTGAACACTAATAAAAAAGTCCCAATAAAGGGACTTTTTTTATTATGTATTCTGTTCTAATTCTTTCTGTGGATGATATCCAAAAAGATGATGTTCCTTTATAATTTCAGGAATTCCAGGAGGAAGCATCGGTTCCCATCCAGTTTTGCCTTGATTGATCATTTTTAAGATTTCTCTAGAGAAAACATCCAAGATATTCGGATCGTAATCTTCAATATCTACCACTTTTCCGTTGAATTTGAAGAATTTGTATAATTCTTTCATTCTAGGATGAACTTTTAAGTTGTTCGAATTCATTAATGCACCGTCTTCATCTAACATTGGATATAAGAAAACTTTCATGTCACGATAGAATAATTTTCCGAAAGCCTCCAAGATTCCACCACTTAAATGACGGTAGTATTTCTCGTCAAAAATATCAACAAGGTTGTTTACACCCATTGCTAATCCCATACGAGCTTTGGTATAATTAGCAAAATACTCTACCACTTTATAGTATTCTTGGAAATTCGAAATCATAACCGTCTGACCAAGAGAACAAAGCAATTCAGCTCTATCCATGAAGTCTCTTTCGTCAATTTCTCCATCTGATCTTAAATTCGAAAGCGTAATTTCAAAAATTACAAGAGTATTATTTTTTTCAACCTTATTTTCTTTGAGAAACATTTCCAAAGATTTCTCGTACATGTCCATATTTACTTTAGTAACAGGACGGAAACTTCCTCTTAAAGCCAAAAGGTTCTTCTTGTATAAAATGGCAGCTGGCAGAATGTTTTTTCCTTCTGGATTAAACATAACGGCATCAGTCATTCCGTTTTTAACCAATTGTAAACTCATCAAACGATTATCGACATCGGCAAAACGAGGTCCAGAAAAGTTTATGGTATCGATTTCTAATTGGTCTTTATCTAAGTGATCGTATAAATAACGAAGCAATCGTTTTGGATCATTGTATTTGTAAAAAGCACCGTAAATTAAGTTAACTCCTAAAATACCAAGTGTTTCTTGTTGTAGTCTTGCGTCAGTTTCTTTAAAACGAATGTGAAGAATAATTTCGTTATAAGCCTCGTCTGGTTCAATTTGGTATCGAATTCCAACCCATCCGTGACCTTTAAATTGTTTAGCAAAATCTATCGTCGCAACAGTGTTAGCATAACTAAAGAAAAGTTTTGTTGGATGTTTTTCTCTGCTTAAACGCTCTTCGATGATCTGGCTTTCATGGGTAAGCATCTTTTTTAAACGCTCTTCGGTAACATATCTTCCATCAGTTTCAGCGCCATAAACAGCATCACTAAAATCTTTATCGTAAGCAGACATCGCTTTTGCAATAGTTCCTGAAGAACCTCCGGATCTAAAAAAATGCCTAACAGTCTCTTGTCCAGCGCCAATTTCAGCAAACGTTCCGTAAATATTCTCGTTTAAATTAATGCGTAATGCTTTGTCTTTTATAGAAGGAATCTGTTCGATGACCTTGTCACCTTTGAGTTTTATTTCTGTACCCATTTTATTTTAAATAGATTTGTTACAAAGTTAGTAAATTAGGGTTCTAATGAAAGAGAAATAATCCTATTTTTGTAAAAAAATTAAGTTCAATTGAAGGTCTATTTTTTAGGTACTGGTACTTCTCAAGGCATTCCGATCATCGGAATCGATCATCCCGTTTGTAAAAGCACTGATGCTAAGGATAAAAGGCTCCGCGTATCCATTTGGATTACGTGGGAGGAGTATTCATTTGTAATCGATTGCGGTCCCGATTTTAGACAGCAAATGCTTTCTTGCGGATGTAGAAAATTAGATGCAATTCTTTTTACGCACGAACATGCAGATCATACTGCTGGATTAGACGATATACGTCCGTTTAATTTTAGACAAGGAGAAATTCCAATTTATGGACACAAGCGCGTTTTAGACAACTTAAGACGCCGTTTTGATTATGTTTTTGAGACTGTAAATAAATATCCTGGAGCTCCGAGTGTAAAAACAATCGAAGTGCATAACAATGCGCCTTTTGCTGTTGGAGACAAAATGGCAATACCGATAAATGCAATGCATGGCGATTTGCAGGTTTTTGGTTATCGAATTGATGATTTTGCTTATTTAACTGATGTAAAAACGATCGAACAATCTGAGGTTGACAAACTGAAGGGTTTGAAAGTTTTGGTTGTAAATGCTTTACGCGTTGAACCTCACGATACACATTTTAATTTACAGGAAGCACTTGACTTTATCAATTTGGTAAAGCCAGAGAGAGCTTATTTAACGCATATCAGCCACGTTTTAGGTTTTCATGAAGAAGTGCAGAAACAACTTCCTGAAAATGTTTTCTTGGCTTACGACAATTTAGAAATTACAATTTAATTATACCACACAATGAAAAAATCCTTAATGCTTTATCTTTTTATTCTTGCCATTTTAATGAATGTGTTTACATACGCATTTTATAGCGGAGAAGTAAAATTTGCACAGAATAGATACGATAAAACGACTAAGAAACTAAGAGACAGTATTAATCTAGTGAAAACGCAATTAGCAGAAGCTGATTATTTTTCTTTAGAGCATAACGAAAATGCACAAAATTATTTTGATAATAGTGCTTCTGGCGGAAAAGTGATTTTGTACGAAAAACTGATTCCAGTTGTAACTGAAAAGCTGTTAGATTTCAATGCAAACCCAAAAGGGAATCCTTATACAGGACAAGATCAAATTGGGCCAAACAAATTTATCATCAATAAGGTAAAAATCTTAAACCATAGATGGATTATTGCAGATTATAGCAATGGAGAATTATGGGGAGAAGTCTTGTTAAAATACTTTGTTGATAACGACGATAATATTACCTTTGAAGTAAATCAAACTTGGTTATATCAAAAATAGGATTTTAATCCTATTTTTTTTTGACCTTTAAATTAAATAGGATTATGAAAAAGATGTTTTTGTTTTTGATTGTTGCAAGCGCGTTTTCTTGCGCTAAAAAAGTTTCTCAGGAAAGTGTAAATACAACTCCAAAAGAACCAAAAAAAGAAGCCGTTGTAGGTGCAGATGTTGATTCTCATGGTTGTAAAGCATCAGCTGGTTATACTTGGTCAGTACTTAAAAAAGACTGTATTAGAATTTTTGAAAATAGTACAAAACTGAATCATGCTGAAGATGGAAAAACATATTCTACGGTTTCCTATATAATTTTTGACGGAAACAAAGCAGAACTTTTCTTAGATACTCAAAAAGAGTCTATCCTTTTAGAAAGAAAATCTGAAGGAGATTCTTGGGTTAACGGCGATTGGCAGTTAATACCTTGGAAAGGATATGTTTTGAAAAAAGGAGAGAAGATTCTTTATACGGGGGAATAAAGTTTGCAGTCGCAGTCTCAGTTTTCAGTCAGAACTTTGTCAAAGTTTTTTTACAATTCAAGACTGAAAACTGAGACTGCGACTGAATGCTAAACAGCCTCTTTAATAAACCCAGAAGTTACTACTTGAGCAAATTCATCATTTAAGCTTGCTAAAGCGGTTTGATGAATTAATTCAGCAGGGAATTCTTCTCCGTTTATGCCTTTTTTATTGAAAGTCGCGGTTGCGTCAGAAACTAAATATACGGTATATCCAAAATTACCTGCCATTCTCGTTGTGGTAGAAACGCAATGATCTGTAGTTAAACCCACAATTACAAGATTAGTGATTTTAGCATTATCAATCAGTTCTTTTAGGTTTGTTCCTATAAAAGCACTATTGACATTCTTTTTAATTACAATTTCACTTTCCAGAGGTTTTACAATATCTTGAAATTCATTTCCTAGACTCGTTTCGTTTAATATCGAATTTGGATTTGAAGAGCAATGCTGTACGTGAAAAATAGGCAGTTTTTTAGACCTCCAAATCTCCAAAATTTCACCTGCTTTTTGTTCTGCGTCAGCATTATTTCGGTCTCCACCCCAATATGCAACGTCATGAAAACCTTTTTGAATATCAATTAAAATTAATGCGGGATTGTTAAGTTTTGTAGTGTTCATATTGCAAAATAGTTTGTAAAATGTAGTAATTACTTTTACACTTAAAAAAGAATAATTTACTTATTTAAGCTGATTGTTAAGTCTTTTAGCTCTATTTGGAATTTAACAGTAGTTTTTAAAGCTGTAAAAACCTTGATGACCGTTTCCAGTGTTACATTTCCAGCATTTTTTTCAAGTTTAGATATCTGCGCTTTTTGAACACCAATAAGTTTTCCTAATTCTTCTTGAGTTAAATTTCGTTCTTTACGAGTTTGTTTAATGGCATTCCCAATTAAATCCATTTGTAAAGCATATTCAAATTTATCTCTTGTCGGAGTTCCAATTTCACCAATAATTTCATCAGTTACTTGGTTTAAGGTATACGTTTTCATATTTTTAAAATTGAATTTAATCTTTATTCTTAAAATATTCTATTCTTAGTTTTTGTGTTTTTGCTATTTCTTTCTCAGGAACTTTACCTTGTTTTTTTATAAAACCATGCGTAGAAATTACAAGAGTGTTTTGAATATCAGTTTTATCCCAAAATGCTAATAATCGAAATGATTTCCTTGATATAAAGTTCGAAATTCCCAAATTTCATTACTTAACTTTTTAAAAAGTTCGGGATCATTTTTTGTTTGCGATTTTCGAATATTATAGATTATTTTTTCTGAATGTTTTGGTTTTAGTTCTTTTAAAAAGTCAAAGACTTCTTGTAGAAAGATTACATCAAAGTTTTTTTTCATTCTCTCTATATTACAAAAATACCCAAAAGTTTCTTTAGGAGGAAACTTTTGGGTATTTAATTATTTTTTAATTTTATAAGACTAAAGTAAATAATATAATTTAGAAATAGTAAAAAAAAATAAGTTTTTTCTTTCTTTTATATTGAATTACGAGTCTAACCAATTCTTAAAATCAAAGAAATTTTGAGGCGCAACTCCATGTCCAACAGGATATTCTTTGTAAACAACAGGAATATCTAATTTCTCTAAAATTGCCGGAGTTTTTCTCGCCCATTCAATCGGAATAACTTGATCTACAGTTCCGTGTGAAGCAAATATTTTTAAATCTTTGAAATCGTTTTGTTCAAAACCATCTTTGATAATTTCTTCATTGAAATAACCGCTCATGGCAACTACTCGCTGAATTTTTTCTGGATAAGAAAGTGCCGTAGCATAACTTAAAATAGATCCTTGACTAAATCCGATTAAAGTTACATTATTAGCATCAATTGGGTAATTGGCAGCCAATTCGTCAATGAAATTAGCAATTACATCACGAGAAGATTTTGCTTGTTCGTTGTCAGAAAATTTATTTTGATCGGCATCGAAATTAATCGCGTACCAAGCGTAAGCACCATATTGTAAATTGTAAGGTGCTCTAGCAGAAATGATGTAATAATTGTCTGGTAGTTCAGAAGCAAAAGAGAATAAATCGGCTTCGTTGCTGCCGTATCCGTGCAATAAAAGCAATAACGGATTTTTATCTAAAATTACTTTTGGTTCTTGTATTTTATATTCTAAAGATAGATTCATTTTTAATTGTAAATTGTAAGTTGTGAATTTTTAGTCTCAGTCTCAGTCGCGGTTTTCAGTTTTTAACTTTGACAAAGTTTAAAGTTGGAATTTTAAAAATTAACCAATTTTTTTAAACCATTTTTGAAACAATTCCCCAACTAAAGGAATCGGTCTCATTTGTCCTTGAATAGCGTTAAAAATTCCAAAAGTCCATAGAATTGAAATACAAATCCACATTGGGAATGTGATAAAAAAACTATCGAAATTGCTGATGATTGCTCCTAAAGAAATAAAAGTTAAAGACAAACCTAAAGCTTGACGTATATGAAAAGAAGCAAAACTGTTTTTGTTTTCAGAATTCATGCTCATGGCGATCAAAACACCAATGATTAGAATGTAACTCGTTATAGCGATTGGTTTTCCTTCTTCGACTGAATTATTCATTGTATTATTTTGTAACTAGTTGATTTTGATTTAAAATTCCGTAAACAGAACCTTTAAGCTCAGTTCCTAAAAAAGCAGAATTTTTAGATTTTGAAAGAATATTTTCTTTCGTAAAAGTTGATTTTCCTTCTGTTGTAAACAAAGTGATATTAGCTTTTGCGCCTTCTTCGATAACATTGTTTTCTAAACCAAAAACGTTTCTCGCAGCAGTTAATTTCGCTACAATTGTTTCTACAGGTAAAACTGTCAATAAAGCTCCAAAAGCGCTTTCTAAACCTATAGTTCCGTTTTTTGCTGTATCAAATTCCATTTTTTTGAATTCAATATCAATCGGATTATGGTCTGAAGTAATCAAATCGATAGTTCCGTCAGCAACTCCGTTAAGCAAAGCTTGTCTGTCAACTTCCGTACGCAATGGTGGTGTCACTTTAAAACGAGTATCAAATCCGTCCAGTTTTTCATCCGTTAAAACCAAATGATGTACAGATGCACTGCAAGTTACTTGTAAACCTTTAGCTTTGGCTTCTCTAATTAATTCAACCGATTTTGCTGTAGAAATAGTCGGAATATGAAGTCTTCCGCCTGTATATTCTAATAGAAACAAGTTTCTTGAAATTTGCAGTTCTTCCGCTAGATTCGGAATTCCCTTTAAACCTAATCTTGTAGAAACGATTCCTTCATTGGCAACGCCATTTCCTTTAATGTTCGGATCTTGCGAATATGCAATTACCAACCCGTCGAAATCTTGAACATATTGTAAAGCAATTTTCAGGATATTAGCATTGTCGATACTTTTGTTGTAATCTCCAAAAGCAATCGCTCCAGAATTTTTCATATCAAAAAGTTCTGCCATATCTTTTCCTTCGCTGGCTTTAGTTAAAGCACCGATTGGGAAAATTTCTGTTGCAAAACCATTTGCTTTATTTTTTACAAAATTTACCTGAGATTGATTGTCAATAATTGGTAAAGAATTTGGCTGTAATCCAATTGCTGTGAATCCGCTTTTTGCAGCAACATTTAAACCGTTTGCGATAGTTTCTCTGTCTTCGTAACCTGGCTCGCCCAGCGAGACGCTACTGTCAAACCAGCCTTGAGAAACATGAAGATTGTCAAATCGTACCACTTCTGCATCATCGTTTGGAAGCGAAACGCCTATTTTTTCTATTACACCATCTGCAATTAAAAGATCAACAGTCTTGTTGTGAAACGGACTTTTTGAGTCGATAATTTTGGCGCTTTTGATGATTAGTTTCATATGTAGATATTTTTTTGTCGTAAAATGATTTTTGTAAAAAATAAAATGCCTTTAAAACAAATGCAAATGCTATTTCACAAATTTTATAATTGCCATTTCTAATGCTAAAAATAACAGTGCAAAGATAACAAACCATTTCCAAATTTGGCTGTCAGTTCGCTCAGTTTGTAGCGTATTAAAAATGGTCGAAATGGTATCGGCAGTTTTGAAATCAGAAACTACATTCGTGTTTACTTGACTCAAATCGCTTTCGGTTCTTTTGTAATTAAAACTGATATTTTCTACCCATTCTTTTTTGTCAAAAACACTATAATTTCCAGTGGTTTCAGGAAAATCATTGAAAGTTAATTTGACTTTATTGTTTAAAATCTGCTGAATCGGAATAAATGAATCTTCTGTTCCTTTTACTTCCAAAATTGCATCTTTAGTCAATAAAACATCAACAAAATAAGGCTGATTGTTTCCAATTGTTAAAGCATTTACGCCAGTTTTCTGATTGTTCTGCGCAATTTTATAAAATAATGGAACAATTAAAGGCGATTGCTGAAAATTTGAATTTGCACTATTTATTGGCGCTGTAAAAACCGTTATTCCAGAAACCTGATTTTGGACAGAAGTCACAAAAGCAGTTTGGTCTTCAAATGAAAGCACAGCTGGATACGAACTAGAAACAGCAAATGAACTGCTTACTTTCGGATATTGGAAATTTGTTATTTTGTTTTCAAAAACTCCTAAAAATAAAGGATGATCGAAATTAATTTTAGTGATTAATTTGCTGTTGGTTTCTAAATTTCCGAATTGGATTTTTCCAAAATTCCCCAATAATGCATTTAAGCTCGAAAGAGAAGTTTTCTCAGACGGAATCACAACCAAATTTCCACCTTTAGAAACAAAAGCTTTTAAAGTCGTTTGCAGTGCTTGCGGAATGTCAATTAATTCGTTTAGAATAATCGTATTTTGTTTTTCTAAACTATTATAATCTAAAGATCCAATAGGGTAATTGTTGTAATTGAATTCTGCCGAGGTATAAATTCTCGATAAGAAATTGCTTTTTTCAGGTTCGCCAATGCTGATAACGTTTGTTTTTTTGTTTTTAGAAATACTGAAAAACAATTTGTTATCATAACTTAAACCGTTGTCTTCAATTGCCACATAACCATGAAAAGCTTCTTTTGGAATGGTAAAATTAATTTTCTTTTTCTTCGTGTCAAAATTGATAATCGTTTTGGCAATCAGTTTATTTTGATTGTATAAAGCTGTAGAAATAGGTTTGAAATCTTCGCCATAAGCAGACAAATTAATGCCAATTTCGTAGAAATTTTCTAAAGTCTGATTGATGTAAACGCTGTCAATGGAAACATTGTTTTTCTGCTCTGCTTCTGGAACTATGAAATATGGTTTTTCATCAAAATCTATAGTAGCAATATCTTTTTCTTTTAAACCAACGGCATCTGTAATAATGACAATATCTTTTTTATAAGCCGATTTATGGGCTTTAATTTTAGCTGTAATTGCTGCAAGATCAAAAGGAGTTGCGCTGTATTTTAGATTTTGTAAAGCACTTTTAGATGATTTTATATCGGTATTCCAGAAATTTTCGGTGTTTGTTAAAAGTGAAAACTGAGTATTTTCTGGAGTATTTTCAAGTAATTCCTGAACAGCTCTTTTTAATAATTCGCCTTTTTTGCCTTTTGCCTGCATACTGAACGAATTGTCTAGAACAATATACATCTCGTTTGAAGCGTTTTTACTGTCACTGGCTTCAAAAAAAGGTTGTGCAAATGCGATAATTGCACAAGTAAGCAATAATAAGCGTGTGGCTAATAAAAGTCTTTTTTTGATTTTAGAACTTTTACGGGTCTGAATAGCAAGTTCTTTTAAGAATCGAACATTGGTAAAATAAGAAGTTTTAAATCGTCTTAATTGAAATAAGTGAACCAAAATTGGAACGATCAATAAAAACAGAAAGTATAGAATTTCGGGATGTTTAAAATGCATTCTGGCTTCGATTTACTTCACTACGTTTTGTTTTTCGCGAAGATGCTGGTCAAAAATACGAATTAAAAATTTATTAAACCATATATGTTCATTTAAGAGATTATAAGAAAAGTTCAAAGTCGAAAGTCGAAAGTGCAAAGTCGAACTTACTATAACTTATATGGTTTTAAAAAATATCAAAATAGGCAACTTTTGTAAATTCTTTGTGATAAAGAATTTATTTTGAACAGATATTATTGCTTATTTTAGCTAATTCAAAAAAAACAAACTATGAAAAAAATATATCTAGTGTTATTTTCAGCTTTATCATTAACCACAGCTAAAGCTCAAAATAAATTCAATTTATTGGTTGGAACCTACACCAATACTTGCCAAAGCAACGGAATCTATGTTTATGTATTCGACGTTACAAATGGTGAATATAAATTGAAAAATTCTTCTGAAAATGTTGTTAGTCCAAGTTATTTATCGGTTTCTGCTGATAATAAGTTTATTTATGCAGTAAACGAAAACGGAACACAAAGTACTGTAAGTGCATTTTCGTACGATTCAGCTTCTGGGAAAGTGAATTTTTTGAATAAAAATGATGCTTTAGGGGCAGATCCTTGTCATTTGATTAATGATGATAAAAATGTAATCGTTGCGAATTATTCTGGTGGAAATATTGTAGTTTTTAAGAAAAACACTGATGGAAGCATTACAGAAGTTCAGCAATTGATTCAGCATGAAGGAAAAGGACCAAATGCAGCTCGTCAGGAAAAAGCGCACGTGCACATGGTTGCTTTTTCACCAGATAAAAAGTTTGTGCTTTCGAACGATTTAGGTTTAGATAAAGTTTTTATTTATAAATATAATCCAGCTTCGAAAAGCGAAATTCTAACTTTAAAAGGAAGTGTAGACGTAAAACCAGGAAGCGGGCCAAGACATTTAACTTTTAGCAAAGACGGGAAATTTGTTTATTTAGTTCAGGAATTAGATGGAACTTTGACGACTTTAAGCTGGGACAAAACAGGAAGTTTAAAAGTAGTTGCCGAAACAAGTATTTTACCAAAAGATTTTAAAGGTGGAACAGGAGCAGCAGCAATCAAACTTTCTCCTGACGGAAACTTTTTATATGTTTCTGACCGTGTTGATGCTAATGCTATTTCAGTTTACAAAATTCTTAAAACAGGAGCTTTAGAATTAGTAGAACAGCAAAGCACATTAGGAAAAGGGCCAAGAGATTTTGCTATTGATCCAACAGGAAATTACCTTTTAGTGGGGCATCAATATACTAATGATATAGTTATTTTTAAAAGAGATATCGCAACAGGAAAAATTACAGATACTGGAAGAAGAATACAGTTGTGTTCACCAGTAGGGCTTCTATTCACGAAAATTTAGAAAAAAGGTTCTAAGTTCTAAGTTGCTAAGATACTAAGAGAAAAGGCTCAAAAGATTAAATTTTAATCTTTTGAGCCTTTTACTTTTGAAAAAAAACTTAGAACCTTAGCAACTTAGTAGCTTAGCATCTAAAAAAATTACTTTTTCTTCTTCTTCTCATTTCTTGTCTTCAACATATTTCTGTTGACAGAACCGTGAGTTTTCTTTTTTGTTTTTGAAGGGCCTCCAAGATTTACTTTTTGGTTCTTTTTAGATTTTTCGTGAAAAGCGCCATCACCTTCTAGTTTTGGTTTTTTCATTAAAAACTTTCTTGGTAATTTATCTTTTTCAGCTTCAATAAGCTTTTCTGAGATTTCAACTTCTTCAGGGAAATCAGCTATTTTTAGCTCTTGATCCATTAAAAGTTCTGTTTCAATTTTGAATTCTTCTTCTCTTGGAGTAACAAAACTAATTGCAGTTCCCGTTGCGTCTGCACGACCTGTACGACCAATTCTGTGCATATACAATTCTGGCTCTTCAGGAAGTTCAAAGTTAATTACGTGCGTGATATTGGAAATATCCAAACCTCTTGCCATAACATCGGTTGTAATTAATCCCCGAAGATTTCCTTCTTGAAATTCAGCCATCGTACTTAAACGGTAATTTTGAGATTTATTCGAGTGAATTACACCAAATTGTCCTTCAAAAAGCTCATCAATACGATTGAAAAGCATATCCGAAATCTTTTTATTGTTTACGAAAACCAAAATACGACTCATACTTTCATCGTTTTCCAGTAAATGTTTTAAAAGATTTACTTTGGTATTAAAATTCGGAACATTATAAGTAAGTTGCGTAATTTTTTCAAGCGGAGTTCCTGATGGTGCCAATGTAACTTCTTCAGGGAAATCGAAATAATCATTTAATAAATCATCAACTTCATCTGTCATCGTTGCCGAGAAAAGAATGTTTTGACGTTTGGTTTTCATCATCGCAAAAAGCGAAGTCAACTGTGGTCTAAAACCTAAATTCAGCATTTCGTCAAACTCGTCGATAACCAGTTTTTGAGTTTCATCAAAACGAACAACTGCGTCAAGCGCTAAATCCATTGTACGTCCAGGCGTACCAACTAAAATGTCAACACCTTCATAAACGGCTTTTTTCTGTGTATTGATGTTTACACCTCCGTAAATACCTAAAGTTTTAACCGACATATATGTAGTCAGTTTTTCTACTTCTTCAACTACCTGAACAACTAATTCGCGAGTTGGAACTAGAATTACAATCTTTGGCGTATTGGTATGAGTGAATTTATAAAGCTTTAAAAGAGGCAGTAAATAAGCAAATGTTTTACCGGTTCCGGTTTGTGCAATTCCCATCATATCACGTCCAGACATGATTACAGAAAAAGATTTTTCTTGAATAGGAGTAGGCGTAACAAATCCCAATTCGTCAACTGCTTTTTGTAATGATTTTGGAAGATTGAATTTTTCGAAAGTGCTCATTTGCTTTAAATTTTGTGCAAATGTACGTTAAATTCATGGTTTTTTGTTGAATTTGTAATTTTTGATGTCTTTTGTCACCCTGAGCGAAGTCGAAGGGACGTGCCAATTGGAAACTTGGGCTTCGACTTCGCTCAGCCTGACAATCGTATAATTTTAGATTATAAACAATTTAAAACCCTTCAAAAACTCCCAATCCAAATAAAGCAAAATCATATTTCACTGGATCTAGAGCGTCCATTTCGCGAAGTTTTTTGTCTAATTCTGCCAATGCTTTTGCATCGTTTTGTTTTCGTTCTAAAATGCCAAGTTTACGGGCAACATTTCCTGAATGCACATCAAGCGGGCAAGATAAAACAGCTGGCGAAATGCTTTTCCAGATTCCTAAATCGACTCCTTTTGCGTCTTGGCGAACCATCCAGCGCAAGTACATGTTGATTCTCTTGGCTGCCGAATTGTTTAATGGATCTGAAATGTGTTTTTGAGTTCGAGCTAAATGATCTGTTTCAAAAAATATCTTTTTGAATTCACTGATACTTTTCTGCAAGCTATCTTTTTCCTGATTTTTGGCAAAAACAGCTTCAAGTCCGTTGTGGTTTTTGTAGATGTTATTTAAACCTTTTATGAAACCAGCAAAATCGTGTCCGTTGAAAGTTCTGTGGACAAAAGTTTCTAATCTTGCCAAGTCTTCGTCAGAATGCGACATAACGAAATCGTAAGGCGTGTTGCCCATTAATTCCATCATTTTATGCGAATTCTTAATGATCATTTTACGATTTCCCCAAGCAATTGAAGCGCTTAGAAAACCAGCGATTTCAATATCTTCTTTTTGGGTAAAAAGATGCGGAATCTGTACAGGATCACTTTCTATAAAATCCTGATTGTTATATTGAATGACTTTTTCGTCTAGAAATTCTTTGAGTTCTGATTTATTCATTTTTTGAGATTTTTTTCGCGTAAAATCCATCTTTTAATTCATGAGTACGCATTTGAGGAATGTACTGAAAGTATTTTTCAAAAGTATCAATTTGTTTTTTATTGACACAAGGTAAATCTCCATTACCACTTGCCCATAAAAAATCATTTTTTTGAGGAGAATTATACTTTAAATTTCCTAATTGTATAATTTCAAAAGAGGTATTGTTTTTTGAATTTTGGAACGGAAAAACAATATTTTTAGTAGAAAATATACTTATTTCCATCAACGATTTATGATTTGCAAATTTACTTAGATTAAAAGGAAAAAATAAAATAATTGCAATTGGGATTTGCGAGAGCACTAATAAGGCATTGATTGTTTTTTTGTTCTGTATCAAACAGATCAAACAAAAGAGAAAGAAAAATAAAACGAAATGAATGAAAAATCGATATTGCGGAGAGGTTATTAAAAGTAAACATATTTGTAATATCATATTGACATACAGTAGCCAAAGCGCTTTTTCATTTTTAAATTTATAAATAAAAAAGGGTAAGACTAAAATAAAAAATACGCTGAGTTTATTAAAAAAACCATTCAGTTTTGGCAACGTAATCCATCTTATAAATAAATCCCAAACCGACATTGAATTATATTGTTCAGCTGTAATAAAATAGCCGTAATATTTTAGGTTGTCATAATAAAAAGTCTGAATTGTACTTGGGATAGCATAATCTGTTGCAAATGCTGTGAATATTTTGGATGGAAAAAGAGGCGATCCGCAGATAATTAGGTTTTTAATGAAAAAAAGTACAATTACTAATGTGCTTAATAAAATAGGTTTTAGAAGTTTTCCTGATAACGATTTGAAATTAAAGGCCAATAGAATTAAAGGAAAAATTGCAAAAGTTAGCGTTGTGTTTTTGATATAAAGCAAAAAAAGAACTAGAATCAAAAGCAAATCAAATGTCTCAGAAGTTATTTGTTTGTAGTTTTCTAAAAAATAAAAGAAGAAAATAAACGAGAAAATATAAACAGGAATATCTGGAGAAGGTGCGCTTATAAATTGAAAAAAGAAAATATTAAATAGAGGAAGCAATCCAATTAACAGATAATTTTTGTTATCATTTTTGCTGTATTCATTTAGTTTCTGAATGGCAAATATATTTCCTAACAACAGACAAAAACCGCTTAAATCATTGAAATTTTTGTATAAAAAGGAAAAATTAAAAACACTTTGCGCAATATGCCAGCCGCTCGTCTGTCCGTAAAATAAATGAAGATTTGCAAGTCCTTTTACAAAGCCATATTCGTTAAGCCATTTTATGGTTTGGATATAATAGGATTCGTTATCAATTACAAAAGGAATTGAAGCACATTGTAAAATAATAAGAACCGAAATAATACTTAGAACGATTTTTAGGCTTTTTTGCAATTGCTGTAATTCTGATAAAAATGACTTGTAGAGATCAATAATCGAATTGCGAAATTTTAGCAATGAAAAAATATTCAGAAGTATTAAAACGATATGAAATTCGATATTAATTCTTCCGAAAATTGCCCAAATACTTGCCAGTATAGTTGTTGAGAATAACCCGAGTATAGATGTAATTACAAAATTTTTATTGCTGAGATTCATTATTTTATCTAAACCAACACCTAAATTAATGGTTGTGAATAAAATATAAATCCAGCTAATTGTAATTAAAAACATTAATTAAGAATTTGCCCGTCAGACATTACCAATTTTCTATCGGCCATATTAGCTAATTCTTCGTTGTGTGTTACAATGACAAAAGTCTGCCCAAACTCATCTCGAAGCTGAAAAAACAATTGATGAAGATTTTCGGCAGAATGAGTATCTAAATTTCCAGAAGGTTCATCGGCAAAAATGACATCAGGTTTATTGATCAAAGCTCTTGCAACCGCAACACGCTGTTGTTCTCCGCCCGAAAGTTCGCTTGGTTTATGATTGATTCTGTGTGAAAGTCCTAAATAATTAAGGAGTTTTACAGCTTCTTTTTCTGTTTCAGATGGTTTTTTGCCTGCAATGTGCGCCGGAATACAAACATTTTCTAAAGCTGTAAACTCAGGTAAAAGCTGATGAAACTGAAATATAAAACCTAAATTTAAGTTTCTAAAATCGGATAATATTTTGTCTTGTTTGCTTTTCTTTTTAAAATAACGATTGTAATAAACAACCAATAAAAAAATAGGCATACATAATATTCCCCATGTGGCATAACCAAAAATATCGTTCTCTACTTTACTTCTAAAAAACAATAAAAAAACGGCTAATAGAATGATATAAAAAGAACCTAAACCAGTAATGATTTTAAATGTCTTTTCTTGTTTTGAATTGTCATTTTTGATGTCTTGAAGTTCCAGAACATTTTTTCCATTAATAGTCAAAGATGACTCAGGATTATGGTCTGGTTTATCTAAAGTTCCTAAAATCTGTAACAAAGTCGTTTTTCCAGCACCTGAAGCACCAACGATAGAAACAATTTCGCCTTTTTTGATATGTAAATCGACTCCTTTTAAAACTTCAAGTTTGTCGTAGAATTTATGTATATTTTTTGCGTGTATCATGTAATGAAACTGTTTTTACAAAGAAACGAAGATTATGGTCAAAATCAAATTCTAAAAAATTAAATTCCAATATGTAAAATTCCAAATTCCAAAAAGGAGCGAAGCGACTTTTAGAAAATCTAAAATCTAAAATCTAAAATCTAAAATCTAAAATCTAAAATCTAAAATCTAAAATCTAAAATCTAAAATCTAAAATCTAAAATCTAAAATCTAAAATCTAAAAT
>Ga0160502_100609_pt1 | contig 18371 bp, 13 predicted proteins | sample DIDnMG_14_FD_108237 | JGI IMG/M metagenome (GOLD analysis project Ga0160502, IMG submission 108237) | Enriched soil microbial communities from UW Madison campus, WI, USA - DID2933_E24_Xylan MG | ecosystem: Environmental > Terrestrial > Soil > Unclassified | place: USA: Madison, Wisconsin... | reverse complement strand
TCCGACGGGAAGAAGGTCTTCGAGATGTAGCTGGCGTAGAAGCCGTACAGGAAGAAGTCGAACATCTCCAGGAAGTTGCCGCTGGTGACCCGCAGGACCGTGGACAGCTTGGAGTGTTTGGAGTGTTTGGCGTTTGTAGTGGTTGTGGTCATGTCAGTCTCTCTCGTTCTCTCTTTGCCTGAGTCCGTGCTCAGCGCGGCGCTGGATCCAGGCCGGAGGCCTTGATCGCTGCCTGTGCCTCAGGCGAGGCCAGGAAGTGGACCAGTTCCTTGGCCGCTTCGGTTTCGCGGGCGCCGACCACCACGCCTGCCGAGAATGGCGTCAGTTGCTGGGCTGCTTCAGGAATGGGGCCGATGATGTCGATGCCCTTGACCGGCTTGAGCTCGGAAATCTGTTGCAGGCCGATCTCGGCATCGCCGCGCGCCACCACCTGGCCCACCGGCTCTGCCGGGATCATGCGGCCCTTGTAGGCCATCTGCTGATCGATGCCCAGGCGCTTGAACAGTTTGGTGGACAGGAACACGCCGCTGGCGCTGTCGGAATAGACCACCGAATGGGCCGTCAGCAGCGTGCGCTTGAAGGCGTCGAGGGTGGAGATATCCGGACGCGGCGAGCCCGCCTTGACGGCCAGGCCGATGCGCGATAGCGCCAGCAGCTTGTGTTCGGTCTTGGAGACCTTGCCTTCGGCCACCAGCTTATCCAGCGAATCGCCGACCATGATCACCACATCGATGTGCTCGCCGCGCTTGAGGCGATTGGGAATGGCCTGCGGGGTTTCACCCATGGACGGACCCCAGCCGGAAATGAGCTTGTGGCCGGTCTTCTGTTCGAACTCCGGGGCCAAGGTCTTGTAGGCCGCCGCAAAGCCGCCCGAGCTGACCACGTGGATATCGGCCGCAGCGGCCAGGCTGCTGGCTGCGCCAATGAGCAGGGTCAGCAGGCTACGTTGCAGGGGCTTGGAAGACAGAATGCTTTTCATGCGATCTCCTGTGTATCAATATGGTTTTCGGTTCAAAACACGGCAGTTTGCGGAGTATCCTTTGAAAAGTTAAATGCATTTAATCTAAGGATTGATAAATAATGCGCATCAATATCGAGACTGCCGAATTGCAAGCCTTCATCGCCGTAGCGCGCCAATCCAGCTTTCGCGCCGCAGCCGAGGGCCTGTTCATCACCCAGCCGGCGCTGAGTCGCCGCATCGAGAACCTGGAGCAGGCCCTGCAGGAGCGACTGTTTGATCGCACCACCCGGCGCGTCTCGCTCACCCCTGCGGGCGAGCTGTTCCTGGTCCATGCGCAGGTGGTGATGGAAGAACTGGAGCTGGCCGTCAAGAGCGTCGAGCAGCGCATGGCGCAGCGGCGCGAGCATGTCACCGTCGCCTGTGTTCCCTCGGTGGCCAACAATCTGTTGCCGCAGGTCTTGAAGCGCTATGCGCGCAGCCACGCCAACGTACGGGTGCGCATCATCGACGAGAGCGCGGCCGATGTGCTGGAGAGCGTACGCAAGGGCGAGGCTGACTTCGGCGTCAATTTCATTGGCGCGCAGGAAGCCGAGATCGATTTTGCCGAGCTCACGCGGGAGCGCTACCTGGCTGTCATGCCCACGCACCATCCCCTGGCTGCTCACGCGAGCCTGAGCTGGAAGTCACTGGCGGGCGAGAAGCTGGTATCGGTTTCTTCCAGCAGCGGCAACCGCAGCCTGATCGACAACGCCTTCTCGCGCGTGCCGCAGCGCCCGGTGATCCAGTACGAGACCAATCACGTCGCCGGCGCCATCAGCCTGGTCGCCGCCGGACTGGGAGTGGCTTTGTTGCCGGAACTGGCCATCCGCAACGCACCCTACAAGGGCATCGTGGCGCGGCCAGTGACGAGCCCGGTGCTGAGTCGGGCCATGGGCTTGATCACCCTGAAGGGAAGGGTGCTGAAGCCGGCGGCCGCCACCCTGGCGCAAGCCTTGCGCGATGCCATGGCGACAAGGCCGGGCAGTTAGATTTACCTTCGGAGTTTGCCTATTTTTTGTGCGGTTTATTGGGAGGGCAGGCCGGGCCGGCGTTGGCGTCGTGGCAAAATTGCTTATCCACAGGTTTATGCACACAAATAGGGGATAAGTTTCCTGTAGGGATGGGGCTTTTGGTGCGATTGCACAAAATGTTTGCAAAACCTCCGGCCATAAAAAAGGCCCTCGCATGCGAGGGCCTTTTTCTTACGTATTGGTTGCAGTCCGGGCAATGTTGTTTGCTGTTGCCGGTTCTCGCCTTGTCTTCAAAAACGCCGTTCTGAACGGGTATGTTGAGCGCTCTCAGAACTGCCTTTTTTCAGAGAGGGGCGATTATATAGCCTCGATAAAAAAAATGATACGGTCGTGGAAAAAAATGTTGGGGTGGCTTTCCACGGCATCAAAAGGGCTGAATTCTTGCCTGGAGGGATTACCGTCGGAGCGTTCTGTTCAGATGGTCAGATGGTGAGAACTAGCAGTAGCGCGGGCCGTGGTGCCACCTGCGCAAGGCCATGGCGGCGATGCGGGTTGTATGCGGATGCAGTGGATGCCGTGCGGTTCACTGTTCAGCCCAGAATGCTGATTGCTTTTGCAGCATCGGATTCACCGTCAGGAAGAATCCTTCATCTGCAGTGCCTTAAGCGAGGAGACGGCCGCGATAGCGTCTATATGCGGGGCGGAAATTTCATAAGGAATATTGGGCTGGGTGAGGCGGTTTCTCCGCGAGACTGTTGCCGCAGGCCATGGATTTTCTATGCGATGCACTAAGCCACTTTGAACGTATCCGTCTTCAGTTTTTGTGTCGATTCGAATCTATGTGAGATGAGTATCGATATTTGCCGATCTGTTTCCCGAACAAGTTAAAGAAATTACTGCATCTATAGGATTGGTCAGCAAGCTGACGGTTTCCAATATTTACGAAATGTGACTTGAGGGGTGATGATGAAGTCGTTGAAGTTGACGTCGCTGCGGTTCTGCAGGTTGGGCGGCAGGCTGTTGAGTGATAGCCGTGAGCTCGCCGAAAAAAGAAAATGATTTATCAGTTTTGCTGAAATTGGATCGCTGGCCGTTAATCCGGGCAGTGCGTTGGAAAAGCAATCGTCAGGGAGTGATGTGTGCGCGAATACATAAATAAAATTGTCGATCCGGTTCTGGGTGGAATCAACCGTCCGCCTAGCATAAGCGGCTGGATTGCTGGGATGTGGTGTGCGGCCTGTCTATGTGCGTCACCGTTGGCGAACGCGGCTGCTACCTATTACGACCAGGCGTTTTTTGATAGTCAGTTGCCGATAGGTTGCACGGCGGATCCGGACGTAGATTTCTCGTATTACGAGCCGCTTCGACCGCCTTATCCGGCGCGCGGTGTTGCGCTAGACCGCTTTCAGCAGAATGACGCGCGCAATCAGATCACTTGCCGTGAGCAAGTGCCGGAGGCGATCTGGCCGCATCCGCAGGTCAAGCGACCGGAGTGGCCGAAGCCACCTATGGAAGCAAGGCCCCAGGACTTCGATCTGAAAAATGCTCAGCCTAGTCCCGACGACAAAGTTGTCACCGATTACTTCTTGCATCTCTGCAAAAGCGGGGCGGGTGAGTTCGTGTACAAGAAGGTCGAGGATGAGCAGCCAGTGTCGCTGATCAACCTGCGCCCGAGACCTTTCTATGTGGGTAACAACAAGCTCTATGACATGTTCTGGATTCAGGCCATCAACAGCTATGTGGAGGACCGGATTACTGTTAGTGAGAAATATGATGGCGGTATTCCGCAATTTGGCGTAGTTGATTGGGGGCGGACTCAAGATCCCAAGACGGGAGCTTTGAAGCCTCGGCATATGATTGGCGATGTGGGGCCTGAGGGTCGTTGGATAAACAGACGATATCTAGCAAAAGATGGGACTGAATATCCGGTCGCTGAATGGAATGCATACCATGCGAAGAGAAGCGGCTCTGCGCTGTTCTTTGAGCGTCCCATGAATGCAGAAGAGCGGAAGAAATATCCTGGTTACAGTTTGATCCGATACGGATACGCTCCATTGCCTGAGCCGAAAAGGCTGGTGACCTTGATCAATGATGATGAGGTCTTCATGATCCCGCGCCCTGTAGATACCCGCCCTCCCATGAACTGCGAGAAATATGATTCTGGATGTAGGAGAGAGTACGAAGATAGCTACGTTCTGCAGAAGCGCATGGTAACGCCGACTAACGAATCCAAGGCGCAGTATGGATTTATGTGGAGAGAAATCACGCACTCGCCTGATGATCTGAGGTTGGGTATCACTGGCTCAGAAATGATGGTGGTGGACATGAGGAGCGGAGAGGTGGTCGCTGTGCGGCGCAATTATATGCGAAGGGTTGTGCCAAGCAAGCCGTTTCGTGTGGTTTGGAACATGAGGCGAGCGGCTTGGAGTATGAGCTGTAATGAACCTATTCGGCGCAGGGTTGGAACATTCATCTACATCTCGACAGGTCTTACTAAGGACCATGGACCTGATTAAAAATAACTGAAGAGTTCTCAAATGAGTGATTCAACAAATTCGGGTTCGAAGATCGGCATTCAGCCTGGCACGGATCTGGCTCCGTCATCCGTTACCTCGACAGCGACGAGAACGGATTCGAAGTTGGTGCCGATGGTCGCTCCCAGGTCGTCCTCAAGGGCTACAGCGACACCGAGCGTCAGCAAGCCCAGCAAATGCAAGTCGGCTTCGGTGCAGTCCAGAGCGCTCTCTCGCTGATCCAAGCCCTGGAAAACGGCAATACCTTCTCGGCCACCTTGGCCGGGGTGTCCATGGTAAACCAGATGATGACGCTGGGTGGATCGAACCTACCTCCGGAGCTGGCCTCTCTGGCGGGACCACTGCGCAATATCGGCTCGGGACTGGGGGCTGTGTCTGCCGCCATGAACCTGGCTGATGCAATCAAGCAGGGAGATGCGCTGGGCATCCTGCAATCCTCGGCCAATCTGGGCGCGCAGGGCATCCAGCTCTATGCTGCCATAGAGGGGCTGGAGCTGATCGACAAGGCCGGCAACGCCACCGGTGCCTTGGGATCGGCTGCACAGGGCCTGGGTACGGTGGCGGCCGGTGTTGGCCTGGTCATGGCCATCGAGTCCGGCCATCCCGTATCCATAGCTTCGTCGGCGCTGAGCATGATGTCGGCGGTCGGACTCATCAATCCCTATATCGGCGTAGCCGTCGCGATCTTCTCTATCGTCAGCAGCCTCTTTGGCAGTTCTTCTGATCAACCGATGTTGGAAGGACAGGCGCAAGCGATCTGGGATGAAAACGGAACCACTCACGTCATCACGACCCAGAACAACCATGGTGGCGGCGCGACTGCAAACAATTGGATGAACAACCTGGTCAGCGGCCTGCAATCGCAACTGGCTGGGATGGTGGATGCCAACGGCCAGCCGCTCTATGGCCTGATCACGCCGCGCCTGCCGTCGGTGGGCTACCAGTACGATCCGGATGGATTCAACCTGGCCAACGGCGCCAAGGGCCATCTCTACCTGAAATGGGTAGACGAAAACGGCCAGGAACAGACGCGCTACTACGACGGTGCGGGCAGTCGTGGGGACGGTACCGGCGAGACCCTGGTGGGCGACTTCATGAAGCACGCCATGGAATCGGTCGTTCCGGCCTGGGAAGCGGAGACGGTGCGTCAGCACTATCAGCAGGACGGGGTGTCGGCCACGGCCAGGCCGGGCGAGCGCGCCGGCATGCCGGTGGAAGACGCGCAGCACTTGACGCAGAGTTTTACGGCGCTGAGCTTCCCCGCCGTGGCCACGCCTGCCGCAGCGGCCAACGGGCCGGTGTACGCGGATATCGATGGCGATGGCTACCTGGAGAAAACCGACTGGATCTCGGCCAACCAGGGCCTGCTGGGCATCGACCTCAATGGCGATGGCAAGATCAGTGCGGGTGAGCTGCTTAATCTGGATGCGGGTTCCACGCTGGAACGCAACAGCCTGGGCTGGCTGGATGCCAATCGCGATGGCCTGATCGATGGGCGTGATCCGGCCTTTGCGGCGCTGAAGGTCTGGGTCGACGCTAATCATGATGGGGTCTCACAAACGGCCACAGCCACGTCGGCGGGTGAGTTGCAGTCGATGGCGGCAGCCGGCATCGTGGCAATCAATTTTGCGAGCAATCCGCCGGTGCTGGTCAAGGCCGACGGCAGCACGGTGGCGCTCAACGTCCAGCAATTGACGGGCGACGTCAAGGGCGTGGCCTACATGATGACGGCGGGTGGTTTGCTGGAATCGCAGGAGGGTGGCCAGACCATCCTGCATGCCATCAATACCCGTGAATTCGACGGTCAGGCCGCGTATACCCATGGCGGTGATGCCGATACCGATGGCGGGCAGGTCCTCATCGGTGCCGGAAATACGGATATCAAATCGACCACCAGCAAGACCCTGGCCGGTAACAGTCAGCGCACCGATACCACCCTCAACGCGGGCGATGCCCGTCTTGGCAACGGCGCTGCCGGAGCGGCCACCAGCGGGCAGGGGGCGGCACAGGCGTCTGCCAATACCGCCGCCAGCCAGGTGCGCAGCAATCCGCTGGCCTTCGTGCCGAATGGCGCGACCACGGCAGCACAGCAGGTGCGGCAGGTTACCGAGGACATGATCCGCAATGCCGACAACAGCCTCTTTGGTCTCGGTAGCGTGGGCACGCCACTGGTGGCCGTAGGTGTGGCGGCGGCCGCGACCCAATGGCCTACCATGGCGGCGGCATCGGAGCTGACGCCAACCCCGGCCTCCCTCGGCGGTATCGCCCAGGTAGCCAATGCAGTGGGCAGTGCCATCTCGTCCACCGACCTTGGCGCACTGCTGGCCGGCAGTAGCGTGACGGGCTCAAGCGCTGGCGGTGCCGGTGAAGTGCTGGCCGACCATGTGGCGGGCGCCGTTGCGACGAGCACCCAGACGGCCTCCGTCATTGCGACGCTGCTGCCCAATCCGGTATCAGGTGCGGTGACATCGGCACCGAATGCACTGGTGATGTTCCCGGGGACGGGCGGAACCGGTGGCGACGGCACTGCATCGGGTGCCGGTGGTCAAGGCAGTGCTGCCGGCAGCGTCCGTGGTGCCGGTATCCCGGCGGGCGGAAGCGCTGCGTCGGCACTGTCTACACAGCCGGTGCCGGCTGAGGTGGTGCTCGATTACCCCAGCGTGGTGGGTGAGCGCATTGACGGGATCGAGGATATCGTCTTGCGTCTGCCCGAGTCCTTGTTGCTGGGCAACGACTCCACGATCAACTTCCCGGCGTTTCCGGACCAGCAGATGTTGCGCATCAGCTCTGTCTTCAGTCCGACGCACGGCCAGGTCGCATTGCGTACCAATGCGGAGGGCAAGACCGATATTGTCTTCCTGCCGGAGGCGAATTACCACGGCCAGGCCAGCTTCAACTACACCGTCACTGACCAGTACGGATTGTCCAGCGTGGGGACCACCACGCTTTCCATCGCTGCGGTCAATGATGCGCCAGTGGTGCGGGATGAGCGTGCTGCCGGGGACGAGGATACGGTCCTGATGTTCCGTGCCGCCGACCTGCTGGCCAACGATAGCGATGTGGACACGCCCGTTGACGGCGACGTGCTACGCATCACCCGCGTGGGGCAGGCGCAGCATGGACAGGTGTTCCTCGATCCGGATGGGATCATCCGTTTCATTCCCGACCAGGACTACAACGGTCCGGCCCAATTTACCTATTGGGTGGGTGATCGCGATGTTTCACAATTGATCAGTGCAGGAGGCGAGGGGTACGAAGTCCCGGGGACGATGCACCTGACTGTGATTCCGGTCAATGACCTGCCGGTGGTGACCGGTGAGCAGGTCGATAGTGACGAGGATGTCGTCCTTGATTTCGCCCAGTCCTTCCTGCTGGCCAATGACACCGACGTGGATATCGCCACCAACGGTCAGGTCCTGCGTATCACCGCAGTGAGCAATGCTCAGCATGGCGTCGTGCAGCTGCTGTTGGATGGTACGGTGCGCTTCACGCCCGAACTCAATTACTTTGGTCCCGCCGCTTTTTCCTATACGGTTGACGATGGCAACGGCGGGCGCGTGGTGGGAACTACGGTGGTCAACCTGGCACCGGTCAATGATGCACCCGATGTGGTCGGTGAAACGGTCGCCTTCGATGAGGACATCGTCCAGACCATCGACCAGGCGCTGTTGCTCGCCAATGACTCGGATGTGGACAACCTCCATAGCGATCTGACCATCATTGCGGTCGACAATGCGACGCATGGCGTTGTTTCGATCAATCCCGACGGTTCTATCCGCTTTGTGCCGGATGCCGACTATTTCGGTGCGGCCAGTTTTACTTATACGGTCTCCGATGGCGTGGGCGGCTTCACCGTGGGAACGGCCAGCTTGCAGATCAATCCGGTCAACGATGCGCCCCGGCTGCAGGGTGAGACGGCGACGGCGGACGAGGATCAGGTGCTGCATTTCTCGATGGAGGGGCTGCTGTCCAACGACCATGACGTGGACAATGATCATTCGGCGCTGCGCCTGACCTCGGTAGGCAATGCTTCGCATGGCACGGTGCGGCTGGACAATGGCGAGATCATCTTCACGCCCGACCTCAATTATTTCGGGCCGGCCAGCTTCACCTATGTTGTCGATGACGGTGTTGGCGGGCAAAGCGAGGCGCGCGTCGATCTGCAATTCAACTCGGTCAACGACGTGCCGGTGGTCAACGACGAGCTGCTCAGCGGCAAGCGCAACGTGACCTATACCCTGACCCAGGCGGCACTGCTGGCCAACGATACCGACGTCGAGGACCCCAACGCCCTGTCCATCGTGGCCGTGCGCAATGCCAGCCATGGCTCGGTGGTGCTCAATGCCAACGGCACGATCACCTTCGTCCCCGAGAGCGGCTATGCCGGCACCGGCAGCTTCGAATACGTGGTGCGGGACCCCGACGGCGCGGAAGTGGTGGGGACGACGCAGATCGATTTCTCCCGGATCAATGTCAATCCGGTCGCGGTCGATGACAGCTTCATCGGTTTTGAGGATACGGCCTTTGTCGTTGCTGCCAACCAACTGCTGGTCAATGATACCGATCCCGATTCGACCGCGTTGTCGCGCCTGTCGGTGTCGGCTGTCGGCAATGCCAGTCATGGCACCGTATCCTTGCAGAGCGACGGTAGCGTGCGTTTCATGCCCGCGCAGGATTTCTATGGCACCGCCAGCTTCCAGTATCAGGTGTCGGACGGCGAGGGCGGCCAGACCTGGGCTATCGCCTATCTGAACGTGCAGGCAGTTAATGATGCACCGGTCATCGAGGATATCTGGTATGGGCGTCCTATCTATGGTTATCGTTGGGCCGAGGTCGTCCAGGTCAATGAAGGTGGCTGGGTCTCTCATGGAGGGTGGCGGCTGGACGCGGTCAAGGATGAAGCGACTGCGATTGCCCTGGCTTCCAACCCCTATGACGTCATCACCGGACTGGACGGTGTTTCAAGGGCCAATGACCTGCTAAACGGTAACGGCAATGCCATTGGGCTGAGCTATTACGGCAGCGGCCAGTTGCGTCCGATTGCCATCGACTATGTCGATGCCATGGACGCAGTGGGTCAGGAGGGCTACAACGTCTTTGACGATAGCAGCCGGCAGAACGGCAAGGTCATCGCTTATGACGTGGATGGGAGCACCGCCGATCTGAGCTTCTCGATTGCCAGTGGGCCTCAGCACGGTCATGCCTGGGCCAATCAATATACGAATACGACTTCGTCCTCCGATATCGATCACACGCAGGCCGGCAATTACGCGGTGCATGAAAAGGGCGCATGGCAGTACTACAGCCATAGCGGCGATCCTTATTCAGGCTCCGATCCCTTCGCCATGCGCGTCACCGATGCCCAGGGAGCCAGCGTCGATGCCATGATTTCCACCGCACACGTGGGCAGCAGCGCGGGCGGGGGCGGGGGCGGCAAGTGCCCCATCGTGGTTGATCTGGACGGCGACGGCATCGAACTGGTCAAGCCGCAGGACTCTCACATGTTTGCCGACCTGAATGGCCAGGGCTGGCGCGAACGCATAGGCTGGGCATCGACTGACGATGGCATCCTGGCATTCGACGCCAACCTCGACGGCCATATCACCGACAGCAAGGAAATTTCCTTCGTGTCTTATAAGGAAGGAGCTCAGACCGACCTCGATGGCCTGGCGGCCTTCGATAGCGACGATGATGGCAAGCTCACCGCGCATGATGTGCGGTGGTCCTCCTTCGGGATGCTGCGCGATCTCAACAAGAATGGCGTGCAGGACGCCGGCGAGTTCATCTCGCTCGACCAGATGGGAATCACCTCCATCGGGCTGCAACGTCACGGCACGCCGGAAGTCAACAACGGCAACGTGGTGTTCGGGGCCAGTGACGTGGCCTTTGCGGTTGGCCACACGGCCCAGGCCGCCGACGTCATGTTTGGTGGCGAGATCACAGCGTTTCCCGATGCGGCCAAGGCGGCACTGGCCGCGGCGCATCCATCGTCTGCTAGCGTGTCCGGCGCTGTTGCCGCAGCTACCACCGATCCACCAGTCATAGTATCGAACGGGGCAGTGCCTGGGGCTACGCCACCCGTAGAGCTGGCACAGACAATGGAGGCCACGCAGACCGCGCAGGCTTCGGTGGCGTCTGCGCTCGCTGAGCTTGCCGGTCATCCCGACAATGCGTCGGCAGCGATGGACGATCTGGTGGCGATACGGCAAATGGCATTGCTCTTCAATCAGGTGGTGGCAAGCAGTCCGGTGTTGGTGGAGGAGCCCTTGTCCTTCGTACCCGCCAGCGATCACAGCATCAGCCTGGCCGTAGTGGATACAGGGACATCCATCGAAGGTGCAGTCCATGAACCCGCCGCGCGCGTGGCCGATATCGCATTGAGTACGTGAGCAATCAACCCATGAAGATCTATTTGTCGGAATTGAAGGATATCGATGACCTGATGACGTTGGGGCGCAGGATGCATCAGGAGTCAAGGTTCAAGGTGTACGCGATGAATCTTGCCAAGACGCGTGCCTCGCTGGAGAAACTGATCAGCAATCCCCTTGCCGGCTGCATCCTGCTGGCGCGCAACGAGGCGGGGCAGGCCGTGGGTATGCTGGCCGGCTACGTGGTTGATTATTTTTTCAGTGATGCACTGGTGGCCCAGGACAGTTATTTCTTCGTGGCGCCGGAGCATCGCGGAAGTTCGGCCGCGCTCAAGCTGCTGATCGCCTTTCGTCGCTGGGCGGAAAACCGCAATGCGTCGGAGCTGTGCATCAACATGAGCGTGGATGTGGACCAGGAACGCTTCAATCGCTTCATGGCTCACCTGGGTTTCCGCAACTGCGGTTCCAACTTCATGACGCCATTGACGCACCGTCAACCGGCCTGAAACGCAAATACTAGCGACTGAAGCAACAAGGGGAAGTGATGACGATGGACAAGAATGGGCCAACAGGTCCGTCCCCCGTATTGGAGCAAGGGGAGCGTAGCGGCGGCGACAGCGCCAATCTCGATCTGCTGCGCCTGTTTGCGCAGCTCAATGGCCTGAGCCTGGATGCGCAGCAACTGGCGCACTATTTTTCGAATCCGGCAAAGCCGATGGGATTGCCCGAGATGATCCGGGCCTTGCATGACCTTGAGTTTGACGCTTCCATGGAGACCGGTAAGTTGGTCCAGCTGGCCGCTGGGATGCTGCCGCTCATTGCTGAAGGCAACGACGGTCGCTTCCTCTTGCTGGGCCGCATCGATGCTGGCCAGGTGATCGTGCAGGTGGCCGGCGAGCGCCAGCCGCGCCAGATGAGCCTGGAGGCGTTCGGCAGCCTCTGGACCGGACGCTGGATCAAGGCCGCGCGTCGTATCAGCATCCATGAGCAGAATCGTACCGAGGCGCACAAGTTCGGCGTGAGCTGGTTCTGGCAGGCGTTGCGCAAGTACCGGCGGCTGATGGGTGAAGTCCTGCTGGCCTCCCTGTTCATGCAGATCTTTGCGCTGATCACGCCGCTGTTCTTCCAGGTCGTCATCGACAAGGTCCTGACGCATCGCTCGCTGTCGACACTGGATGTCATGGTGGTTGCGATGGTTGGGGTGGCGATCTTCGAAGTGGTGCTGTCGGGCATGCGACATTATCTGTTTTCGCATACCACCAACCGTATCGATGTGGAATTGGGCGCCAAGCTGTTCAGGCACCTGATGCATCTGCCGTTGTCCTTCTTCGAATCGCGCCGCAGCGGTGATACTGTGGCCCGCATGCGCGAGCTGGAGAACGCTCGCAACTTCCTCACTGGCCAGGCCTTGACCAGCTGGATGGACCTGTTGTTCGCGATCGTGTTCCTGGGCGTGATGTTCTACTACAGCCCGACGTTGACCTTCGTGGTACTGGCGGCCCTGCCGATTTTCTTTGGCGCGTCATTGCTGATCACACCGCTGCTGCGCAAGAAGCTGGAGGATAAATTCGCGCTAGGTGCGGAGAACCAGACCTTCCTGGTGGAGACCATCACCGCCATGGAAACCCTCAAAGGGCAGGCCGTGGAACCGCAGTGGCAGCGTGACTGGGAACGCCGCCTGGGTGACTACGTCAATGTGGCATTTCATAGCGGCCACCTGGGCAGCGCCACCAACCAGTTCATTTCCCTCACCAGCAAGCTGCTCACCGTCATCCTGCTGTGGGCGGGGGCGCGGCTGGTTATTGACGGTGACTTGACCGTTGGTGGACTGATCGCCTTCAACATGCTGTCGGGCCGGGTCAATGCGCCCATCCTCAAGCTTGCCTCCCTGTGGCAGGACTTCACGCAGATGAAGGTATCGATCAAGCGACTGGCCGACATCATGGATGCCCCGGCCGAGCCCGCTTTCCAGCCTACCCGGGCCACGCCGCCGAACATCCGGGGGGATATCAGTCTGCGCGACGTCTCGTTCCGTTATCGTCAGGATGGTCCCGATGTACTGGATGCTGTCACCGTGGACGTGGCCGCTGGCGAGATCATCGGCCTGGTCGGCGTCTCCGGGGCTGGCAAGACGACGCTGGTACGCCTGCTGCAGCGCCTCTATACGCCCCAGCGTGGCCGCATCCTGGTCGATGGCATCGACCTGAACCTGGTTGACACCAGTTGGCTGCGTCGCCAGATCGGCGTGGTGGGACAGGACAACATCCTGTTCAACCGCTCGGTCCGCGACAATATCGCCCTGGCCAATGCCCAGTTGCCGATGGAAGAGATCATGAATGCCGCCAAGCTGGCAGGAGCCCATGAGTTCATCCTGGAGTTGCCCGAGGGTTATGACACGGTCATTGGTGAACGCGGCAGCAAGCTTTCGGGTGGCCAGCGCGCTCGTATCTCCATCGCACGGGCGCTGGTCACCAACCCTCGGCTTTTGCTGCTGGACGAGGCCACGGCGGCCCTGGATTACGAATCAGAACGCGTCATACACGACAACATGGCCGATATCTGCCGTGGTCGCACGGTATTCATCGTTGCACATCGCCTGTCCACCTTGCGCCTGGCCAATCGCATCCTGGTGATGGAACGCGGCAAGATCATCGAAACTGGCCATCATCAGGAATTGGTCTCGCGCAGGGGCCGCTACTTCGATCTGTACAACGCCCATCAGGTGCTGGAGGGCAGCGCCCCGGTCATGGCTCTGAAACCGGCGGAGGTGGCCCATGCCTGAACTGCAGACCGTCAACCAGGCGTCCGTGGCGCAAGAGCATGTCCATCCTTTTTCCACGGCCGCCATCAGTATCCAGGCCAGGCCGCCGACCTACATCGCCCGCATGGTCAGCCTGACCATCTGCGGCATTGCCTTGCTGGCGATCATCTATGCCTTCCTTGCGCATATCGACATCGTCGTATCGGCGCAGGGACGCGTCATTCCGTCGGGCAAGAGCAAGATCATCCAGCCGCTTGAGAGCGGCGTGGTCAAGGAAATCTTCGTCAGGGATGGTCAGGAGGTGCGGGCCGGGATGACATTGCTGACCCTGGATCAGACCACCACCGATGCAGACCGCCAGCGCCTGCAGTATGAGTTGTGGGAAAGCGAAGCCGATGTGGCACGCCTGAATGCCTTGCTGGCCAGCCATTCCCGCTTCAGCCTGGGCAGCGACGTTCCCAGGGAAATCCTGGCCAACCAGCAGGCCATCCTGACCAGCCGACTTGCTGAACAGCAGTCCAGGATGGCATCGTTGGACGCCGATGTGGCGCGTCGCCAGGCCGATTTCGATGCCGTGGCGTCCAATGTCCAGCAGATCCGCAATAGCCTGCCGCTGGTGGAGAAGAAGCACCATATGCGCGAAGAGCTGGCCAAGACCGGCCACATTGCCGAGACTGGACTGATCGAGACCAAGCTGGAACTGATCAACTTGCAGAAAGAGGAATCCATCCAGCAGAACCGTCTCAAGGAATCGGATGCCGGCCGGCGTGCGGCCGTCCAGCAAAAGGCACAGGCGCTGGCGGAATTCCGTGCGCGTATTTCTTCCGAGCTGGTGGAAGCGGTCAAGAAGCAGAATATTGCGCGCCAGGAGCTCGTGAAGGCCACCCAGCGTCGCGACCTGCAAGTACTCAAGGCGCCTATTGACGGGGTGGTCCAACAACTCGCCGTGACCACCGTCGGAGGTGTGGTAACTCCTGCCCAGCCGCTCATGAGCATCGTGCCGGACCATTCCCCGCTGGAACTGGAGGCGCAGGTCAACAACCGTGACATTGGACATGTGCGAGTTGGCCAGCGTGTGATTGCCAAAGTCGAGACCTTTGATTTCACCCGTTACGGCTACATCGAGGGCAAGGTGCAGTGGGTCGGTACCGATGCCGTGATGGACCAGAAGCAAGGGCCGATCTACCCCGTGCGCATCCAGCTAGAAGAAGTCCAGACCCCCAATGCCGTACATGGCAAAAAGGGACGTATTCAGGCTGGCATGAATGTAACGGCCGATATCAAGACAGATGAACGACGCATGATCGAATATTTCCTCGCTCCCATGTTGCGTTACAAGGAGGAGTCCCTGCGTGAGCGTTGATCTGATCGTTGGCCGTCCCGCCAACTTTGGCTGGCCTCTTGTCGCAGGAGCCGTTCTCATATTGTGCGCGCAGGTGATGCCGACCCACGGCCAGACCATCAGCGAAGCCTACCGCAGCGCGCTGCGCCAGGATCCTGTCTTCGAGTCGGCGCGTCATGCGCTGGAGGCGACCCAGGAGAAACTGCCGCAGGCACGTGCGGGGCTCCTTCCCACCATCAGCGCGGGCTGGAATGCGAACTCCCAGAAGGGGGATACCTCTTTCAGCAATGCTCCTTATCTGGCCCGTGATGCGCGTACCCGGGCCTGGTCGCTGCAACTGAGCCAGCCCTTGTTCCGCCTGGCCAACTGGATCAGCTACGAACAGGCCGATGCCCAGATACGCCAGTCCGAGGCGATCTTTGTACAGGCCCAGCAAGACCTGGTCTTGCGCGTGGCACAGACCTATTTTGACGTGCTGGTCGCCGAAGAGAGCCTTGAAGTCGCACAGGCTCAACTGACGGCAGTGGAGCAGCAACTCGGCTTGGCCAAGCGCAACTTTGAAGTCGGGGTATCAACCATTACCGATACCTACGAGGCCAAGTCGCGCTTCGATCTGGCGACTTCTCAGCGTGTCGCTGCGATGAACGACCTGGCCAATAAACGTGCCGAGTACGAACGGATCACCGGGGAGGAAGCACTGCGGCTTCTGGTACTGAAGGCGGATGTCGAATTGCCCAAGCCGGCACCGGCGGAGCTGGGTGCCTGGATCAGTGCTGCGCGCGAGAACAATCCGCAGGTTCGCGCCCAGCTTGCCGCTCAGGAGGTCGCCCGCAAGGAGATCAATCGCAATCGTGCCGGACATGCTCCTACGCTGGACATGACTGCATCCTACGGCCGCAACTATTCATCGGGCAGCTTGAGTTCGCCAGCCGACATCGATACGCGCTATCGTTCGACCCAGGTCGGCGTGCAACTCAATATTCCGATCTATTCGGGCGGTGCTACCGAGTCGCGCGTGAGGGAAGCGGCAGCGAATTATTATCGCGCGCGGTCGGACTGGGAAGCCGCCAGTCGCCAGGCCGTCACGGGCGCGAAGCAGGCCTTTACCGCTTTCGACAGCGGCCAGTCGCAGATCGATGCACTGGAGTCTGCGGTCGAGTCCAGCCGTAGCTCGGTGGAAGCCAACAAGGTGAGTTACCGTATCGGGACCCGCATCAATACCGATGTGCTCAACGCCGAGCAGCAACTCGCGACGGCCCAGCGTGATCTTGTGAAAACCAAATATGACACCCTGATGCAGGGATTGAAGCTGAAAGCCTTGGCCGGCTTGCTTACCGAGCAGGATATCTATCAGATCGATACGATGATGGTACGCAAGCCTTCGCCGCAGGCTGCCAAGCCTTGATGGAGCGGGCTGCGCCAACAGCAGGGATGACGGTTCCGGCCCGTAATTGAATTACCTGGATGGAGTACTGATGATCAATACACAACAAGAGTTTTCCGCCGAGCAGCTTCCTGAACTGGTGGAACTGGCGATGGAGCAGGCCCGCCGGGTCAGCCAGAAGATCCCGGTACTGGGTCCCGTGACCTGGTTGATGATGCAACAGGGGGCAACACGCCACAGCTTGATCAGTGACCTGGAATGGCGTGTCATGCCGCCACTGGTTCTGGATCAGGCCAAGCTTTACATGCGTGAACAGATGCCGTTGGCATTTGTCAGCTGGGCCAGGCTGTCGCCTGAAGTGGCGCAACGCTATCGCCAAGCGCCTCACCGACTCGCTCCTTCCGACTGGCAGAGCGGCGATCAGGTCTGGATCATCGACCTGGTGGCGCCTTACGGTGGTGTGCAGGACCTGCTCAACGACCTGCGCAGCAATCTTCTGCCTGGACAGGTCATTCATCAACTGGCACCGATGCCGCAAGGCGAGGCCAAGATCATCAAGTGGGACGCCATTTCGCCCGCAGCTGGGCAATAATCATTTCTGGGAGAATGAACATTCCCGAACAACACTCTGGCCTTTCCATCGATGCCGATCAGGCCGCCGAGCTCAACATCTTCTACCGTCTGCCCGATTAGCAGCAAATTACCGACGCAGGTCAGTACGAAGAGTAGATGTTTGTAGTACTTACATTTACTCTGAATTCTTGATTTGAAAAAGAAAAACGCACCCATGTGGGTGCGCATTCTGTTGGTGCCGGGAGCCGGAATCGAACCGGCACGCCTTGCGGCGCGGGATTTTGAGTCCCGTGCGTCTACCTATTCCGCCATCCCGGCGACGCAAGCCGGCAATTATGTCCGATTTCGCTTCGAGGAGCAAGCCCTGAACATGGGCAATGCTCTACGGCGCGCAAATTATTTACCGCAAACCGCCTCAATGGCCCGCTCGCCGGTCGATCCGGGGATGGGATCTTGCAGCTTCACGTCCGAATACGCCAGTTGCGGGGCCAGCAGCAACTGGCCACGGCCATCGGCCTGGGCGTACATCTTGCGGCTGCCAAAGCCCAACTGGCGGTTGCTGCAGTCAAAGTAGGCGGTCGAGATCTCGGACAGGTAATAGGTCTTGCTGCCCTGGCCCATCAATAGCTGTGGCCGGTTCCAGTTCAGCAGGATCTGCGCCTGGCGTACGCTGCGCGTGCTCACGATGCTGCTCTTGTCGATGAAGAAGCTGCCAATGTTGTTGTCACCCAGCGGTGACCATTCAGCATGGGCAGCCACGCCAGTGGTGACCAGCACAGCGCCCAGCAGCAGCGCTGCGCGCCGCGCAGAAAAAAAGGAAAACACGCTATCCATATCGGGGCTGGCGTCGCGTCAGCTCATCATCATGGCCAGCATGGCGACATCGTCTTCCAGCATCAGCGCCAGCACGATGCCCCAGAAGAGCAATTGCGCCAGCACCCAGTGCTTTGCCGTGTCCAGCCTTGCCGTCATGTCCAACCTGCCGATCGCGAGAAATTGAGTTGCAGTAATCCTAACATGTCTACGCAAATTGACATGCTGCAATCGCAGGGAAATCGCCTCGTGCGGACGGGATGAGCGCGTACCGCCGCTGGCCGGATGGCAGTGACCGGTCGCGGCGGTCAATGACAGTCGCAGCGCTCAGCGCAGTTCAGATCGCAGCCGCGATCGCCTGCCCGACCTCCGTGGTGTTGCTCTTGCCGCCCAGGTCCGGCGTGGTCGGTCCCGTGACCAGCACGGACTCGATGGCGGCCAGCATGGCGTCGTGGGCCTGGCGGTACTTGCCCTGGCCGTCGCCGAGGAAGTCCAGCATCATCGCGCCGGACCAGATCATGGCGACCGGATTGGCGATGTTCTTGCCGAAGATGTCCGGCGCGGAGCCATGGACGGGTTCGAACAGCGAAGGCATCTCGCGGCTGGGGTTGATGTTGGCCGAGGG
>Ga0160502_100608_pt1 | contig 18544 bp, 13 predicted proteins | sample DIDnMG_14_FD_108237 | JGI IMG/M metagenome (GOLD analysis project Ga0160502, IMG submission 108237) | Enriched soil microbial communities from UW Madison campus, WI, USA - DID2933_E24_Xylan MG | ecosystem: Environmental > Terrestrial > Soil > Unclassified | place: USA: Madison, Wisconsin... | reverse complement strand
ATATTTCCGGAAATTATAAACAGATTAACCATTTACTAGAACTAAAAAAATATTTATAATGATGAAGATTAAAATTTTACTTACTGCACTTTTATGCTCATTTATTGGATTCGCACAGTCTGTTAATGATTACAAAGCTGTAATTGTACCTTTAAGATATGATTTTACAAAAACAGATAATCAATATCGTATGGCTACATTAAGCAAATCAAATTTATTAAAAGCAGGTTTTGAAGCTTTTTATACCAATGAGCAGCTCCCTGAAGGATACACAGATCGTTGCCAGGTTTTGTATATTGATGTAATTAAAGATAGTGCATTTTTGACAACTAAGCTTAGTGTGCAGTTCAAAGACTGTTTTGGACAAGTTGTTTATACATCTGAAGTTGGAAAAAGTAAAGAGAAAGATTATGAATTAGCTTACAGAGAAGCACTAGATAATGCTTTTAAGTCAATTTATGCTTTGCATTATAAATATAGTGGCAAAGAAGTTGCAACTTCAAGAACGCCAGTTGCTGCAAAAGCGGCTGTTGCAACAAGTGCTGCAACTACTGTAGCTGCAACTCAAGTTGTTTCGGTTACTCCTTCTCCAGATTTAAAAGATCCAAACTTGTTATATGCTCAGCCAACAGAATCTGGATATCAACTAATCGATAAAACACCAAAAGTAGTTATGAAGCTTTTCAAAACTTCTCAAAGTAATGTTTTCATCGCTTCAAAAGATAATGTTCAAGGTTCTTTAATCTTAAAAGAAGATGGCCAATGGTATTTTGAATCTTATCAGAATGATAAATTAGTTTCAGAAAAAATTGTAGTTAAATTCTAAAAAATAAAATACGGTTTAATAACCGTATTTATCTTTCCAACGGTTCTTTAAAAATTCGCGGTTGCTATTCTCTCGAGAATTGCTTCCCGGATTATAAAGAACCGTTTCTTTTATAGCGTCTGGTAAGAATTCTTGTTCTGCAAAATTATTAGCATAATCATGTGAATATTTATATTCATCGCCATATCCTAATTCCTTCATTAATTTAGTTGGAGCATTTCGTAAATGAAGTGGGACAGGTAAGTCGCCAGTTTGTTTTACCAATTGCTGCGCATTACCAATTGCCATATAAGAAGCATTGCTTTTTGGCGATGTAGCCAAGTAAATAGCGCATTGACTTAAAATGATACGGCTTTCTGGATATCCGATCGTAGTAACAGCTTGAAAGGTATTATTTGCCATTATAAAAGCTGTCGGATTGGCATTCCCAATATCTTCACTAGACAAAATAAGCATTCTTCTGGCAATAAATTTTACATCTTCTCCTCCTTCAATCATTCTTGCCAGCCAATAAACCGCACCGTTAGGATCGCTGCCACGAATAGATTTTATAAATGCAGAAATAATATCATAATGTTGCTCGCCAGTTTTATCATACAAAACCGTATTTTGCTGTACCAGTTCTAAAACACGGTCGTTGGTTATAGTGATTTCGTCACCTGGAGAAGCATTAATTACAAGTTCGAAAACATTAAGCAGTTTTCTACCATCACCGCCCGAAATACGCAATAAAGCTTCGGTTTCTTTAAGGTTTATCTTTTTTGTTAATAAATAGGCATCCGTTTTCATTGCGCGTTCTAAAAGAGCCTCTAAATCGGCTTTTGTAAAAGCATTTAAGATATAAACTTGGCAACGTGACAATAATGCAGGAATAACTTCAAAACTTGGGTTTTCTGTTGTTGCTCCAACTAAAGTTATCCAGCCTTTTTCTACAGCAGCTAAAAGTGAATCCTGCTGTGATTTACTAAATCTGTGGATCTCGTCAATAAACAGGATAGGATTTTTAGCTGTAAAAAGTCCGCCGCTTTGTTTTGCTTTATCGATGACATCGCGAATATCTTTCACTCCAGAATTGATGGCACTCAATATATAAAAAGGCCTTTTTGATTCTTGAGCAATGATTTGCGCCAATGTTGTTTTTCCGGTGCCAGGAGGTCCCCAAAAAATCAACGAAGGAATTATTCCTTTTGATATTTGCTGTGTTAACGAACCGTTTGGTCCAACCAAATGCTGCTGGCTGATATAATCTTCTAATTTCTGCGGACGAATGCGCTCTGCTAATGGTGCTTCCATTTTACAAAATTACTATTTTAAGATTTAAATTTAATTTATTGAAAGTTAAAACAGCTTGCAGAGTGAAGGATTGTTCTGATTTGAGACAATTTAATGCTTTCTGGTATGACAAATTATCAGTAAAATATTTTTGGATAGTTTTTTGAGTTCTCCTAAATGTTATTTTGTAAAAATATGGGCGATAGTAATTTTAAGTTTTCAAATTCGGTTATAGGACTTCCATTGTTTTTTGTCCTTTTTTTATGGATTGTATACTGGCTACAAATCCGCTTTGATTTTGATTTTTACCGATACGGAATTTACCCAAGAGACCTTCTAAGTTTACAAGGCGTTTTATTCAGTCCGTTCATTCATGAAAACTTAGATCATTTATACAATAATAGTATTCCATTAATAATTCTATTGGCAGCGATGCAATATTTTTATCCAAAACAAACATTTGGCGTTATTGCATACGGAATAATATTTTCGGGATTAATTACTTGGATAGTTGGAAGAGAGAATTTTCATATCGGCGCTAGTGGGTTAATTTATGTTTTGGTAAGTTTCATTTTCTTTAAAGGAATTCAAACTAAATATTACAGATTAGTAGCTTTATCGTTGACTGTAATTTTGCTTTATGGCGGAATGATATGGTATATTTTTCCAGATGTTGATCAATCTATTTCTTGGGAAGGACATTTAGCGGGTCTTATTACGGGCTTTGTTTTGACATTGTTTTATAAAGCACCCGAATATGCAAAACCAATTGTTTACGATTGGCAATGTCCAGATTTTGATCCAAGCAATGATCCTTTTATGAAACATTTTGATGAAGATGGAAATTTTATTGTTTTTTACAATGAAGAGGAAGAAAACGAAATGGAATATTTTTCGTCTAGTCATCTTGTAAATTATATTGTAACCAAAAAGGAAACACCAGAAGAAGATACTGCTCCGTAATTTTCTTTAAGATAAAAAGATTAAATTTGTTAGATAACAATTTAATTTTTCGGGCATTATGAAGAAAATGAAGTTTTTAGTTTTGTTCTTGTGTTTTGTTTTTAATGCAAAAGGTATTGCTCAATGTGAAATCAAAAATAGGATGCTGGCAGATGGCAGCATGATATATTACTTTGAGCCGGCTGTATTTTATACAACAAAATCCAAATCGCTTAAAATTAATATTGTTACAGACAAAGAGAATTATTTTGTTGCATTACAGCCAACGCCATTTCCTGAAAAGAAAATCGGAAAAAAGATTAAAGATGATCTTCTAATTCATCTTGCAGATAATAAAACATATAAGTTAGTGCATTACGATACACAATATCGACGTAACGATTCTATCATGCAGGTTCTTTATTTGATAGATAATAAAGATCTTGATGCGTTTTCTAATTACGAAGCGGTTAGCGCAGAAATTAATATGCAGGGGACAGAATTTATGAGAAGCTATAATTTTAAGCTTCATAAAAATGCTATAATCGAGCAACTTAAATGCTTTTTGAAGAAAGAAGAAGACTAAACTATTCTTCATCTTTTGCTTCAGGATGTTTTTTGGCTTCGATTTTCTTTTTAAGGTTTCGAATAAGGTTACTGAAAGTTACGGTAAGCGAGGCCGCATTGGTTGTTTGATTTCCATTGTTACGTGGAAGATATTCGTTGCAATAGGTTAGTTCAACCTGAATGTCATCTGAAAATAAATAACCAGCTCCAATATTTAAACGATTCCGATCAAAGAAACTTTCACCCGTGACTTTTGTTCCAGATTTGAAATAAAGCTCATCTGAAGCAATTGCGTATACAACGCCACTTCTTAATATTTTACTATTGATGGGTTGTATATATTTAATTTGCTGGCGATATCGAAAAACGTTTTCATAATCATCATCTTCATTCCTCATATGACGGAATTCAGTACGCATTCTTGTGCTTAAAGTGTATCCTGTTTTATGAAAATAGTAAATGCCTTGAAGAGCAAAACGTGTTTCGGGAGATTCGAACTGACCTATTTCGGGTACATCTCTATTATTAAAATAGGCAATAAAAGCGGAGAATTTCCATCTTGGAGAAAAGTAGTAATGTCCCCATCCTCTTATAGATCTTTGTATAGTATTTTCGAATAAGTTTGGTGAAGATTCGGTACTGCTGTAAGCTGAGGCAAAATCTATTTCAGTAGCCCATTTTTTACTCAAGGTCTGATTAAACTGAATTTCATTCCAGAACTGATTATATGTAGTATTTTGTCCGTAGCTGTTTGTAATTAATAAAATTACAAACAGACATCGGAAAATTATGATTTTTGATTTTGAATTAGATTTTGAAAGCATTAATTAAAGGTATTTAATTATTCATTCGCATCTTAAATCTCAATGTGTTTTAGCTTCTTTGTCGAACGGCTTCGTATAGAAAAGCACCGCATGCAACCGAAACATTCAAGGATCCAATTGTACCAAACATTGGCAACTTAGCTTTTTCATCTACTATTTTTAAAACAGAAGGATTAATTCCTCGATCTTCAGAACCCATAATAATAGCTACTGGTTCTGTTAGTGAAATATCATATATGTTTTGATCTGTTTTCTCAGTTGCAGCTACTGTTTTAATCCCAGAGCCTTGTAAATAGAAAATAGCATCTTTGATGTGTTCAACTTTAGAGATCGGGACATTAAAAACAGCTCCAGCCGAAGTTTTAACTGTATCTCCATTCACAGGTGCCGAACCTGCTTTTTGTATGATGATTCCATTTACACCTGTACATTCTGCTGTTCTAATAATAGCCCCAAAATTTCTTGCGTCAGAGATTTGATCTAATATTAAGAAAAGAGGTTTTTTGCCAGACTCAATTGTTGATTCAACAAGATGTTCTAAATCAATGAAGCCAATAGGGGAGATAGTTGCTACAGCTCCTTGGTGATTATTTGGAGTAAGACGATTTAGTTTTTCAACAGGAACATAAGAGAAGTTAATGTTTGCACGTTTCATTACCTTCATTAAGTCTTTCATAAGTTCACCAGAAATATCTTTCTGGATGAATACTTTGTCTACTTCTTTTCCTGCCTGAATTGCTTCTATGATGGCTCTAATGCCAAATATTTGATGTTCTTTTTCCATTGGACAAATATAGGTAATATGTTTATATAAAAAAACCACCCCAAATGAATGGGGTGGTTTAAATAATAATTCTTTATAGGAATATTAGTGTTCGTCTTCTATGAAACCAGTTCTTCTATAACCTTTAATTTCATAAATAGTTCCTGGATCATCTGAGAACTCAGCTTTAAAAGAGATACCGTCAACAGTATGTCCTCCAGTAGTTGTAGCACCTTTCTGAGTGATTTTCCCTTCTGTTATATTCACATTGATATCGTATCCATCAACGCTACTTGCTAAATTACTTCCTGCAAATGACAATGAACTAAGAGTTACAGGTGACTTTACTTTAAAATCCCACACATTGCCATGATCATCAATCCACATATCTTTTCCATCATTTGCTGATGTATTGTAAGTAGAAATAAGTGCATAATCTGCTACCACTGTTCCGTTAACTAATGTTTGAACGTACCAGTCACCAGCCATTGCTTCAGTAGAAGTTCCTCCTGGATCAGTATCACCAACTTCGTCACAAGCTACAAATGACGTAAGTACAAGCATTGCTACAAGTACACGTGTTATATTTAGTTTTATATTTTTCATTTTCTATAATTTAAATTTGAACTTTTTTCAGTACTACGTCAAAAGTGTAACCTGAAGACCATACTGTAGAGAATTTTACTGTTTGAGCAGCTGGGTCAGCAGTTAAACCTGACATAACACAACCACCACCGAAAGTACCAACTGTAAAAGTACTGATTGTATAATTGTTGTTTGGAATGCTGTTAGCAGTAACAATTACTGGACGAGCTAAATAACCGTCACCGTAAGCTCTACCTACTGCATAGTAAAGACCAATACCATCAGAAATTTCATAAGTACCATTAGCATTTTGCCAAATTTGTACATATTTCATGTTAGTGTATTGAGCAGTTAAAACACCATTTCTAGTTGTAGTTGCTGTGTAAAGACCAGAAATACTATTAACTAAATCTCCGTCGTCTACTACGTTTACAGTTCTAACAACTGAACCAGAAAAACCATCTTTGTTACTAGCAGAGTAAGTAATTCTATAAGTATCAGCTACATTAGTATCTAATGTTTTTCCTCCTCTATAAGCTCCAACTACAGTTGAAGTAGCTGTGATTGGAGTAGTTCCTTCCAATGCAACTACACCAGGATCAGTAAAAGATTCACCTTTTTTGATGTTTATTACAGATGAGCCATTAAGCTCAAGGGTTGGGTAAACAGTAACTCTTGATACTCCACCAGTTGAGTCGGCATCACAAGAAGTAAGTAGCAAGCTGCTAACTACTACTGTCATTATTTTTAAAAATATCTTTTTCATTGTTTATTTTTTATTAGTTAGCATCCCACCAAACTGGCTCTGTAATTGCTTTTAAAGCTGGAGCATTTGGATTTCTTGATTTTACGTTGTTAGGTAAAACAACTCTTTTTGGGAATTTACCTCCTGTTACATTCTCTACAGATACAGAGAATTGTCCAGGGATATAAGACTCGCTTGATTGTGCTACAGTAGATACTTTAGGGTATCCTGTTCTGCTTTGCTCGAAGAATGACTCATAACCGTTTCCAGGGAAACTAGCGATCCATTTTTGAGTAATAATAGCTTCAACTTGAGCTGCAGTTCCTGTTGCAGGGAATTCATAATCTCCACCAGCAGCTAAGAAAGAAGCAGCAGTTGTTCCGCCCCATCTTGTGATAGAAGCAGTAACACCAGCGTCATATTTAGCTTTTGCACCAGTTCCACCATAGTATCTTGAAAGAGCCTCAGCTTGTAAAAAATAACTTTCTTCTTTGCTGATAAAAAATACTGGAGTTGTTGGGCTTAATGTTACTAATGAAAGTCCTGTAGCAGTGTTTTCAAAATCACCTTGGTTATTTGGATTTCCTGCTCCGTAATATTTACCTAAACGTGGGTCAGCATTATCTTGTAAGTAAGAGTATAAAGTTTTACTTGCTCTAAGATTAAGAGTAGTATTTAACTGTCTTCTGTCAGACTCATATAAAGGGTTACTTCTATCAGCAGCATCTTCGAATTGAGTCATAGCAGCATCAACATCTAAGAATGCAGCACCTGAGTTAATTAAAGTTGTAATTCCAGATTGAGCTAAAGAAGGATCAACTTCAGTTAATCTCAAGTGTAATTTCAATAATAAAGTGTTAGCATATTTTGTCCAGCTTGTCATGTTACCAGCGAAAATAAAATCGTCAGCAGCAGGAGCATCACCTTTAGAAGCGCTTAAGTCTTTAGATAAAGCTAATTTCAAATCAGCAATCATTAAGTCATAAACTTCTTTTTGAGTGTTGAATTTAGGCTGTAAGATGTTTCCATTGTTAGCTTCAGTATAAGGAATTGCGTCATACAAATCTGTTAAAACTTGAGATCCTTGAACTTCAAGTGTAGTTGCGATTAAGTAATAATTCCAGTTTCCTTCAGCTAGTGCTTGTGCTTTTACAACTCTAATGTCGTTTAAAGCATCATACATTGCTGTATAACCTGCTTGGTAATCGTTTGTTCCAATACTGTATGCATCAACGTCTTTATATTGATTTGAAGTATTGTTTTGTGTCCAAAATTGAGACCAAAATCCACCGATAATCGCGTAGTATGATCCTTGAGCACCAGCTAAACCTGCAATACCAGCAGGAAGAATGGTACTGTTTGCTTGTCCAGGAGGCAATGCATCTGGATCTCTATTAATGTCAAATGTTTCATCACATGACACTAATAAGAAAAGAGCTGTAATTAATGTTACTATCTTTTTCATTTTTTCTATATTTTTTTTAGAATGATAATTTTAAAACTCCACCAACTGATCTTTGTGATGGGTTAGTACCGAACTCTCCAAAATCAGATGCTACTCCAGTTCCGTAAGTACCAGTTTCAGGATCTGTATAAGGATTCTCTCCTGGAGTCCACATAAACAAGTTTCTTGCGTAAACTCCTAAAGTGATTTTGTTTAATCCCATGTTTTTGCTAAGTGCAGAAGGGAAATCGTAGTTTAAATTTATCTCTCTTAATCTTACAAAAGTTTTGTCAATTACGTGAGTTCTTTCAATACCAGGGTTGTTAGAAGTATTGTAGAAAGTAGTTACTTTATCCCAAGCAATTGGTGTAGTGTTTTCTGTATAAGTAACAGCACCAGTTGTAGCGTCTACGTGCTCATTAACTGAGTTTGGTACAATAAAAGGATTTCTATCGTTGTATGTAGTTTCAATACCATTACCTACGAAGTGAGAAAGTCTCTTAGTGTAAGAATAGAATTCACCTCCTTGTTTCCAATCCATAGATAACCCTAGGTTGAAGTTTTTGTATTTGAAGTTGTTTTGTAATCCCATTACGAAATCTCTTTGAGAGTTTCCGATTTTTTGGATATCATCACTTATTTCATACATTCCTGTTGTAGGATTTACTATATATTGACCAGCAGCATTTGTTTTTGGTACTTGAGCAAAGAATGTTCCAAGAGGCTCACCTTTAGCAGCAGAATAAGTAACACCATAAGCAGTAGCAAGGTCAATTCTGTCAAATCCGTCAGCTAACTCTGTTACTTCACTTATGTTTTTAGTGAAAGTATAAGTTAAATTCCATGTAAAGTCTTTGTTTTTAATTGGACTAGCTGAGATAGAAAGCTCAATACCTTTGTTTTGAAGTTCTCCAGCATTAATAGTTTTACTAGTGAAACCTGTTGATGGATCCAATGGTAAATTTACGATGATATCAGAAGTAGTTTTATGATATAAAGCGATGTCATAGCTAATTCTGTTTTTGAAGAAAGATCCTTCAGCTCCAACTTCATACTCAACAGTAGTTTCTGGTTTTAAATCACCATTTCCAAGTCTTCCAGCAGCTTCATAGAAGCTAATTCCTCCAATTGGAGAAGCAATAATTCCAAAATTAGCTGCAGCTGATCCAGGAACATATGAGTTTTCTGTAGCATAAGCTCCAGTATCGTTTGCAATTTTAGAAGCAGCAGCTCTTAACTTTAAGAAAGTATCTCCGTTGTCAATTACATTAGCTCCAAGAGATAATGCTGGGTAAAAATATGCATTATTACCAATTGGAAGAGTTGACGTTACATCTTCTCTACCTGTAACAGTCAAGAAATATCTATTTTTGAAAGCAAGTTCAGCTGAAGCATATACTGCACCAGTTTTTCTTAAAGAGTTAGCCTGAGTAATTGTAGGTCTTACTGCTGAGTTTGAAAGTTCATAGTATCCAGGGATACCTAAGTTGGTAATTGTGTTGAATAATTGGTCAGACTCTCTTTTGTTGTAGTTGAAACCACCTAAAAGGTTTAATGTCCAATCTTCGCTTAAATTTGTATTGTAGTTTAAGTTGAAGAATGTATCAAATTCGCTGAATTCAGATCTTCCTTCAGTAACTCCCCCAACAACTTTGTTAGCACCAGCTATAGCTTGTGGAGTTCCAGCAAGGTAATCTACAATTGCTCCGTAGCTTTTTTGTCTTTCAGTTCTGATGTTACCACCAATTTGCCAAGTAGCTGTTAATTTATCAGTTATTTTATAACTTAAGTTAACGTTTCCAAAAATATTACTTCCGTAGATTTTTGTACTATTCTCATTGATTGAGAAATATGGATTTGTTGCGTAAGGTGTAAAATAGTAATCAGGTGTATTGAAGATATTATTTTTGTAATCTCTTAAATCTACCACACTGATGTCTCTAGGAATCTGTAATAAATCTTGTTGTAAAGTAGATCCTTGTCCAGCATCATCACCTTGTCCAGTGTTAACAACACTTTGATCTTTGTATACATAGTTTAATGCAGTTCTCAAAGTGAATTTTTTTCCTTTTAAACCACCATTGAAACCAAAAGATTGTTTTTTGTATAAATCTGTATCAGTAGGAACAACTCCATCACTGTTTACATTAGAAAAGACTAAAGAGAAATCTGAAGTATCACCACCACCACTTAAGTTTACAGATTGTGTAGATAATACACCAGTATCATAGAAATCTCTAATATTATCATTTAAACCAACATAAGGTTTAATTTGTTGAGTTCCGTTGTATACAGTTCCCCATGGTCTAACTTCGCCGTTAAATGCAGGTCCCCATGATCCATTCTCATTACTGTATGTGTTTGTTCCAGAGTATCCAGCTCCGTTCCATCCTTGTCCAAATTGATTTTGTAAGTGTGGAACTCTAGCAACTTCACTGAACTCAGTTGATGCTAACATATCAACTTTGATACCTGTGTTTGCTTTACCTTTTTTAGTTGTAATGATGATTACACCACCACCAGCTCTAGATCCATATAACGCAGATGCGGCAGCTCCTTTAAGAACTGTCATACTTTCGATGTTATTTGGGTCAAGATCTGTAATACCATTTCCTGAATCGTAAGATCTTGTAGATGATGTTGATCCACTGTAGCTATTGTTAATTGGTGTTCCGTCAACAACATAAAGTGGTCCACCTGGTTGAGTAATTGTGTTGAAACCACGAATTACAACTTTGGTAGAAGCTCCTGGTTGAGATGGAGCAGTAATATCAACTCCGGCAATTTTACCAGAAAGAGTTTCAAAAGGGTTAGTGTTAACTACTTGAGTAAGTGCATCTGCTTTTAAAGTTGTAGTTGCATAACCAAGAGCTTTTTTCTCTCTTTTAATACCGAAAGCAGTTACAACTACGCCTTCAAGTTCTTGTGCTCCTGCATCTGCTAATTTTACATTTACAGTAGAAGAACTTGCAGCTACTTCTTGAGTTTTCATCCCAATGTAGCTAAATACCAAAATTTGGCTTGGTGACACTTTGATAGAGAATTTACCATCAAAGTCAGTTTGTGTTCCTGTTTTAGTTCCTTTAACTAATACACTAACACCCGGTAAAGGCATTCCTGCATTATCAGAAACTGTACCAGAAACAGCTCTTTCTTGCGCAAAAGAAAGTTGCGCGACTAGTACTAATAACAGTACTAAGAATCCATTGAACTTTAGTTTCATTTTTAAATATTTTGAATTAGTCCGACAAAAATCTTAATAATTTGTTAATCTACCTAATATAAAAAGCTTTTTTTTTAGTTAAATAATGATTTTGAGGTGGTATTTTGCTGTTTTATCGATTAAAACAGGCTTAAAATTACAAAAGCGTAATTTTTAGTGTTAAATTTGATAATAATTAAAAATTTTGTCAACCGCTTAAATGTTAAATTTATAGACGAAGGGTATTTAAATGTTTTTTTTATAACTTTTATCTTAAAAAAACGTCTGGATTAACTGCTGAAATTTGTTAAAAAATCGTGAACCTTTAATATTCAGTGTTAATAGATATGTGAAAATTTTATGTTTTGATGATTCTTCAAAAATAGAGACAAAGACTTTTGTCTATTAAATAGATTAAAAATAATGTTTCCTTTTTGATGGTTTTAATAGTTTTTGTTTTGCGATTTCCTTATGTTTTTTAATGAAATTAAGTTTAATGTAAAATTATGGTTAATAGGTTTTTTAAATAAAAAAGCGGTTGCATGATGTTTTGCAACCGCTTTTTATTTATTGTAATATTTATAAGTTAGAATTTATCCCAAAACAATTTAGTTTCTGCAGCGTCGCCACCAATTGCGGCACTTGCTTCTGTATAACTTGCTTTATTTAATGACTGCTCAATAATTGGATAGGTATAGCGCATTGGAAAACCAGATACAGCATCAGGTGGTGCAACTAATACAGGAAAGTCTAATCTTCTGTAGAATGACCAGCCTTCAAATGAATTATTATAAAAAGCGATCCAGCTTTGAGTTCCTATTTTTTGTTTCCATGTCCCTTCAGCAGTTGTGTAAGCAACATCAGGATTTGCTAAGTAAGTTGTAGCATCAGCTTCTGTTCCTCCCCAATCTAAAATGGAAGCAGTTATTGCAGCATTATAATGTGCTTCTGCATCTGAAGGAGTTCCGTATAAAGATCTTTCAGCTGCTTCCGCCAATAGAAATTCAGCTTCAGCGTAGTCTAAGATTGTTCCTGGGAAGTCTGGAGCCTGAATCGTTGGTGTGATATGTGTTTTTTGTGCAAATGAATTACTTGCTCCATTTTCCCCTCCAATATATTCGATTTCTGGTGTCGATGGGTCGTCCATATTGTCGTCAAAGTATTTTGGACGTCTCGGGTCACTCAAATTGTTCATCATATCGATTATAGTACTAGTTGGAACAAAATCAGAACGACCGCTCGCAACAAGATCTACATATAAAGGATTGGTGTTTGGTGTAGCAGTAAGATACTTTAAATCTGCATTGTCAAGATTTGATGTGAACACAAACGGAGCAGCACTTGATACGGTTGCTTGTGCCAATGCGCTTTCGGTAGGGATATCAGAAATGGTTATACCCATTCTTAATTTTAGAGTGTTTGCAAACTTAATCCATTTTGTTATATCTCCTCCGTATATCCTATCATTGTCTCCAAAACTTTTACCACCAGTATCTAGTTTGGCTATTGCATTGTTTAATCGAGTGATTAAATCTTTGTAAATTGTCAAGCCATCATCGTACTTTGGTGTTTTGTAGTTAAGGTTTATAGCTTGAGAATATGGGACATTTCCGAATGTCTCAACTAATATGGCATAGGTGTAAACGTTTAAAACTTCTATGATAGCAAGTTTGTTTTGTTTGTCTAAAGGGTTTTCCGTTAGGCCAAGTGGTGTATTGGTAATGTTTTTGGCGCTTTGGTCTAAATCCTTTAGCACGTCTTTATATAAGAATTGCCAGTGTTGTTCTGGGATTGTTCTTGTAACTAAGTCGTAATTACTTTCGTCTGTGTAAACCGTCTCTGTAAAATACTGATTAATTAATCTAATAATGTTATTGTTGACATTTGTGTTTGTCATTTGATCAACCAAACTTTTTTGGGCACTTGTAAACAAAGCTTCTCCTGGTACATTTGATGGATCTTTTACGTTCACATTTAATTTTTCTATATCATCAGAGCAGGACGAAAAGGTTACTGCGGTTAGTATGATTATAAATATCTTTTTCATGATTTCTTGATTTTAAAATTGGATTTTAATGTTGAAGCTGATGTCTCTTGTAGATGGTAAAGATCCTGTTGAGTAACCTTGTAAGTTACCAGCTCCTAATCCTGATTCTGGATCTGCATCTGGTAAGTTTTTGTGTATAATCCAAAGATTTGTTCCAACAACGCTAAAAGTCATTCCATTCATGAATGTGTTTTTTAATACTTTTTCTGGTAAAGAATATGTAATTGCTGTTTGTCTTAGTTTGATATAGCTCGCATCATATACAAATGCTTCATCTGGCAAACCTCTTCTGTAACCTTGAGCTCCAAATCGGCTTGCTTCAATTCTGGTAGTATTTACTGAGCCATCAGGATTTACTCCAGGATTTATAAATCCTCCACTATCAGATCCAGAAGTCAAAGGGTTTCTGATTGGGTTTCCTAATTCATTTAAATATGCTGTGTCATCTGGTAGACCTGTTGCTAAACCATAATAACGGTCTAGTGAGAATATCTGTCCGCCTTTTTGCATATCTATTAAGAATTCAAAAGAGAAGTTTTTGTAAGTGAATTTGTTGTTTAAACCTCCTGTGTAATCTGGATTTGCATTTCCAATTGCATTGTCTGATGTTGAAGTTTTTATATATTGACCATTAGTAGGGTCAACAACTCGCTGTCCGTTTAAGTATGTGTATTTTGTGCCATATATTACACCGTATGGTTGTCCGATAGCAGCGTTTATTGTTACACCTCCTTGAAAAGATCCTAATTGTAAATTATCGATACCATCTAAAAGGTCTAATACTTTGTTGCGATTTCTGGCAAAGTTTAAATTTACTTCCCATGAAAAACTATCTGTTTTTACCGGAGTACCATTTAAACTTATTTCAATCCCTTTGTTTTCAATTTCTCCTGCATTAATTAATTCATAAAGATATCCTGTAGAAGCAGTAAGTCTTAGTGGGATTATTTGGTCAATTGAATTAGATTTATAGTAAGAGAAATCAAATCCTAATCTCTTCTTGAAGAAAGAAAGTTCTAAACCTGCTTCGTAGCTTTTTGTACGTTCTGGTTTTAAGTTTGGATTGTTCTTAGTGTCTTTTACTGATGCTGATGCGGCTCCGAATGCTGTGTTAACTGCATAGGTGTCTAAGACTCTGTCGAAACCAGGGCTGTTTCCAACTTCAGCATAGTTAAGTCTTACTTTTCCAAAGGATAGCCAATCTGCTTTTACGAATTTAGAAAATACAAAACTGGTAGAAACGGAAGGGTAGTAGTAAGAGCTATTTGCTTCTGGAAGAGTTGAAGAGTGGTCTCTTCTGATTGTTCCCTCAAGGAATAAATAATCTTCATATCCAAAAGAAGCGCTTCCGTAAAGACCGTCTACACCAATAGCTTCGTCTCTTTCAACAGGTGCTAATAGTGGACTTACAGTATTTTGTAGGGAATATAATTTTGGGATAGCAAGTCCACCGTTTGTTGCTGCGAATATTGAATTGTAATAACTTCTTCTAATGTTAACTCCGACAACACCTTTTAAATTTAGTTTTTCCGTGATATCTGTGTTGTAGTTTAACATGAAGTCATAATTGTATTCGCTGAAACCTATGTTTTTTCGTGAGTAACCTGATGATGCTGGGTTTCTGTTAAGAGAACCATCTCCACCTCCAGTTCCAATTCCAAAATCAACTGGCACACTTCCGATGGCTCTTCGTTCTTCTTGAAGTTCATCATAGGTGTCTACTGACATTCTTCCGAAAGCATCTAGCCAACTTGCGATTTTATAGTTTAAAGAAACATTTCCAATGAATCTGCTTCTGCTGTCTGATTCGTAATTTTCATAACGTTGAAAATAAGGGTTGTCCCAAAATATAGGAGTTGGATTAGTGTACGAGTTAGGATTCCATGTTACATTTCGTCCAGTAAGTTGATAAGCTTGTTTTAGACCTTGTATGTCAACGTTAGTTTGCCACCATTGTCTAAAATTTCCAGCGATGTTGTCATTGTATCCTGTACTGTTTCTACCAATTGTACTTGTTTTTGTGAAATTTCCATATCCTGCTACCGTTAATTTGTCGTTGATCAGGGTAGACGCATTCAATGTGAAAGTGTTTCTCTTTAAACTACTGTTTGGCATTAAACCTGTTTGATCAAGATTGTTAGCTCCTAATCTTAAATAACCATTTTCTAAGCCTTTATCTATTGAGATAGAGTTGGTAAGTGCTACTGGTTTTTCAAAAAAAGTAATTGGACCATTTTTTGCGGCTACCCAAGGTGTAGCTTTCATGTAATTTGGAGATTCAGGGTAAAATGCATCCCATTGATAAACCATTAAATTTGGATCAAAAGCTTGTCCATATGAAGCGTCTTCAGTTAATGGAGTTACATTATCTAAAATTCCGTCTCCGTTTATATCAATATGATCTAAATACGAATCTTCGTCAGGGCCATAATAAGGTCCATATCCACCACCATATTGTTTTTGATATTTTATGAAAGTGCTTTTGTCGATAGAGCCAATTGTTACACCTGAATTAACAGTAATAGAGAAACCTTTTGCTTTTTTGTTTCCTTTTTTAGTTGTTATAACAACAACTCCATTAGCAGCTCTTGATCCATAAAGTGCACTTGCCGCAGAACCTTTAAGGACGTTGATGGATTCGATGTCTTCAGGGTTAATGTCTGATGCGGCGCTACCGTAGTCATAACCTGCTCCAGATTGTTCCTGATCTCTTGTGTTTGAATTGTTGTTGCTTACTGGAACCCCATCAATAACAAATAAAGCTTGGTTGTTTCCTGTTAGAGAAGAATTTCCTCTAATTACGATATTGGTGGAACCTCCAAAGTTTGTTGTTCTTTTTACTTGTACTCCGGAAACTTTTCCTGATATCGCATTTACAAAGTTGTCGCTTTTAACTGCGGCAAGGTTTTCTCCTTTAACTTCTTGAGTTGCATAACCAAGAGATTTTTTCTCTCTTGATAATCCTAAAGCTGTAACTACAACTCCCTCTAGTTGTTGTGCGTCGCTTGATAGTTTAGCATTAATTTTTGTTGAGCTAGCTGGAAATTCTTGAGATTTCATTCCAATGTAGCTAAAAACTAAAACTTGACTTGGTGTTGCTTTGATAGAATATTTTCCATCAAAATCGGTTTGTGTTCCAGTTTTTGTTCCTTTTACTAATACACTTACGCCTGGTAAAGGCATATTTGCATCATCGGTAACAATACCTGAAACAGTTCTTTCTTGCGCAAAGGTTAGTTGCGCGATTAGTGCTAGTAAAAACACTAAGAATCTGTTAAACTTTGGTTTCATATTTGGTAAATATTTTGAATTAGTTATGTAATATTCGTAATTACTTGCTAAAATTCCTAATATTTTGTTAACAGATTTTTACAAAAGCTTAAAATTTAACATTATAACAGATTGTGAGGATACTGTTATAAAATTTTATTTCGGTTTGATTTGTGCTTCCGTTGGCTATAATTATCTTTAATAAACCATTTTTTGTTAGTAGTCCTAAACCTATGCCAGCACTGATTAAACTGTTGAATTTTTCGCTGTTTTTTATTGAAGTTTGATCTTGGTAAATCCCATAGTCAAGTATAGTGTGTATGTATAAATTTGAACTAAGCAAATATCTGTATTCGGTAATGAATAGATTTGCAATATTTCCTTGTAAGCTATTTTCTGAGAAACCTCGAATTGAATTTAATCCTCCAAATCTGAAAAGTTCATTCGTTATGTAATTGTCACTTTTTAAATATAAGATTTGAGGGTTGATATAGATAAAGTTCTTTTTGTTTAATTCGAAATTGTAAGAAAAATTTAAGTTAGCATAAAATTGATTGGTTGCTGCTGCGGTTTCGGCAGTGTTGTTTGTGGTTCTTTTTCCATAACCCAATAATAGATTTGCATATGATTTTCTAGGAAGCAGGTAATTGGAGCCGTTGTTTTTTTTGTATTCTAGGGTAGAGGTAAGATATGAGTTTTTGAAATCACTGAGAGTTGTGCTGTTGGTATTCTGGATGTCGCTTGATTCTGTTGATTGGTATCCAATATATATTTTAGAATTGTAATTTAAATAATAGCCTAAATCTATTGCGGTTTTTGTGTTTTGAAATGTACTGTCTTGTTTAAAAATATTTAGTTGGGCTTTTATTCCTAGCGCGGTTTTAAAAATATAAGGAACTTCAAGTCTTGTGTTGAATGTTGTTTGTTTATTGCCGTCACTTTTCCAGTATAGTGAAAATTGTTCGCCTGCATGAAGAGTGTTTATTAAGGAAATGTCTAAATATCCGTTAAGTTGTATTTTTTTGCTGTCATCGTTTGAAAATCCAATATAGCCGTCAAAAGTGTTTGCTTTTCTTTTGTCTAGATAAGTATAAACTTTTGTTGAGTCTTTGGTGAATAAGATTTCGGGATATTTGGTTTGAGAAATAAACTCAAAGCTATTAAAATCGTCAGAAAGTTTTTTAACGGTTTCTTGGTTGAAGGTATTATTGAGATATTTTCTATTCAATTGCTTTAATGCTCCTTTAGGAAAATAATCTTTCAAAGAAGGGTTGGTGTAATTTACAATAATTGAGTTGAGGGTTCTTTTTTTTTCGGAATCAAAATTTAAGTCAGCGTAAATTATTGAATTCTTTTTTTTGATATTTTCCAGTTTGATTTTTGAAAAAGCAAAACCAGCTTTTTCTTTATCTGATATTTCTTGGTTTAAAAAATTTTCAAGTTCTGAATAGGGGATAATTATGCTGTCTTTTGATGTTTTTTTTGAATCATACAAGAGGCTATTTGTACCTATATATATATGTAGCTCTTTTATCTTGTTTTTTAAGTCTATTAAAACTGTATAAGTGCTGTCATTTACCTTTTTGTTTTCTAGTGTTTTGGAATCTATGTAGCCTTGTTTTGTTAGTTTGTTTAAAGTTTCAGAAATTTCATTGTTGAGAGATTTTATGTTAACGTGTTTTCTGATGTAAGGAATGGAGTCGATTGTTAAGTTTTGTTGTTTGTTAATTCCGTTTATATTCAGATAAAAAGATTGCGCAAAACAATTTGTTGATAGAAGTAAAATGAGTATGTATTGTAATTGTTTCAAAAGCAATTGTTTTGTTAGTTAAATGTAAAGCAAATATCTAATGTTTCTTTGTGAAATCATAGATATAAATAATGTTGTTGAAAATTAATGATTTAACGTTTGTTTAGTGAAAAATATTTTATACATTTGCAACCCCGTAAAAAGCGGGAATTTAATAAACATAATAATTTTTAGTATTAATTATGCCAACAATTCAACAATTAGTAAGAACAGGAAGAACTCAGATCACTAAGAAGAGTAAATCGGT
>Ga0160502_100604_pt1 | contig 18826 bp, 18 predicted proteins | sample DIDnMG_14_FD_108237 | JGI IMG/M metagenome (GOLD analysis project Ga0160502, IMG submission 108237) | Enriched soil microbial communities from UW Madison campus, WI, USA - DID2933_E24_Xylan MG | ecosystem: Environmental > Terrestrial > Soil > Unclassified | place: USA: Madison, Wisconsin... | reverse complement strand
AAGTACAAAAGCATTTACATCAAAAGCATCTTTGTCAAATAAAGTTTCAATTGTTGGTTTTAGAGGACTGCTTTTCTTTACATTTTTAATGTTCTCTTCTTTCTGAAAAGTTTTCAGTTTTTTCGAAATCAGATTTAGATATTCAGTTATAAAAACGGCACGATTGAAAGCATTGAAATTATTATTTTCAGTGCAATACTTTTGCGCGCTTTTGGTTAATTCTCTTAATTCAGATACTGATTTGCTACTCGCATTTATCTTTTCAAGCGTTTCTGGAATTGAGATTAAACTTTGTCCAGCTTCAGGAATTGAAGACTGCAGAATCGGACTGTCGAAACCTGTGATTCCTAAAGCAATAACTCTAAAAACATTCTGTTGCATGGCGTCCAAAACATAATTATCACTAATGGTAATGGCTTCAAAAGTGCTTTGTAACTGTTTAATATTCGATTGAAAAATATTCAATTCTCTCGTTAAGTCTTCTTTACTATCAAGATTGTATTCAGGATAAATCATTTCTTCCATCACCTGAAAACCATGTGGTTCAAAAGATCGATTTTCTTCCAATTCCATTTCGTCCAATGCGGGACCATTCATAAATCTAGCAGTTTCAGGAATAAAATATTCAACTGCCCATTCGACTTTTTTGTAAACCAGACGTGACTTTTTAAATTGTTCTACAATTTCTTTCGCTGAAGAATTACTTTTTACGAGTTTTTGAAATTGCGTAATTTCATTGCTAAGTTTACTTAAATCTACAAGTAATTCTTGCTTAACAGTGGGTTTTGATGCTTCGCTTTCTTTACATGAAAAGAAAAAATAAAGCAGTATAAATAGAAAAGTAAAATATTTTAATTTCATAGTGGAGTTGTAATAGAAACAACCCTTATCGGAAAAATAAGGGTTGTCAATAGATTTTGGTAGAAATTATTAGCGCTGTACGTTTCTAATAATTACAGTTTGTCCTCCTTCTTTATTAGTTTGAGTTCCTGAACCATCAGCATTTTTAAATGCATCACTCTGCCAAGTATGAGGGTGAACATTTACCGTGAAGGTATCTGGAACACCAATGATATCTGAAATGTCTTGCATAGCTCCAAATTCCCAGCTTCCAAATCTCATTTCGCCAGTTTGGTTATAAAGTGTGTTCCAAGCTACATCTGTTCTTTTGTGGTTCATATTTAACCACGCTTTATTTTGTTTTGTAGCAATATTGTACTGCCAAATATATGAATCGTGTTTTGCATCTGCATAGTAGCTATCACCGTCTTCTTGAATATAAACGTAGTTTTCAGTTACACATAAGTTATCAGGATTGATAATTCCAGTTCCAGGAGTACTGTCGCCTTCAACAGCCAATTCTAAAGTTCCTTTTAATGGATTTGAAGCGTCTAATTTCAATTTATAAACTCTTCCCCACATCGTATAGCCTTCAACTGGAGCATTATTTGTCGCTTGACCTGTAGCTGTAAAATATATTTCTCTATTATTGTTTGCGCTTCCTTTTCTGTAATCTACGTCTTCAACTCTAGAAAAACGAATTGCTTTTAAGTCATTTACAGTAGTATTAATTACAGCACCAGTTAAGTTTTTAGCATCTGGAATTTCAACAAATTCAACAGGATAAGAACTGTTCAAAACTATAGTTTTTTCAACTTGGTTTCCATCTGTTCTTTTTAATGCATATAATTTTCCGTTGTTCAAATCCCCAACTGTACTTACATACATAATTAATTGTCCTGCACTTACGTGTGAAGTTGCATAAGATTGATCTTCTCCAATCAAAATAACTGTTTTTCCTGGATAAGCTTCTTTTGGTAGCGGAACAGCGTTTTCCATACTCGCTTTTCCTAAAGCTGGTAAAACTCTATCTTTTCTAGCTTTATCAGAAGTTAATCCTAACGGATTAATTCCATGAACCATACTTTCCTGCCCACTTTCTCCAGCAGTTAAAAACATTGGTCCAAATCCGTGGATTTCTGGTGTTGCCAATGTTGCAGAACACAAACGAGTTAAACCACCAACACCATCAACGATATATTCTCCTTTTACAGGTTTAAATGTTTTATCTAAATAAACTCTAGAAACCGATTGAAGAATCTCGTGATTTGTAATCATGATATAGCCATCACTACTTGGATCTTTCATTAGTCCCGCTCCATCAGGTTGAGCACCGTAAACAAAAGTAGGCGATTGAGCAAGCACGTCTGTACTAGCAATTAAAGTGCTGATTTTTAAATTTTCGAAACCAGTCATCGCATATACAAAAGGCGGTACAGTTGAATGTGAAGTAAAATCGATACTAGCGTTTACATTATTCGAAGAATCTTTGTCATCATTTTGACAGCTGATTACAGAAAGACCTGTAATTCCAAGCAAGGTAATTGATTTTAAAAAGTTAGCTTTCATAAGTGTTTTTGTTTTTTTTGATTAAAGCAAAGCTATCTTTCAAAAACAAATTACAGGTTATGGCTATTTTTTCTAATTGCTAATATTTATAAGTCTTGTATTACGAAATAGTAAATTTTAGGTTATAAATGTAAATTTAAGACTCTTAAAAAAATCTTAATTACTTAAAAAGCTGATTCAAACTAACTGCTTTTTTGTCCTTTAATTTCTTTACAATTTTAAGAAAAGCAATAGCAGTTATATACGCATCACCTAAAGCAGTATGACGATCTTTTTTAGAAATATCAAATTTATCTGCCAGATCATCTAAAGTATAATGGTCTTTTCGTTCAAATAAATGAGACTGAATTAAAGTCCTTTTATATAAATAAGCAGTATCTAAAGTTTTATTTGTTAATTGCGGAAGTCCGTTTCTTTCCAAAGCCTTATTAATCATCGTAACATCAAAAATCGTATGATGAGCAATAATTATGGAATCACCTAAAAAGTCTAGAAACTGCTGTAAAGCTTCTAGTTCGGTAGGGCGTTTAATAAGTAAATCTTTTAAAATACCGTGAATTTGAGCTGTCGATTTATCGTAATGATCTTGTTCTAGATACACTTCAAAACTCTCCTGAACATTAATAATTCCGTTTTGAAGAATTAACGCTCCAATGCATAAAATACGATCATTTTCATAGTCAAAACCAGTAGTTTCTGTATCTAAAACTACAAAACGAGTTTCTTCGATTGTAATATTTTCATCGAATAAATTATTTTCTTCTTTTTTCCAAAAATTGAATAAACTCATTATTATACCAGATTTGAGATGTTAAAACGCACAGAAATAAGTTCTTGAAGTTCTTTGATAGTTTTAAAAGTACGTTTTAGTTTGATTTTTTCCATTTTGGTTAAAGATTCCAATTCGATAAACTGACCAGAATCGTGATGCAACAATCCTTGTTTAGTTCTGAATTTCAGCAACGCTTTAAACGAATAAGAACACGATAAGTACAACTCTCTATTATTTGGTTCCAATTCAGCCAGTTTTTCAAAACGTTCTGCCGTATTACTGATTCCTTTTACCGAATGCGATAAAATTAAAAGACGCGCAGCATCGGTTAAAGGCATTAAAGCTCTTCGTTTAATATCAAAGTTGTCTTTGTTGGCACCGTCTTGCTCAACCAAAAACTGCCTAAAGAAACCAGTAGGCGATGGGCTTTGCAAAGCTCCGCTTACTAAATGCATATAAAAAATCGGATTGGCTTTTACATCTTCAAAAATATAATTAGACAATTCGTTAACGATTTCAGAATCACCATAAGTTTTGCTGTAATCAAAGAAAATAAACGAAAGTAAAACCTCATTTTTCCCAGGATTAGTAATCCAATGATGTACGTGGGCTTTCCATTCATCCAAACTCATACACCATTTAGGACTTGAAGCCATCATGTCGGCAGGACAATAATCATAACCAATTTCAAAAAGACCTTTATTGACAAGCCCAGCAAATTTTAGGAAATAAATTTTGGTCTCATCTCTAAAAACCTCATTTACATTTTCATATACAATAGCATTATCCTGATCGGTGTGTAGCATTTGTTCGCCTCGACCTTGGCTTCCAAGTGCAAGCCACGCAAATTTTACAGGCGGCGGACTGCTCATTTTTTCTATACAAATTTCGATAACACGAGTCGTGCAGGCTTCGTTAAGTTCTGTGATGATTTTTGTGATTAAAGTCATCGGAATATTTTGATCCAGATAACCTTGCAATAATTGCATAATTCGATTACGAATTGGCTTTATTTCCTTAATCTTTTTGGTACGTTTTAAGGCTTTTATTAAAACAGCAGGATTATTTCCAAGCGCAACCATAACATCATGTTTAGATAAAATTCCGACTGCTTTGGTATTTACCGTTCCGTCTTTTGTTAAACATAAATGACTTATGTTACTTTTCATCATCGCCATTTGTGCCTCTGTAACCGTCATTTTTTTAGGGTAGGTAATAACAGGTTTTGTCATTATGGTTTCAGCAGTAGTCGTGATTGGGAAATCTCCTGTAACTATTTTATTTCTAAGATCTTTATCTGTCAAAATACCAATTGGAAGCATTTCGTCTACAATCAAAATTGCGCCAACTTTTTTCTTACTCATGATTTTTGCAATATCCTTTACTGTAGTTGATGGACTGCAGGTTACAATTTTCTTTGAATATTTTATTGGTGCCAGATCAAAAGAATGGTTGCTAGAATGAAGATTTTCATTTAATAGATCATCTCCATATAACTTATCCTTGTGAATATCTGAATACGGATTTCGAGTATTAGAAGCATAACTTTCAATCAAAAAATTACCCACATTTCTATTTTCCAGAGCATAAGGTTTAAAAACTGCGATTGGAATAGCATATAAAATACTTTCCTCATGTGCTACAGCTTCCATAATATAATTTTCCTGTGCTAACAATGGACGAAGGCCAAAAATATCGCCTTCATCGCACATATCTAAAACCGTATTTTTAGTGCTTTTTTTCAAAGCAACAGCACCTTTATGTACCACATAAAAAGAATCGTGTGTTTTGTCGTTTTCGGCAAAAATCACGGCATCTTTTTCTTTATATATAATAGAAATCTGCTCAGAGAGCTTTTCTAAATCTTTCTGATGCAAAAAATTAAATGGCGGATAATTCTTTAAGAAGTCAGCAACTCTTTGTGAAATGGTATTTTTCATTTGGTTAGATTAGAATCTAAAAATACTATTTAAATTAGAAATGTAAAAGAAACACGTTCATTTTTTAGTTGCAAAGTTTTAAAAAATGAGAATAAAAAAACTTTATGATTTAGCGACTTCATAGCATAAAAAAAGCTCCAAAATTGGAGCTTCAATATTGTAAGAAAAAAGTCTTAGTCAACTTTATAAACTGTTCCACGTTGTTTTTCTTCAGAACCAACCAAGCCAAATTCGAAAGTATAAGAATCTTTAGAAGTGTTTAAAATCTTCATGCTGATTGCTTTTTCTTCAGCCATATTTTTTGGATGTTTTTTTTGTAGTACATATTCACAGTCACTAACCCAACGAATTGTAGCAGTATCGGTCTTTCCTTCAAAAGTTTCAATTTCGATATCTTCTTTGCGCTCAAAATAAGTTGTTTTTTTCTCGCCGTTGACTTCTGTCTCAAATTTGAATTTCCCAGTTTTAAAATCTTTACAGTTGTGTTCTGCATTATAACATGATGCTAAAACCAGAAAAGGGAATAAGAATAGTATTTTTTTCATTTTTTTTAAGCTTTAAGCAATAAGCTTTATGCTTTAAGCAGTAAGCAATTTTGCTTATCGCTTACAGCCTATAGCCTACAGCTTTTATCATTTCAATCTCTTTAATTCATCGTCTGTAAAGTTCTTAATTTCTTTTTCTTTAGCAAACTTTTCGGCGTTGTAATTTGCAGATTTGTTTTTTGGAATTGATAAGCTTTCCCATTCGCTTTTTTTCAGTTGTTTGGCATAAAAAACAATTTGTCCAACATGATAAGGATAATGTGCCAATTGACGATTTATGGCTTCTATTACCGTATGTCCTTCATTTCGAATGTAAATAATATCTGAAAGCTGTTCAGGTTTTAAGCTTTCTAAAGCATTTTCAAGACAATTCCAGCCTTTATTCCAGAGTTTTAAAACTTCTTCTTTAGATTGTAAATCATTTTCAAATTCGTCATCACGGTTTCGCCATTCTTTTTCGCCATCTGTTGTTAAGAAATCGGTCCAGCGCGAAAGCATATTACCCGAAATATGTTTTATAATGGTTGCAATACTATTTGTATCTTCATTAACAGCAATAAAAAGCTGTTCAGGTTCAAGCTGATCAATAGCTTTTTCGCCTAATGTTTTATAGTATAAAAACTGTTTTCTGGCACTTTCTAGATAAGATTGATTAGCGCTCATAACTAAACGATTTTAATATCATATTTATCTAATAATCCGACGATTCCTTCAGTAGAAAATTGTGCTTTTTTCATCGGATTAAATTCAGGATCAATTTTGTAATTGTATGCCGTTTTAAAATTGACTGATGCTAATTGTGTTTCGTTGAATATTGCACCGTCAAGATCGCAATTGTCAAAAACAGAACTTGTTAAATTGGTTCCAATAAAAGTAACTTCACGAACGGAAGAATTAATAAACTTAGTTTTCGGCATTTTTTTATTCGAAAACAAGGCATAATCTAGAACGCAATCTTCGAAATAAACCTGAAATAAGAAATCGTCACATTCGTTAAAAGCAATTCCTAAAAGTTTACAATTTTTAAAAGTGACATTCTTTAAACTTGTTCCTGCCAAACTTGTCATTGATAAATTACAATCAATAAACTCGCAGTCAAGAAAAGTATTAGAATTGAAATTACTGTTAGAAAAATCACAATTTTTAAAAACACAATCTTCAAACTCTCGATTGTTTATTTTTTTATCGATGTAAACAACTTTCTCGAATGTTTTCTGAATGTGAATTAGACTTTCCATTTTTATTATATTATATTTTTTTTTAAAATGATTTTCCTAGCTTGATCTTCAGTATAAAACTTTCCTTCAGTAATATTTATAATGGAATTTTCTATATCTAAATTATAAGATTCTATAGAATTATTGTTAGGATAATTAATAGACTCAAGAAGTACTTTTAACTTTTTGATAGTTTTAGGATCTTTTATATTTTCAATTTCTTGATGGATCCATTTAAGGTCTTTTTCTATATCCATCGAAATTAGTCATTAAATATACCTTTCATAATGATTTTCAATCCCAAAAAGATCAAAACCATAGAACCCAAACAGGCAGCAATTCCAATTCCTAAAACAAGATAATGCCAATTGGTGTGCTGATTTTGAAAAGCATTGTAAATCAACGATGGCCCAAGAAACATCAAAGGCAATGCGCCTGTCAAATATTTAATTCCTTTTCCCAATAATTGTTTGTTTGTTGCCATGTTTTTTGTTTCAAGTTTAAGGTTTCAAATTGTGGCCTTGCATTTAACCGCAAAGTTCGCAAAGTTTTAGACAAAAACCTTGCGAACTTTGCGTAAATCTTAGTGTACTTTACGATTAAGTTTTCACTTAGAGCACTTTTTACTTTTTATAATTATCAACAGCATTTCTCACGCTGCCGTATTTTTTTAATAATTCAGAAGCTTCTTCGTATGAAACAGGAATTTCTCCCATAATCATCTTTACGCCACGATCAACTAGTTTAACGTTGCTTAACTGCATATCGACCATTTTGTTTCCTCTAACTTTTCCAAGCTGAATCATTGCAGCAGTCGAAATCATATTTAAAACCAATTTCTGTGCAGTTCCAGCTTTCATTCTAGAGCTTCCCGTTACAAACTCTGGTCCAACAACGACTTCAATAGGAAATTGAGCTGTTAAAGCCAACGGACTTCCAGCATTACAAGTAATACAGCCTGTAACAATATTGTTTTGATTGCAAGTTTCTAAACCACCAATAACGTACGGAGTTGTTCCAGAAGCCGCAATTCCGATTACAACATCATTTGAGTTGATGTTATGATTTTGAAGATCAATCCAAGCTTGTGTCGGATTATCTTCTGCATTTTCTACAGCACGTCTTATGGCTGTATCACCGCCTGCGATAATACCATTTACTAAATCAAAAGGAACTCCAAAAGTTGGCGGACACTCTGAGGCATCAACAACGCCAAGACGGCCAGATGTTCCAGCACCAATATAAAACAATCTGCCTCCCAGTTTTAGTTTAGTGACAATTTGCGGAATCAAAGCTTCGATTTGCGGCAAAGCTCTTTCAACTGCATAGGGAACAGTTTTGTCTTCTTCATTAATATTAGATAACAATTCATGAACAGACATTTTTTCTAAGTGTTCATACTTTGATGCTAGTTCAGTAGTTTTCGTAAATGTCATTTTATCGTTATTTAGACTGGTCAAAATTAATATTTTTTTCTCTCAATCTTGAAATTTAGATTACAAAGTCACAAAGATTTAATGTTTTGTTTAAGATGTTGCGAAACCTTTCTCACATCTGCAAAAAAAGAACGAAAATAGTATATTTGTTAAATATAAAAGATTAAATGGATCAATTAGTTTTATTAGAGGGAATAGCCCGAATTTCTGTTTTTGTTTCTTTGTTGATGGCATTTTTTCTGCTAACCGTTAAAACGGAAAATAAATTGGCAAATCGTCTATTTGCTTTCTTTTTTATTTTTTCTGCTATTGATCTCAGTGGATTCTTTATGTATTTATACACTGAAGATAATAGAAGCTTGGAAATTTTCAGATCAACCTTTTGTTTGTTGGGAATGCCAACATTTTATCTTTATGTATTATCTGTATGTTATTCTGATTTTAGATTAAGATGGAAGCATTTAATTCACGCACTTCCTTTTATAATTGTCAATTTAATTTATATACCAAGGATTTATTTACGTATTGAAGACGGGAGTTTTATTGGTCCTTTAAATACAATGTCTGAAATCTATTTTATTCAAATTTTAATTGAGTGCCAGTATATTTTCTACATAGTCAGTGTGTTTTTTATTCTGAAGAAATACAAAGAAATATATCTAGAAAATTATACAAATTCTGGGATTTCGACTTATAAATGGCTTTTTCAAATGACGTGCGTTTTTTTGGTTGCACATTCTATTGTTGCGTTAAAAAATGCTTTGCGATATAGCGGTTTCAGAGAAATATTTCTTTGGGCAAATGTACTCGTAGGAACTATAGCTTTGTTTATAACATGCTGGTTTATAATGAAAGCTTTAAAATATCCAGAACTTTTTAGAGGAGTTAATTCTAAATTGAAATTAACTAAAGAAATTCTGCCTGAGATTGAGGAAAAATCAGCAGTTATTAATGAACAAAGCGATGTGATAAATACTCAAATAGCAATATTGAAACAATATATGACTGAGAAAGAACCATTTCTGGATCCTTCGCTCACCATTCAGGAATTGGCAAATCAGATTAATATTCCAGTTCGAGATTTATCTGTATTAATCAATCACCATATCGATCAGCATTTTTTTGATTTTGTGAATGAATATCGCATTCAAAAAGCCATGAAAATTTTAAAAGATCAGTCGAAAAATCAATTAACCGTTCTGGAAATATTATACGAAGTAGGTTTTAATTCTAAATCTTCATTTAATACCTCTTTTAAAAAATATACCAATTTAACACCGACAGCGTACAGAAACGGTTGAAAATGAACGTTTTGTAAAAAGTCGTACTTCAAGCCAAATAAAGTCGAACCAATTTCTTAGTTAGAAAATGGTTCGACTTTTTTTGTCGGTCGCGCAGGAATATTTTCTAAGGCAACTTTGCTTCAAATTAATCGAACAAGTTAAAATTAGAAATCATGAAAAAAGCATCTCTTATAATCTTTTTACTATTGCCTTTGTTTTGTTTAGCGCAAACAACCTTAAGATTAAAAGGAAAAATAACTAGTGAAACTACTTCTTTGGAGTGGGCAGAAATATCTGTATCAAATCCTGACGGAAAAATTGTTGACGGAGCTACGACAAAACAAGACGGCTCTTTTGAAATTAATCTTAAAAAAGGAACTTATAAAATTGGAATCAGTCTTTTGGGATTTGAAGATTATAAAAAAGAAATTTCTTTAGAAAATGATACTGATTTAGGAATAATCATTTTGAAAGAAAACGCAACGAATTTGGTTGAAGTTGTTGTTCAGAATAAAAAGAAAACAGTCGGACAGAAAACAGATCGTTTGGTTTACAATCTGGAAAATAATGTTACAAATGTTGGAGGAGACGCTTTAAGTGCAATTAATACTGCGCCAGGTGTTGTCGTGCAGAATAATACCATTAATATTTTAGGAAAGGGAACTTCTCGCGTGATGATTGATGGAAGAATGATTGAATTGGCGGGCGAAGAATTGAATAATTTCCTGAAATCAATTTCGGCAAGTGATATTAAAAATATTGAAGTAATCAGCAATCCGCCAGCGAAATATGATGCAGAAGGAACTGGAGGATTGATTAATATTATCATGAAAAAAGGCGTTCGCGATTCTTGGAAAAATACCATGACGGTTTCTTACGATCAGAATAAATTCGGAATTTATACTTTGAGAGATAACTTTTTCTACAATAAAAAGAAGTTTCGTTTCTCGGCCAGCGTGAATGCAAAAACAGGTTATTTGAATGCTACTGACGATTTGAAAATGCATTTTCCTGAGGGGCTTTCGCATATGTACAGTACAACAAAAGTAAAAACAGAAAATCTTTCTGGAAAACTAGCTTTCGATTATGATTTTTCTGAGCGTACCACAATTGGTTTTCAATACTTGAACGACAGAAATAATCCAGATTTTAAATCGGATATTAGAATTGATAATTATAACCCTCAAAACCAATTGGATAATGTGACGCTAAATGATAGTTATACCGATAAAGGTTCAAGAAATCAAACCTATAATGCGCATTTGATTACAAAATTAGATTCAAAAAGAAAACTATCTTTTGATGTAGATTATTTTGATTACAGTTCCAATTTTGACCGAAATTTTGTTGCTAATAATTATACGCCAGATATGATATTTGTTGATGTGAACCAATCAGGAAGAAATATTTCGAATCAAGATATTGATAATTTGAGTTTTAAAGCAGATATGGAACATCCGTTTCAGGCGCTGAATTTATCTTACGGAGCAAAAATTAGTTTTACAAATAGCAAAAGCAATATACTTTACTACAATACTATTAGCGGAACTCCAGAATTAGATCCGAACCAGTCAAACCGATTTGAATACACTGAAAATAATCAGGCAATTTACATTAATGGAAATAAAAAAATAAATGAAAAATGGAATCTCCAAATGGGACTACGACTTGAAAATACTCAAACAAATGGATTCTCTGAAACGTTGAATCAAGAAACGATCAATAATTATTTGAAGCTGTTTCCAACCGTTTATGCTTCATACAAGAAAAATGAAAACAATACTTTTAGTTTGAATTATGGAAAGAGAATCAATAGACCGCGTTTTGACCTGTTAAATCCGTTTAGGGTTTATATTAATAGTAACAGTTATTCAGAAGGGAATCCGTTTTTGAAGCCTTCGTTTAGCGATAATTTTGAATTGGCTCATTCTTATAAAGAAGTTTTAAGAACAAGCGTTTTTGTAAATGCTATTACAAATGGATATGGAGTTGTTTTTACCTCAAATCCAGAAACCAATACGCAGATTGTAACTCGCGAAAATTATTATAAAGGTTTGAGTTATGGTTTAGGAGAAAGTTATTCAGTTAGTTTTGCAGATTGGTGGCAGAGTGAAAATACGTTGTACTTTTTAGGCTCAAAAACTGAATTCATTAAGGATATTAATGCAACGCCATCAAACAGCCTTCAAATTGATTTTACTACAAATAATACTTTTATTTTAGGTAAAAACAGTAAACTTCAGATTGATTTTAATTACAGTACGCCTTTTAAAAATGGTTTGTATGAAGTAGGGTATATGTCAAGTTTTGATATTGGTTTCAAACAAGATTTGCTTAATAAAACATTACAAATTGCATTTTTGGCAAATGATATTTTTTATACTTCTTATTTAAAAGATTTCACTTCGGTTGTAAATGGTGTAAAACAGGTTTATACTCAAAACGAAAGTAATCGCTTTGTTCGTTTATCTGTGATTTACAATTTTGGAAATAAAAAGATTAACGTGAAGGAACGTAATTTTGGAAATCAGGAAGAGAGAAAACGTACGGGGAATTAAATTAGAAAATGATTCATTTCCTAAAAGGTTTTTAAAACCTGTTAGGTATCATGTTACGTTTTTTTGCGTGAGGGATAGGAGCAAATTACCGAAGTAATGCGGATAGCCCGACCGAATTTGCGAAAGGCGCTCATAATCGGTTTGTTAAGTAGCGCCTTTTGTAAATTTGGGCACGCCCAAATATTCTTAACTTAAAACATGCTCAGGTTTAATATTCTAAAATGTTTCTAAGGATTGGTATTTTATACCTAAATAGTAATTGAATTTATACCTAACAGGTTTTGGAAACCTGTTAGGATATTGAAATCTATATGTAATTTAGAATGTTATAAAAAGAATGCCAATAAAATTCCGAGAACGATCATAGAAACTTTGGCAATGTTGAATTTATGTCCTTCGCTGCTTTCAAAAATAATCGTAGATGATATGTGGAATAAAATACCAATTACGATCGCAGTTATTTCGGTATAATAATCGTTTAAAAAGGATAAGTATTCTGATGCGATTGTTCCAAGAGGAGTCATAATTGCGAAAACAAGCATGAAGGCAAAAATGGCTTTTTTGTTTAAATCGGCATTGATGAAAAATGTTGTTAAGATAACAGCAATTGGTAAGTGATGAATGGCAATTCCGATTGCTAGTCCTTTATGATGACTAACCGGAAATCCTTCTAAAAAGGCATGAATACATAAACTGATAAATAAAAGCCACGGGATTTGAGACATTTTTGCATGTCCGTGAACGTGTCCGTGTTCAGCCCCTTTTGAGAAAAATTCAAGTACAATCTGGAATAAAATTCCGATCATTATAAAGATTCCGATATTATGATTGTGCGATTCATAAACATCAGGAAGTAGATGCATTACAGTTAATGACAGCAAAAAAGAACCACTGAATGCCAGCAGTAATTTTAAATTGGTTTTGTTTTCTGGTTTTATAAACAAAGCCACAATATATCCTAAAAGTACAGAAAATAAGGGTAGTAGATAATTCATTTTTTATTGTTTAATCGTTGATTTGTTTAATCGGTTAATTGTTCTTTGTTTAGCGATTAAACGGTTAAACAATTAAACGATTAACCAATTTATTTAAAAATCATGATTAATCTTTCGCTTTCGGTTTTGTGGAATTTTTTGAGTTTGTAGTCTCCAAAAATGTCTAGAAGGAAAATTCCAGCTTCCTCCATTAGGTCCTGAAAGTCTTTCAAAGTTAGTGCTTTTACTTTTTCTGTAAAATGATATTTTCTGCCTTGGTCTTCAAAATCAATTTCTTTGAAAATATGTCCGTCTTCAACATATCTTTTGATGTGGAAATCAATTTCATCAACCGTTTTTGTTTCTTCAGGAACAAGATTTTCAATAACGTTTGGCACGTTCATAAAATCGATAACAGCAAAACCGTATTCAGATAAGCTCTCTTTGATTGCTTTTAAAGTAGTCAGGTTGTCGTCGTCGCTTTCGAAATAGCCAAAACTGGTAAAAAGATTGAAAATAGCATCAAATTTTTCTTCAAAAGGTTCGCGCATATCATGCACTTTAAAGTGAAGTGTTTCGTTACTGTTATTACTAGCCTCGGCAATGCTATTTTCAGATAAATCTGCTCCTAAAACATTATAGCCTAATTGATTTAAATAGATAGAATGGCGTCCTTTTCCGCATGCCAAATCAAGCACTTTTGCCTTTTCAGGCAAGTTAAGATAGTGCGTTAAATTGTCCATGAAAACTTGAGCTTCACGATAATTTCGATCCTTGTAAAGAATGTGATAATACGGCGTATCAAACCATGAAGAATACCAGTTTTGATTGTCGTCTTCTTGATTCGGGATTGATGCGTTATGCTTTTCAGACATTTATTCTATTTCAATTAATTCAAAAGTCCGGCAAATTTAGTGTATTTTTGCCGAAAAATAACTATTTCGCTACTATACCTGTTTATACTAATATAATAAAATGTTATGGCGACTAGCTTTTTTTAATTGAAAAAGAAATGGAAGAAAATTTTAAAATGATTGCCAAATGTTTTTTTGGCTTTGAAGAAATATTAGAAAAAGAATTACGCACACTTGGCGCTCAAGATGTTGAAACGGGGGTGAGAATGGTGAGTTTTAAAGGAGACAAAGGTTTTATGTATAAAGCCAATTTGTCTTTGCGTACTGCGCTTAAAGTCTTGAAACCGATTTATTCTTTTAGAGCTAATAATGAGCAGGCTTTGTACAAAGGAATTTCGGGGTTAAACTGGTCTAAATATTTAAATGCAAATCAGACTTTTGTGATCGATACCACTGTACATTCGACTTATTTCAATCATTCTGAATTTGTTTCTCAGAAATGTAAAGATGCGATTGTAGATCAGTTTAGAGAAAGAACGGGACAGCGTCCAAGTATTGATAAACAGCATCCAGATTTACGAATTAATATTCATATTGACAGAGATCAGGTTTCAGTATCTTTAGATACTTCTGGAGCTTCGCTTCATCAGCGTGGTTATAGAACGGCTACTAATATTGCTCCAATTAATGAGGTTTTGGCAGCTGGAATCCTTTTATTATCTGGTTGGGATGGACAAAGCCATTTCCTAGATCCAATGTGCGGTTCGGGAACTTTCTTGGCAGAAGCAGCGATGATTGCCTGCAATATTCCAGCAAATATCAACAGAAGAGAATTTGCTTTTGAAAAATGGAAAGATTGGGATAATGACTTGTTTGATATGATTGTAGATAGTTTAATGAAAAAGACAAGAGAGTTTCATTATACTATTAAAGGTTTTGATAAAGCGCCAAGTGCGGTTAGCAAAGCCAAAGATAATATTAGAAATGCCAATTTAGATGATTATGTATCGGTTTCTGAAGATAACTTTTTTGATACAGAAAAAGAAACAGAAGGTAAGCTTCATATTGTTTTCAATCCACCGTATGATGAGCGTTTGGATATTCACATGGAAAAATTCTACGCTAGTATTGGTGACACTTTAAAGAAAAGCTATCCAGGAACAAACGCTTGGTTTATTACAGCAAATCTAGAAGCGTTAAAATTCGTAGGATTAAAACCTTCAAGAAAAATCAAACTTTTCAACGGAAGTCTTGAAGCACGTTTGGTAAAATACGAAATGTACGAAGGAAGTAAGAGAACGAAATTTCAAGTCTAAGTTTCTAAAATACTAAGTCTCTAAGATTCTAAGATCTTTAGAGTTTTAGTAAAATATAAAAAGAATAATTTAAAATAAATATTAAGTTTCTTAGAATATAAGTTGCAAGGAGAAAAACTTAGCATCTTAGCATCTCAGAACCTTAGCAACTCAAAAAAAATGTCAAAACTACAACTACGCGCTTTTTTATATCAATTGGCAGCTTTTGCGATTCTATTTCTTGCATTTCGATATTTGATTGCTGCTTACACAGGACTAACAGGAATCTGGATTCCGATGACGGCATTTGTAATTGGTACTATTATCGGCCCTAAATTTCAAGCGGTAAGAACGAAAGATGGTGAAAAGCTTTTTATGAAATGGCTTTTTATAAAAGGAATCAAAGAAATTTCATAATCAAATAATGTAATATGAGGAAAATTGGACTTATTGGCGGAATCAGCTGGGTTTCTACATCAGATTATTATACTTTAATTAATAAAGGGATTAATGAAAAACTCGGCGGATTAAATTTCTCCGAATGTCTAATTTATTCTTTTAATTATGCTGATATAAAAAAGAATAACGATGCCAACGATTGGGATTCTACTTTTAATATGCTTTTTAAAGCTGCGGAAGTTTTAAAATCGGGCGGGGCAGAAGCCATTCTTTTATGTGCCAATACGATGCACTTAATTGCTGATAAACTGCAAAAAGCTATCGGACTTCCTCTTATTCATATTGCTGAAGAAACGGCTATTGAAATTCAGAAAAAAGAAATCAAAAAAGTGGGCTTGTTAGGAACGAAATTCACAATGGAATTGGATTTCTTTAAAGATAAACTGGCAGAAAAAGGAATTGAAACCATTATTCCAATTTCAGAAGAAGATAAAGACTTTATTCATTACACTATTTTTGAAGAATTAGGAAGAGGAATTGCCACTGAAGAAACTAAAAAACGCTATTTGGAAATTGCCAACGAATTAATTAAAAATGGAGCAGAAGGAATTATTTTAGGATGTACTGAAATTCCATTAGTAATAAAAGAAGGCGATCTCAATGTTCCTATTTTTGATACGACTTTAATACATACACAAGCAGCGATTAATTTTCAGTTAACATAAAAAAGATACTAAGATTCTAAGTTGCTAAGTATCTTACCATCATAAAAAGAGGCAAATTCAAAACTTGAATTTGCCTCTTTTTTAACTTAGTATCTTAGCATCTTAGAAACTTAAAAAAAACTATTTTTTCTTCTTAGGTTCTTCTTTTTTTGCTGTTTGAGATGCCATTGTTTTTTTCTTATAGATCGGAATAAAGTAAGAAACGGTATAATTAAATCCGACTCCGAAACTTCCGTCATAAGTTCTGTTGAAACCTGGAATATAAAGATTTTCAAAATTATTTGGCTCATTATTCATAACCAAAAGTTTAAGCTGGACACCAAAGCCAACAAAAACATTTTTCACAACTTGAGCTTTTAAACCTAAACCAACTTCAAGCCATCCAGCAGTAAGACCGCTGTATTTTTGATTCGTTGTTATTGCAGGTAATTCTCCCCAATATGGATTTGGATTATAAATTTTATAACTATGCAATTCTTGATTAAAAGTACTAAAACCACCACGCATTCCTATCGTAATAAGGTTTTCCATATCCAGCCAGTTTTGGTAGAAATTATAATCGAAACCAGCTTTTACATAGCTTCCAGAAGCCGAAGAAGTTAATCGGTCATCTTCTGTGGTTTTGTCTTCATAACCTAATTCTGCGGCTAAATAATATGTTTTTGTTAATCTCCAATCACCTACGAATTCAACTCCTTTATAATCTTTATCATAAAGACCACGGGTAAGTTTATACAAATCGACTCCAACACGAAGACCGTAGCGATCTGTTTTTACAACGCTGTCTTTTTGAGTTTCCTGAATTGCTGGTTTTGCAGTTTCTGATTTTACAGTTTCTGTTTTTGGCTTCTTAGTTACTGTTGTGTCCTTATTTTTAGAAACCTCAGGAACATCCTGAGCATAACCTAAAAACATTGAAAACAATAATGAAAGACTAAAAATAAACTTTAATGTGTGTCTCATCTTCAGATTCAATGTTAGGGTTTTCTAAATCAACTTCGGTCATCCAGACACTACCATCTGGATCAGTTTGAACAATAGGGAGAAGGTTTCTTAACTGAAATACAGTTTTAAATCCACATGCTCTGGAAACATATACATTTTGTGTTGTATAATTAAATTTCAACACATCAGTGTTGATGGCAGCAGGATTTGTATTAAAAGCATCGTAAATGAACTTGAAAGTTGACGTACTGTCGTTTACTTTTAACGGAATTGATACCGTACTTCCGCTGGTTACATATCTTAAAGAATCGTCTACTGCAAGACTTTCGTTAAAAACAATTCCCTCTTCCATTTCATCACCAATAACTTTTAAGTTTTTTACATTTTTAGTTTTCGTTGGACTTGAAATATCATAAAATGTTATTATCAACCTTGGTGTGGTTGGTGTATTTGCATCGCAGATATCATCTTTCTCACAGCTTGATAAGCCGAAGGTGAAGAGCAATAAAATAGAAATTATTTTTTTCATGTATATGTTTATCGAAGTTCTAAAAGTACAACATTTTCAACGTGGTGTGTCTGCGGAAACATATCTACAGGTCGCACACGGGTAACTTTGTATTTTTCATCCATTAAGGCCAAATCACGTGCCTGAGTTGCAGAATTACAGCTTACATAAACTACTCTTTTTGGAGCAATTTTCAAGATTTGTTCGACCACATCTTTATGCATTCCGTCACGAGGTGGATCTGTAATAATAACATCTGGTTTGCCGTGTTGCGCAATAAATGCTTCATTAAAGACTACTTTCATGTCTCCAACAAAAAACTCGCAATTCGTAATATTATTGCGTTCTGCATTAGCTTTAGCATCAATAATGGCTTCAGGAACACTTTCTACTCCAATTACTTTTTTAGCTTTTTTAGAAACGAATTGAGCAATTGTACCTGTACCTGTGTATAAATCGTAAACCGTTTCATTTCCTGTAAGATCAGCAAATTCTCTTGTTATTTTATACAATTCGTAAGCCTGATCAGAATTGGTTTGGTAGAAAGATTTAGCATTAATGCTGAATTTCAAACCTTCCATTTCTTCCAAAATGTAATTTCTTCCTTTATAAAGAATAACATCTTGATCGTAAATAGTATCATTTGGTTTTCCGTTTACAACATATTGAAGTGAAGTAATTTCAGGGAATTTCTCGTAAAGATGGTCAAGGATTAATTCTCTGTTTTCTTTGTCTTCTTCAAAAAACTGAATTAAAACCATAATCTCGCCTGTAGAAACAGTACGAATCATTACTGTTCTCAATAATCCAGAATGTTCTCTCGGATTAAAAAATGCTAAATTATGTTCGTTTGCAAATGCTCTAATTTCGTTACGAATCGCATTTGAAGGATCTTCTTGTAAATGACATTTATTGATGTCAAGGATTTTGTCCCACATTTTTGGAATATGAAATCCTAAAGCATTT
>Ga0160502_100599_pt1 | contig 18967 bp, 13 predicted proteins | sample DIDnMG_14_FD_108237 | JGI IMG/M metagenome (GOLD analysis project Ga0160502, IMG submission 108237) | Enriched soil microbial communities from UW Madison campus, WI, USA - DID2933_E24_Xylan MG | ecosystem: Environmental > Terrestrial > Soil > Unclassified | place: USA: Madison, Wisconsin... | reverse complement strand
CATCCAGAACCAAATTGTACTTTTCCGCGAACGCTTCCGTCGTTGAAGTTTCCAATCATTGTTGCCATAACTTCGTTATCAGCAGGATTTAAGTTGTAAATAATAGTTTTAGTCAATTTATCTTTACTGTCTAAAGCATTTAAAAAGCCAGACAATTTTTGTGCTTGAGGATAATCTCCAATAGAATCCCAACCTGTATCTGGACCTAAGATTCTGTGCATACGTGCATTGTTGTTACGCAACGCTCCTAAGTGAAACTGCTGTACCCATCCAAATTCGTGATATGTTTCGCATAAGAAAATTAAAACAGCACTTTGGAATTTTAATGCTTCTTCTGGAGATAATTCTCCATTTTCTCTTTTCTTTTTGAAAATAGCATTGATTTCACTTTCTGTAAAGTTTTCGAAGTAAATCTGATCTAAACCGTGATCACTTAATTTACAGCCGTTTGCATTAAAGAATTCAATTCTTTTTCTCAATGCTGAAAGTAAATCAGCATAAGTGTTAATTGCAAGTCCGGACACATCCCCTAATGTGTCCAGATATGCATTATAACCATCATTAGCAATTAAGATGGCTTTATCAGGTCTGAAAGCCGTACTCATCTTGATTCCAGTTGAGTTGTTCGCGAATTTCTGGTGAAATTCTAACGAATCAATTGGGTCTTCTGTCGTACAAACTAATTCAGCATTTACTTTTTTAAGAAGATTCTGCGTGCTGTACGCCTGAGAATTTATTTTCTCAGAAGTTTCGATATAGATTTTCTCTGCAGATTTCTCATTCAATAAATCATAAATATCAAAATAACGAGCCAATTCTAAATGTGTCCAGTGGTACAATGGATTACGCATTGTGTACGGAACTGTTTTTCCCCAGTTTAAGAATTTATCTTTATCTGAACCATTTCCTGTTACAAACTGCTCCTTGATTCCCAATGTACGCATTGCACGCCATTTGTAGTGATCACCATTAATCCAAACTTGCGTGATATTATCAAAGATTTTATCTTCGGCAATAAACTGCGGATTTAAGTGATTATGATAGTCAATAATTGGCTGATTTTTTGAGTAATTGTGATACAACTCTTCAGCATATTTATTTTCTAATAAAAAATTATCGTGTATGAATTTCTGGCTCATGTCTTTTAAAATATAATTTGAAAATTATTCTTCGTTTGAAGGTTTTCCGATTGTTGCAAGGATTCCACCGTCAACATATAAAATGTGACCGTTTACAAAATCACTCGCTTTTGATGATAAAAATATTGCTGCTCCAGCTAAATCACTTGGATCTCCCCATTTTGCTGCAGGAGTTCTGCTGATGATGAAATCGTTAAACGGATGCCCATCAACTCTAATTGGTTTTGTCTGTTCTGTAGCAAAATAGCCAGGACCGATTCCGTTAATCTGAACATTGTATTTTGCCCATTCTGTTGCCATGTTTTTAGTCAGCATTTTTAAGCCTCCTTTTGCAGCAGCGTAAGCAGAAACGGTATTTCTACCCAACTCACTCATCATAGAACAAATGTTGATGATTTTTCCTTGACGTCTTTCAATCATTCCTTTCGCAACATGCTTAGAAACTATAAACGGACTTACTAAATCAATATCTACGACTTCTCTGAAATCTGAAACTTCCATATCAAGCAATGGAATTCTTTTGATAATCCCAGCATTATTAATCAAGATATCGATTGGTCCAACTTCATTTTCGATTTTCTGAACCGCCGTTTTTACTTCCTGCTCTTCAGTTACATTAAATTTATAACCAACCGCATTGATGCCTTCGCTTTTTAATTCTGCTACAGCATTGTCAATTTTTTCTTGAGAAGAATTTCCGTTAACCACAATTGTTGCACCCGCCTGACCTAATCCTTTTGCCATTGCCATTCCTAGTCCGTGTGTACTTCCTGTGATCAAGGCAACTTTTCCTTTTATATCAAATAAATTTGTCATTTTCTTATCTTAAATCAGTGATTTTACAAACATCCATATCTCCGTAATCTAAGTTCTCACCAGCCATTCCCCAGATAAAAGTATAGTTGCTAGTTCCTGAACCTGAGTGAATAGACCAAGGCGGAGAAATTACTGCCTGATGATTGTTCATCCAGATATGTCTTGTTTCTTGCGGTTGTCCCATAAAGTGACAAACTGCCTGATTTTCTGGAATATCCAAATAGAAATAAACCTCCATTCTACGATCGTGAACGTGCGCTGGCATAGTATTCCAAACACTTCCCGGTTTCAATTCTGTCATTCCCATTTGCAATTGGCAAGTGGTTACCACGCTTCCAATAATCATTTGGTTTACGGTACGGTGATTTGCCGTTTCCATAGTCCCCAATTGTAATTTATTCGCTTCAGCTAAACTTACTTTTTTAGTAGGATAATTGGTGTGCGCTGGTGCAGAGTTCAAATAGAATTTAGCAGGATTGTTTTTGTCGTCACTTTTAAAAACCACCTCTTTATTTCCAGCTCCGATATACAAAGCATCTTTAAAACCTAACTCATAAGTTGTTCCTTCTACCACAACCGAACCGCTTCCTCCAACATTGATGATTCCTAATTCTCTTCTTTCTAAAAAATAAGGAGCTTTAAGAGGGTCAATAGTTTCTAAAGCTAAATCGCCTTTTACAGGAACTGCAGAACCTGCAATGTATCTGTCGTAATGCGAATAAACCAATACAACTTCATCTTCCTGCATTAAGTCATCAATTAAGAACTCTTCTCTCAATTGCTGTGTATCATATTTTTTTACTGCTTCTGGACTTGACGCGTATCTTGAACTATATTTTGTCATAATTTTAAATTAATGTAATCGATTGCACAAAATTATATTTTTATATTTAAATAGCATAATTGAAATCGAAAAATTATTTCAATTATGCTAATTTTTCTTTATAGATCAGTGATTGGAGCATATTTAGGAACTAGTGATTTCATTACAATCCAACCAGTTAAGTAACAAATTGCACAAATTGAAAAGATAATAAAATAACCCGCTTCAATTCCTTTAAATCCCATAAAAACCATTTCTGTTTCTTTAGCATAATCAAACAAAACTCCCGATCCTTTATTGATTAAAGTTGAACCAACTCCACCTGCTAAACCGCCAATTCCTGTAATGGTTGCAATTGCTTTTTTAGGAAACATGTCTCCAACTGTTGTAAAAATATTTGCTGACCAAGATTGGTGCGCTGCTCCTGCAATTCCGATAATAATTACTGGAACCCAGTAACTAATGTAACCTAATGGTTGTGCGATTAAAGCTAATAATGGGAAAAATGCAAAAATTAGCATCGCTCTCATTCTTCCTTCATACGGATTCATTCCTTTTTTCTCTACGAAAAACGTTGGAAGCCATCCACCAATAATTGACAATAATGTAATTAAATAAAGTACAAATAATGGGAATGCAGCTTCTGTAGAATCCATTCCGTAAACAGAACTTAAATACGCTGGAGTCCAAAATAAAAAGAACCACCAAACACCATCTGTCATGAATTTACCAAACGCAAACGCCCACGTTTGTTTGTATTTAAAACAATCTGCCAAAGACACTTTTCCTTTAGCTTCAGGCTTAAAACCTATTTTACTATCTTCAATATCATCTTGCTGAATATAAGCTAATTCTTCTGCACTTACTCTTGAATGTTTTTCTGGTTTATCGTACATAAACATCCAAAATCCCATCCAAACAAATCCTAAAGCACCAATAATAATGAAAGACATTTCCCAACCGAAAGATTTTGCAATAAACGGAATTGTAATTGGTGCAGCTAAAGCTCCAACTGTTGCTCCTGCATTAAAGATACTTGTTGCAAAAGCTCTGTCTTTTTTAGGAAAATATTCTGCTGTAGTTTTAATTGCTGCGGGGAAGTTTCCTGCTTCTCCAACTGCTAAAACGAAACGAGCAAAAATAAATAGCGCCACACTCACATTGATTACCAAAGCTGTATCACTTATTGTACTGATTATTTCTTTTGAACCATGAAACCCTACAAACCATTCTCCTGTAATAATTCCTGAAGTAGCAATTCCACAAAATGCATGAAGGCAAGCTCCTACAGACCAAATTCCGATTGCCCAAAGAAATCCTTTTTTAGTATCCAACCAATCCACAAATCTTCCAGCAAACAGTAAGGAAACTGCATAAAAAATAGAAAACAATGCAGTGATATTTCCGTAGTCATTGTTTGTCCAGTGAAATTCTGGTGCAATAAAATCGCTCCAAGTTAAAGAAAGCACTTGTCTGTCCAGATAATTGATCGTAGTTGCAAAAAATAATAAGGCGCAAATACTCCAACGGTATTTACCGGTAGTTTTAACACTCTGATTTACTGCAACGGTTTCGGTTTGATTCATAGTAAGTTGAGATTATAGTTTTGTAATTTTTGGTAATTGTGAGATAGTTCTATTTACATCTTTCTAAAAATATTAAAATCAACAAATTAACATTCTATGAAAGAAATAATGTAATCGATTGCACAAATATAGTTTTTAATCTGTATAATCCAAATAAATTATATATAAAATTATTTAAAGTGACTAAATAAACATATTAAGCAAAAAAAATAATACAAAATTACACATTAAACAATATATTTGTTAAAAGCCAATAGGCTAAAATTATCCTTTTTATGGGGTAAAATTGTCCTAAACTTGATACTTTTAACGCTTATTTTTACCTATTTTTATTAAACCTTTTTAGTTCTCTCATTTTTAGAACCTAAACAAAACAACTAATTGTAAACCAAATAATTATAATTAAATTGAAAAATACAAAAACACAATCTTTAAGAAAAATTACATTTAGTTTTTTTCTGTTTTCGGGAATATTTACCGTTAACGCACAAAATCAGGTAATTCCGTTGTGGAATAAAATTCCTGATGAAATAAAAGCTCCTGATTATAAAGAAAAACCAGAACTGAAAGATGGAAAAATGCAAAGTACAAGTCAGGTATCTGTACCTACTTTAAGCATTTTTATTCCGAAAGAAACAAAAAGAAATCAAACTGCTGTTGTGATTTGTCCAGGAGGCGGTTACACACATTTAGCATTTGATAAAGAAGGAACAAAAGTAGCTGAATGGTTCAATAGCTTAGGAATTGCAGCTTTTGTATTGAAATACCGCATGCCAACTGATTTAACTATGAAAAATAAAAATGTTGGTCCGTTACAAGATGCTCAGGAAGCCATTCGCTATGTAAGACAAAATGCAGCAAAATGGAATATTGATCCTAATAAAATTGGAATTTTAGGATTTTCAGCTGGAGGACATTTAGCTTCAACAGCTTCAACACATTACGATGATAAAGTTTACGAATCTGTTTTTAAAGTAAGTGCTCGTCCAGACTTTTCGCTATTGATTTATCCAGTAATTTCAATGGAAAACGAAATCACACATAAAGGTTCTCAAATCAATTTGCTTGGAAACAATCCTTCAAAAGAGTTAATAGATTCATTTTCAAACGAAAAGAAAGTTACTGCGAAAACACCTCCAACTTTCTTAATTCATGCTACAGATGATACAGTAGTTATTCCAGAAAATAGCATCAACTATTATTTAGCATTAAAGAAAAATGGCGTTTCAGCGGAATTACACATCTACGAAAAAGGCGGTCACGGATTTGGTTTAGGTATTAGCGATACTAATAAATTCTGGACCAGAGACTGCGAAGAATGGCTAAAAGCAAACGGTTATAACTAAAATAAAAAAAAGGCAAAACTTTTACAAGTTTTGCCTTTTGATCAAAAAAAAACAAAAAGGAATGAAAAACCTTTTCAATATCTTTAAGCAGTAACTTCTCGTTCTGCTGTATTTTTCAATTTAGAAACAGGAATTGCTTTGCTAGCTACTTTTGGTTGTGCAGCAGGTTTCTTTTTACCAAATTTCTGTTTTCCCCACCAAATAATAAAACCCGTAATTGGTAAACTCGCCGAAATTAAACTGGCAAAAAATGCAATAAATTTCCCTGTTAATCCAAGAACGCTTCCTACATGAATGTCATAATTCATACGTCGGATTTTATCTGGAATATTGGCCTCAATATACTTTCCCGAAAAAGGCGTTTTAATCGAGATTTCTTTCAAACTCTGCTGATCGTAACTATAACGATCCATATTGTAATAGGTATTCTTTTGCTTGTAAACAAAAGCTCCAATTGGGTCTGCAGGTTTTGCGGGAATACTAATTAAAATTCCAGATGCCTGCGGATTTTCTTTTCTTAAATTCAATAAAACTTTATCTGCTGTTGTGATATTGAATTCTTTTACATTAGTTGTATCAGATTTTGGAGATTCGCGGTTTTCAACCAACGGTTTTCCACCAGATGTAACCCAATACAATGATTTACTCCACCATCCAAAACTCCATACTAAGCCCGTTACGGAAATAAAAAACAAGAATATACAGCTGTAAAAACCAAGCACATTATGCATATCATAATTGACACGTTTAAAGCTTGCATCCCATTTAATTTTAAAACTTTTATCAATAATAGATTTAATCCATTTTGTTGGCCACCATAAAACGATACCCGAAATTAATAGTACAACAAAAATTAAAACTGCAACTCCAACGATTGGTCTTCCAATATCATAAGGAAGCCATAAGGCGCGATGTCCGTTTAATATCCATCTGAAAAAATCTGGCGAATCACTTCTAGAAACAGATTTTACATTTAATATTTCTCCTGTATACGGATTCATGTAAACACTGATAAAAGTTCCAGATCTTCGGCCTCCTTTAGGTTTTTCTCCCTTTCCCTTTCCTTTTCCTTTGCCTTTTTCAGCAAATTTTCCTTTTGCGTTTTCGCTCTTAGCAAAGTCTTTTTTTCTTTCTCCTCTTTTCTGTCCACGTTCTCCTTTTTCGCCTTCTTCTTTTTTCTCCACAAAATAACCAACAATTGCAGCTTCATCTTTTGCGCCAAAAGTGACACTTGTAGCTTTTTTGTCTTTCATTTTTTTATCAGCAATTGAGACTAATTGCGAAGGCAGCAAAAATGCTTCTTTCTGAGGTTTTACAAAACGCCAGTCTTCAATAAAATCTTTAATTTCATTTTCAAAAACATAAATACAGCCTGTTAGACTGACAATTACTACAATGATTCCTGATGCCAAACCGAGCCACAAATGCAGCCAGGCCATAATACGCTTAAAAAGCGACTTTTTACTTTTTTTCTTATTATTCGGTTTTGAAGAAGAAAACATAATTGGATAGATAAATAGGATAAATGAAAAAACTGTAAGCCCTCATAAAATAAGGACTTACAGTAAAAAAATATTAGTATTTCAATTTTTGAATTGCAGTAATTTGTCCACCTTCAACTTTCATACCTTTTGTTGCAACAGCAGTTGTACCGTTGATTGAGTAAATCCAGTTTCCGTCAGGAGTATTGATACCCACAATTGCAGAACTTCCGTCTTCTGAAATAATGTTGTAGCGGCTAGTTACAGAAGTTAATGTTTCTGGAGCATTTGTTACCCAAGTAAATGTTTGGTTGTAAACATCAGCAATTGCCATCTTTACAGTTCCGCTATTTTTTCCAACATTTCCGTACATTAACAATAAGAATTTACCTTTTGAAATATAAGTTGTAGAAGAAATTTTATATCCGCCAGATTTTTCTTGAACGTTAAAGAAGTACGATTGATCAAACTCTGTAGTTCCTTTTTTGATTTTTACAACAGCAGAAGGTTTTGTAGAAGTCATTACAGAATTGCTCGTAGCGATTGCACCTGAGAAACCGTAAGCGTCTCCATTTTCATCCTGAAATAATCCGTTTGTGAAATAAGCACCTAAATAACTTGTTCTGTTATCTTTGATTACTTTTTCTAATTTCAATTCTGGGTAGTTGTAAACTGCAACCCAAGTACTATCTGGATTTGCAGTTCCAAAGTTATCTACTCCGTCTCCTTTAATACTCATATAAGGCATATACACTTTTTCTCCCACTTGAGTTGCCCAAGTAAAGAAAGCTCTTTCTCCATTCCCAGCTAACACTTTAGTATCTTGTTGAGCTTCACCAGTAATAAGTGAGTTTACAGCATCAATTTTATACATTGAAGCAATTGAAGCACCGCTTCTTGGAACTTTAACTGTCAAAATATCCGTATTTACAGCCGCGAATACGTGTACAGTTTCCGCTTGAAAATCAGATTTCTTAACTAATTTTCCTTCTGAGTTTAAATTATAAGTTGTTACAGCTCCTGGATTTCCTTGTCCGTAAAGCAAACTGAAGAAATTATTTTGTGCTGTAATATAGTAACGATACGTTCCGTCTTGTTCCAATCCGTTTCCAGTTGTTGTGATTGTTCCAGTTGAAACATCATCTGCAGTCAATAAATAATCTGCAATTCCTGCAGCTCCAGTTGTTGCAGTAATAATATATTTCGTTTTCCCAGTATCGGTTCCTCCGCCAGTTTCTCCTCCTGATTTATCAGAATCACTACTGCAAGAAAAAGCTGTAAAAGCTAAAATAGCTGATAATAATGCTAAAGTGGTACTTTTTTTCATTGTATTATGTATTTGTATTAAAAATTAATTGTTTGATTTACTGAAATAATATCTAAACTTGATGTAAAAAGCTCTGCTTGGTTTTTGCAATGAAAAATTGTCGTAAAGCTTATTATCTAAAAGATTTTTACATTCTAAAGCGATATTGTATTTTCCGTTTGCCATTGTATAAACCGCATTTAAATCATGGCTGAACTGTTGCGGAATTTCTAGTTTACTGTCCTTGCTTCCCATACTTGGCCATGACAAATAATAAGTGTGAACATATAGCAGATTATAGCCTACAGACAAATTGTTACCTTTTTTCCAAACATTATTAAAGAACATTGTAGCATCTGCATTTCCAAACAAATAAGGCATATTTGGAATTCTGTCTTTATAAAATGGAGATACATAATTTTGATCTGGCTCATATTCGGTCATGTTTCGAATATTTTGATAAGTCGTATTCAAACCAGCTGTAAAACGATTACTGTATGAATATCTAATTTCGCCATCAATACCATAATTCGTCACTTTTCCTTGGTTGACATTTGTGGTCATGGTTTGATTATTGTTTAATGTCGCACGAATAAAGTCAGTGGCATTTCTATGCAAAAGATTCACATCAAATGACAAGGCGTTTTTTTCATTAAAACTTGTCTGATAACTTGCTCCTAAATTGTAGTTATTACTTGTTTCAGGTTTTAAAGAAAGGTTTCCTTCTAAATTGTCATTGACATTACCAAAAATTTCCTCTGGAGTTGGAAGTCTATATGTCTTTTCATAAGAAGCTTTAATCTGAAGATTATGCCTTAAATAATAACTTGTCGCTGCGCCATATCCAGTTGTAGAAGTATGATCTACATATTTTTGATAAGCAATATCTCCTGTATTTCCAGACGGATTATAACTTCTTGAATAAGTAGTTTTTAATGAGTAATCTTTTAAAAATAAAGAAGTACTCCATTTTTGATTGTAATCTAATTTATAACCTAATCCCAAAACGTTTTTTTGCGTTTTCTTAGGCTGTTTATACACCAAAGATTCTGGAACTAATTCGTCACTTTCTTTACGATCAAACGTGTTAAACGTATTATTGACCATAAACGAATGTCTGTCATTAAGTGTGTAAGTAGCATTGACCGTTGCTACACCATTATTATTGTAAAACTTGCGGAGTGTTCGGCTTCTTTCTCCTCCGTCACCATCATATTCTTTATAATCGCCAAACCAATTGTATCTTCTAAAAACAGTATCTATATTCTGTTCGTAACCAAAGTTGTAATTTCCAGTCACATTTACATTCAGCCCTTTTGTAAATAAATCTCTAACTTGATATTTCAAAGTTGGCATTACAATGCTTCCTTTTCTATAAATCTGACCAAAAACGCTTACCATTCTGGCTCCGGTTTGAATATCTGCTTTGTTTTCACCGCCTGTAAATCCGATCATTAGCTTATCAGCGTATTTTTTCCCTGTTATACCGATGTTGAAAATCACGGTTTCATTACGATATTTATCGTGAAAACGTCTCACTCTCTGGTTTGGAAAATAAGCTCCAGTATTTAAATCTGCGACATCAACATTTACCCAATAATTATTATCTGAATAGTTTTGAAAAGCATTAATTTCTGTTGTAAAACCGCTTTTTGCAGTATATCCTGCATTAATACTTGAACGATGTGTATTAAATGATCCGAACGAATAAGAAGCGTCAATAAAAGTTCTAGGTTTACTGTTTGTTACAATATTAATGGCTCCGCCCAAAGCATCTCCACCTAACCAAATTGGCACAACACCTTTGTAAACTTCTACACGATCAGCTAAATTGATTGGAATATTATTGATTTGAAAAGAAGAACCAAAATTATCCATCGGAACACCATCAATAAATACTTTAATTTGATTTCCTGAGAATCCATTGATCGAAAGTTCTGATCTTGAACCTACTCCGCCAGCTTCACGGTTACGAACTCCCGAAACGCGATCTAATGCATGAGATAAATCTAAAGTTGAATTGTGAAGCTTTCTAGCATCTATTGCAGTTACACTGTAAGCTTGTTTATTTACTTTTTCTGTTTGAGATCTTCCAAGTACAGTTACACTTTCTAACTCTTGCAATTCACTTTCCATTTTAATGGAAACATCTAAATTACTTGCTGAAACTTCGATCTGTTTTTTCTGAACTGCAAATCCCATTGCTGAGATTTTTAATGTATGTTTTCCTGGTGCTACATTTTTGAAAATATAATTTCCATTTTCATCGGAAATCACACTTAAATCCGTTTTTTCAATAATAACCGTTGCAAATGGAATTGTCTCTCCAGAATTTTCGACAACTTTTCCAGACACCGTAAACCCTTGATTTTGCTGGGAAAATGATAAGAACGTAAATAAAAAAAACAAACAGGCAAATAAAATTTTTCTAGTTGACATATCTTTAATTAGACTAATTATAAATAACTTTGCTGCAAAAGTACCATCAACGTCTTAAAAAAAGATAGGGAAAAACGGATTATTATTTTGTAAAAACGGATTAAATTTTGAAAATCAAAGCCACTCTTTTAACACCAGAAACACCTATAATTAAAATTCAAATTGGAGACAAATATTACCCCAAAAGCATTTTAACCGAGGAAAACATAAATATCCAAAATGGAGATTCAGAGAAAATTATAAGTCGCCATTGGATAACCGAAGGATTAGTTCTTTTGGACACCGAGATGTATTTCTCAAGTCCAAAAACCGTTAATTTTGAAATCAACGAAGAATCTGTAGTAATGAATTTTATCTACAGCAGTAACGTAGAAACCCAAATTGATCAATTAGAAAGCGAAAAATATTCTAAAGAAAACACTCATAACATTTTCTATACTAGTGATTTCAAAGCTTCCTTTAAAATTCCTGCCTCTACTCCGACAAATTATCTTTCGATCATACTTTCTAAAGAGTTTTATTATAATATCATCAATGAAGACTGGCAGCTTCATGAAAAGTTTTCTAAAAAAATCCTTCAAAAACAATCTAGTTATTTAACTATAAAATATCTTCCTTTTACACCTGCCATTCAATGGGTAACGCATGAAATAAAAAGCTGCACAAGGCAAGGTGTTTTAAAAAGAATCTACATTGAAAGTAAAATAAAAGAACTTTTAATTCATCAACTTGAAAGCTTAATTATTAAGCCTTTAGCAACAGATAAAATTGACGAAGAACATTACAACAAATTATTAGAAGCAAAAAAAATACTAGACAACGATTATCGAAATACACCTACTCTACCTGAACTTTCCAGACTTATTTCGCTAAACGAATTCAAATTAAAAAAGGGATTTAAAACTTGTTTTGGTACAACCGTTAAAAGTTATATCATCAAACTGAGAATGGAGCATGCCAAAGAATTGTTTCTAAATAAAAAAGCAACAGTAACTGAAGCTGCTTATAAATGTGGTTATAAAGATGTTTCGCATTTTTCGGCAGCATTTAAAAGCTACTATGGATTCTCACCTAAAAAGTTTAAAATCAATACCGATATAATTCAATTCTGGCTCTTTGGTCTTTCATTTTTTATATAAAAAAAGGGTTTTAAAATTATGTCCGTCGACCTAATCTTAAAACCCAAAAAAATTAGACATTAATGTATAATGCAAACTCTTATACAAGTACCCACGATCAAATGAATATGCCAAATTCGTTGTAAAAATGTTTCTCCAAAAACAGCTCTAGAAACATTGCATGACATTTAAAAAGGTAAAAATGCCACTAGTTTCAAGATTTCTACAGTTCAAAAGTATAAAGCTTAAAAGAGAATACATTACGGTTTTCCTCATTAAATAAAAAATAATGGAACCAAACTCATCACAAAAGAGCTAATTAATTGTACAGCAGAATATTTCATTTTTTTATTTAACAAAACTTTCGCAAAAGAAAATTCTCATTTTTTAAAAAAAATTCCTCAAAAGAAGCGAAAAAACTACATTTCTTGTCCTAGATTAAGTCTTGATTTTCTAAATCCTGCCTACATTTGTAACCAATCTTGATTAGATAAAGAGAGAATTAATCAATCAGATAATTAAAAGCTCAGAAACTTAGTACCTTAGTATCTTAGAACCTTAAAAAAATGAAAACTTTACAATTCTTATTACTTGGAAAAAACGAAGCAATATTGGCAATTTTACTTCGTCTTGTCAATGCAGATGAAAACTGGAACGGAGTTGCTTTTAATAACGAAAAAGAAGCTCAAGAATATTTTCAAAATAACAAAATTGACATCGTCCTTTTGAGTTCTGCGATCGAAGATCATGTCGAAAAAGAATTTACATCTTTCTGTTTAAAACATCAGCCAGATGTTGAAGTCATTGAACATTTTGGAGGAGGAAGCGGTTTATTAAAATCTGAAATTCTACATAGATTACATTTGAAAGGAAAAATTTAGCTACTATATTTTTTTCTCTTTTAAACATAATAAAAATCTGCTTATCAATTATAAGAAATTTATACTACTTTTGAGAACACAAATTTAAACCAATACCTCAAAAAGTAAGTTTCTTAAGATGAAAAAAAGCATCATTCTTTTATTAATTTGTTTTTCCTTTCAAATAGGAACTTCACAAAAAATCTATTTCGAAAAAAGCAATTACAAAGACAGTCTGACTCTTAGCAAAATCATACCGCTTCTTGCCAAAAAGGTACTGCCACTTTACAAAAATCCAAGTAGGGCTTCTTACTTAGATAATTATGCCAGAATACAATCTGTTGCAGGAGATTTTAAAGGGATGCATGAGACTTTAGTAACCTATTCGCAAGAAATTTTAGGAGACAGTATTGCCAACAGACCTTTAGGATTTGTTTACAAAACTTATGGAAAAACAGCTTTAAAAGAACCTAAAACAAAATCTGATTTTGAAAAAGTCTTTACAGCTGAGTTTTACAAATTATACAATACTTTAAATGTAGATGGAAAAAGCTGGGCGGAAGGATACTATGAATTAAAACTATCCGACATTAAAAACGATTTTGAAACACAGTTAAAAGCGGTTCGTGATAATGACAGCATTAGTGTAGAAAATGCTGCGCAATTATGCCGACAATATTCACGCTATTTTATTTTAAGCAAAACACTTTCTCTCGCTCATAAAATAATTGCAAAAATAGAAGCTGATACTTATATAATAGATCGTGATATCATTATTACATTGCCAAACGGAAGTACAATTTCAGCCACTATGGTCAGACTTAAAAATGTATCCGAACCACAGCCCGTTGTAATGAAATATAATATCTACGCAGGAAACGAAGTAAGCGACTGCAAAGAAATTGCGAATATGGGATATGTTGGTTTTGTTGCCAATACACGAGGCAAACGTTTAAGCAATGATCCAATAGAACCTTACGAACATGATGGCGACGATGCGTATCATATTTTGGACTGGGTTAGCAAACAACCGTGGTGCAACGGTAAAATTGGATTATACGGCGGCAGTTATTTAGGCTTTAGCCAATGGAGCGCTTTAAAAAAAGTACATCCTGCCTTAAAGACAATTGTGCCTTTGGTTTCGGTAGGAGCTGGAATTGATTTTCCTATGCAAAACGGTATTTTTATGAGTTATGCTTTAAAATGGATTCATCTGGTTACCAATACAAAACTAACAGATCTCAACAGCTTTTTAAACAGCAAAAAATGGGATGAAGTTTTCACTCAATATTATAAAACTGGAGCAAGCTTCGGTTCCTTAGACAAAATTGAAGGCAATCCTTCTCCTTTATTTCAAAGATGGTTGGAACATCCAGCTTATGACAGCTACTGGCAAAATATGACGCCTCAAAAAGAAGCTTTTGCTAATATTAATATCCCAATTCTAAGCACAACAGGTTATTACGATGACGATCAGCTTGGAGCGATGTACTATTATAATCAGTACCAAAAATATAATAAAAGCGACAATTATTATCTCATAATCGGACCGTATGATCATGGTGGTTCACAAGGATCTCCACGAAAAGAATTAGGCGGTTATACCATCGATGAAGCAGCAAATATTCCAATTAATGCCATTATTTTTCAATGGTTTGATCATATTTTGAAAGGTGCAAAACGACCTGAAATTTTGAAGGACAAAGTAAACTTTGAAATTATGGGTAAAAATGAATGGAAAAGTGTTTCTTCTTTAGACAAAATGCACAATGAAAACTTAACCTTTTATCTAAGCAATAACAATTCTAAATATTCATTACAAAAAACAGCTCCAAAAAAGGCCGTTGCTATTAATCAAACTGTTGATTTTACAGATCGATCTGAAATTAATATCTATAATGATGACTACGTAAATGGTTTTCCTAAAGTTATAGATTCGATTTTTAAACCAGAAAAACATTTATTAGTTTTTGAAAGCGACCCTCTTGAAAATTCAACTATAATAAGCGGTTCATTAAAAACATCGTTAAAAATAAGCACCAACAAAAAAGACATTGATGTCGAAATACAGCTTTACGAAAAAACAGCAAAAGATCAATATTTTGCTTTAACCAACAATTTACAAAGAGCTAGTTTTGCAAAGGACAGAACCAAAAGACAATTATTGACTCCTAATAAAATAGAAACAATTGACATTGAACAAACCTTTATAATTTCAAAAGAATTAGAAAAAGGAAGCTCAATTGTAATCGTATTAGGCGCTAACAAAAATCCAAACTGGGAAGTTAATTACGGTTCTGGTAAAAATGTTAGCGATGAAACTATTGCTGATGCTAAAGAGCCTTTACAAATAAAATGGTATTCTGACAGCACCATTACAATTCCGATTTTAAAATTGTAAAATAGTTTTATCAAATGGAGAAAACATATTCGGTTGTATTTTATTCTAAAGCATTAGTTGAGCCTGTTAAAAAATTGAAAGACTTTTTAAAAAGCAAAATCAATTGGTACAACAGCTGCAATTCTGAAGCGCATATTACGATTTGTGAGTTTACAATTGACGAATCTGAGTTCGATTTAATCAAACAAAAGCTTTCTAAAATTTCAGATACTTTTTCGCCTTTCCAAGTGTCTTTAAATCACTTTGATTCTTTTCCGAATGCTGGTGCTTTCTTTATTGGTGTAAATGAAGATTCTAAAAATAATTTAGTGCCTATCATGAAAAAGATTCATGAAACTTTGAAGTTTTTAAAACTCAAAAAAAGTGACGAACCGCATATGTCAATCGGCAGAAAATTAACTCCCGAAAATCTTAAAATTGCATCAGAACTTTTTACCTCAATTGATCTTCAATTTGAATGTAATGAGATCGTTTTAAGAGAATTTGATCCCAAAGTAAAACAGTTTTTTGTAATGGATGCTTTTCCTTTTGGAAGTAATCCAGAACCTGAGTTTGTTCAAGGGAGTCTTTTTTAAACGCAAGGAGCGCAAGGTTTTTTCGCAAAGTTCGCAAAGATTTTTCATAAAGCTTTGCGAACTTTGCGTTTTCTATAGTCTGTCTAAATCAAAAAAACTTGCGCTCTTTGCGTTTAATCTGATAAAGATTATTTTTTCGTATATTTGAATTTCGCAATTCATTACAATATGAAATCCCTAGATTCATTTTACCAAGATATTACCGAAGGCTCAACAGTTGATCCCAATTCATTATTGCCAAACGACATTCAGAAAGAAATCGGGCATTTTAATGTTTTTGATATTAAAGAACTTCTGGAGCGCATGAAAGGAAAACCTGGAATGCCTTATGACAGAAGGGCTTATTATAAGATAAGTTTAATTAGAGGTCACAACAAAGCAGAATATGCCGATAAAGTAATCGAAATCGAAAAACAGGGTTTGTTATTTGCAACACCCAAAATTCCCTACAACTATTTACCGCAAGACACCAATCAAGGCGGACAGTTTTGCGTATTTACCAGCGAGTTTCTATCTAAAAGCAAAAGCGGAATCGATCTAGACGAACTTCCTATTTTTGCTTCAGACGGTTATCCGATTTTTCAGCTTTCTGACGAAGAAGTTGAAGAAGTAGCTTTGATTTTCAAAAAGATACAAAAAGAAATTAATTCTGATTATATTTATAAGTATGATTTAATCCGAAATTATGTGGCTGAATTAATTCACTTCGGACAAAAATTACAACCTATTACAGCATTGTATTCTAAGCACAATTCGGCAGCAAGAGTTTCTTCTTTATTTGCCGAATTATTAGAAAGACAATTCCCTATTGAATCGCCAAATCAAAGATTGGAATTAAGAACGGCAAAAGATTTCGCTGCACGTTTATCCGTTCATGTGAATCATTTAAATAAGGTTTTAAAGGAAAACACTGGAAAAACCACAACCGAATTAATCAGCAACCGATTAACAAACGAAGCCAAAATACTTTTAAAACAAACCGATTGGAATATCTCAGAAATCGCTTATTCACTTGGTTTTGAAGAATTAGCGCATTTTTCTAATTTCTTTAAAAAACAAACTTCTTTTACGCCGATTGCTTTTAGGAGTTAGATATTTTAGATTTTAGATTGCAGATTTTAGATTATTTTACAAAGCTTGTCTTCCTGAGCGATCCCGAGGCTTCGGGAGAAGCATCGCATACTTGGTCCATTCAGTTCGCCATACTGTGCGTGTCCTTCTCCCGAAGCCTCGGGATCGCTCAGGAAGACAAGAAATGAGTTTTGGAATTTGGAATTTTATTATTTGAATTTTACAATTGATTTGAATTTCGCAAACATCGGTTTGATATTTACAACTCCCCAAGTCTACTTCGCTCCTACCTTTGTCTTATCAAATTAAAAAATCGAAAAAATGAATTTATCAAACAACAAAATCTTAATAACAGGCGGTGCAAGCGGTATCGGACTTGGACTTGCCGAACGATTCATTCAAGAAAATAATACTGTAATTATTTGCGGAAGAAGAGCTTCTCTTTTAGAGGAAGCAAAAGCTAAGTTTCCAAGTATTATTACTAAAGTATGCGATTTATCTTTAGAGGAAGAACGCATTGCACTTTATGAATGGATTGCAGCAAATCATCCTGACTTAAATGTTTTAGTAAACAACGCTGGAATTCAAAATTGGACGAGCATAACTGATGCCGATTTTTATGAAAACATGAAAAATGAGCTTACTACAAATATTGAAGCTCCTTTACACTTAACGTCATTATTCATTCAGTTACCATCTTTAAAAACAGTGATGAATACAACTTCTGGATTGGCTTTTTCACCATTTGCAAAAGTTCCAGTTTATTCGGCTACAAAAGCATTTTTCCGTTCATTTACACTTTCACTTCGTCATTTATTAAAAGAAAAAAATATTGAAGTAATCGAAATTATTCCACCAGCATTAAACACCGATTTAGGCGGAATTGGTCTTCACGACGCACATCCAAGCGTAAGCAGTTTTATCGAATCTATTTTCGAACAATTAAAAGAAGGCAAACAAGAACTGACTTTCGGCACAAGCGAAACCAGATTAAACGCAAGCGCAGAAGAATTAAGAAATCATTTTAATGCAATGCATAATTAATGGTAAATTATAAATGGTGAATTGTTAATTGAAAAGATAAAACATTTGGCATTTCACTTTCTATAAACTATAAATACACATAGCTATGTGTTAGAAACTAGTTTCTTTAAGTAATCTTTTAAAAGAGAAATAAAATCTATGTTTCTATGTGTTTAAAAAATAAACTCAACGATTTGTCCTCCTGAGCGTAGTCGAAGGACATTGTTGCCGTAAAGAGTCTTCGACTCTGCTCAGACTGACAACAAAAAAACAGCAAGTAATTCAAAATTAACAACTCACAATTAACAATTATAAAAATGGCAGTAAATACAAAAATAGCTCTAGTTACAGGCGGTAGCAGAGGTTTAGGAAAAAATATGGCAATTGCAATTGCAAAAAAAGGACTTGATGTAATTATCACATACAACAGTAAAAAAGACGAAGCCGACGCTGTAGTTTCAGAGATTGAAAGTTTAGGGCAGAAAGCAGCTTCATTACAACTAAACGTTGCAGAATCAAGCACTTTTGATTCATTCTTTAAAGAAGTAGAAACTACTTTAAAAAATACTTTTAAAACCGATAAATTCGACTTTTTAGTAAACAATGCAGGAATTGGAATTCATAATTCTTTCATCGGAACAACAGAAGCAGAATTTGATCAATTGACTAATATTCAGTTTAAAGGGCCTTTTTTCTTAACTCAAAAAGGACTTAATGTAATGAATGATGGCGGCGGAATCGTAAACATTTCTACAGGTCTTGCAAGATTTTCATTCCCAGGTTACGCAGCTTATGCTTCTATGAAAGGTGCTATTGAAACTTTGACAAAATATCAGGCAAAAGAGTTGGGCGCAAGAAAAATTAGAGCAAACGTAGTTGCTCCAGGCGCTATTGAAACTGATTTTGGAGGCGGTGTAGTTCGTGACAATGAGCAAATGAATCAGCAAATTGCTTCTGTAACAGCTTTAGGAAGAGTTGGTCTT
>Ga0160502_100596_pt1 | contig 19073 bp, 15 predicted proteins | sample DIDnMG_14_FD_108237 | JGI IMG/M metagenome (GOLD analysis project Ga0160502, IMG submission 108237) | Enriched soil microbial communities from UW Madison campus, WI, USA - DID2933_E24_Xylan MG | ecosystem: Environmental > Terrestrial > Soil > Unclassified | place: USA: Madison, Wisconsin... | reverse complement strand
TTTTCGTTCCAGGCAAGGCGCTTTTTCGCAGGCGTACCGGGGGTGCGCCTGCGAAAAAGCAACGCAGCATGGGGCGAAAAGGCGGGGAGAGATGCCCTTGAACGGGTGTTCAGACACGACCTAATAAGCTATTGGAGTTGCGATGATGGAACTAAAACCAATTACGCGATTGAAAGAGGTCTACCGAATTGATGAGCTGCTGTCTGCCAGCGAGCTGTCCTATGTCTATGCCGGGCATCATATCAAGAGCGGTGAGAAATGCGTCATTAAGGAGTTTTACCCCGCTGCTGCGGCCAACCGCGACCTGGACGGCAAAGCCGTCGTCTGTCGCAGTTCGCTGCTGCGGCCCAAGTTCGACGAATTGATGAATGCCTTCACCAATGAAATTCATCTGTTGCAATCGGTGAGCCATCCCAATATTGTCGCGTATAACGATCACTTCACAGAGAACGGCACGATCTATCTGGTGCAGGAATACTGCACAGGAGAGACGCTGGAGCACTATACACAACGTCAGGGGGCGCTGTGCTCTGTGTTTTTTCGACATACGCTGCTGCCGTTGCTGCATACACTGGCCTATTTGCATGAACGGGGAATTCTGCATCGCGATCTGAAGCCAGGCAACATTATGATCTGCCCGGGAGGCGCGCCGAAGCTGCTGGATTTCGGGGCGGCGATTGATCTGGGGAAGGTGAAGCATAAGCAAATCTTTACGACGCCAGCCTTCTCCCCGCTGGAGTTTTACTCCGATCGTTCCCGGCAAGGCAGTTACTCGGACATCTACAGCCTGGCGGCTGTGCTGTACTATGCGCTGAGTGGCAATCGCCCGCTTGATGTGCCCAGGCGCATCATCGGTGAGCGTCTTCAGTCCATCCGGCATTGCAGCAGGCGATGTCTGACGCCATGGTTCTCTTATATGATTATGAAAGGGCTGGAGGTGCAAAAAGCCGACCGGCTAACCAGCGTGCGCCCGTTCATTCGTGCGGTCCAAGCTGAGTATTGGATGCTGAGGATTCAGGAGAAGCTGCGTCCAGGGGCTATTCAATCGTAAGAGAATCTGTTAGAATCTGTTGCTAGTAAGACGAGTATTCCAGACCACTATCCGAACACAATGAAGCCCAATGCCCGCTTAGCGGGCATTGGGCTTGGGTTCTTTGTAGCGAAGCTCGATCTCGGTTACGTGATCCTCGAACGTAATGTAAAGCTTGTCGTTGTACGCAAGCCGCCCTGTACTGCCTGCCGGCAGCGGAGTTCGGCCTATAACGACGGTACATTTGGTATCATGTCGAACGAGCAAGGCATGCTCCTTGCCAGGCTTGAACCAGATGTCCTTGGCCTCTGGTACAATCTCATGCACCTCCAGTTGTCCAAACAGCTCCTCCAGCGATATGGAGCGCCGTGTGCCCAGGGTGTGCAGGGGCCAGTATTTGACCGGAATATCGTTGCCACTGGCCGTCTCAAGGAAGTAGCCCTCCAGTCGTCCGAAGAAGGCTGGCTTAGGCCGGAACACGATATACAAGGCTGCTCCTGCAGCTAATACAAGCCCTGTTACCAGAGCGATCACCGCATAGATGCTCCAGGGAGCGGAAACCTGAAAGCTCAATTCGGCCTCGACGCTTGCTCCGTCTGTATCTGTCGCTGTCACGTTGATCCGGGTGCTGCCTGCGCGAAGTGGAGTGACGATCAGCTCACCCTGTTCTACGGCGATCTGCAACGCCTCGCCATCCATGACCATGGCGGCGAATTGCAGTTCATCGTTGTTCGGGTCGGTGAAGTAATCGTGAAGCTGGACACGCATGCTGCCATCGCTCTTCACGAGCTGCAGCGGGCTTGCAGGAGCTTGGGCCTGCGGAGCGAGATTAGGCAGCTCCAGAGTCTGCACCGCCGTTCTGCGGTAAAAGTCGGAACCGATCAGGTGGACGGATAGCCGATAGCTGCCTGCTGCAGGAAAGGTATAGTTCACCGTAAACCCGCTGCGATCTTCCTTCAGCACCATCGGGACAGCCAGCGGAGGCGAGGACTTGCGGTCCAATCCTTCAATCCTCAGCTCGGCGGTCATAGAAGCATATACATCCTGATCCGTCAGCCGTTTGGTATCCTCGCCTGGCTGCGTAAGCCATGCCTCCACCGGCACAGGCTGCCCTTTGATCGGCTTGCTGCCGTCTGCAATGTGAAACTCCCCTTGCACATTATAGCTGCCCAGCAGATTAATTTTGACAAAATCCCCGGCTTTGCCTCTAAATTTCAGTTGCAGCTTTTCCTTTCGCGGCTCTGCGATTTTCATCAGCACGTACTTATCTGAGGTATACAACTGGACATCCCTGGAGCTGAAATAGAGATGCGATTCGGATACAGGCTGGCTGGAGAGCATCAACAGATTCAATTCGGTCATGCTGGAGTTTGGCACCTCGACAGTGACCTCCTGCAACTGACCGTTTGCTGTAACAGCAGCCACAGGAATAAGTACAGACTGGATATGGGCTGCAAAAATCTGATTGAAGATTTCTGGCAGGTCATCCGCGCTGTCTGTAATAAATGCCGATCCGCCGGTCTCGGCTGCAATCTGCCGCAGTCGCTCCTCGCGCACGGAGCCGTTGCTGTTCAGGCCGACGGTATAGATCGGATACCCCTCCTGCTTTGCTTGCTCCAAGGCCTTGGCGACATCCGACTCGGAATCTTGCAGCTTGCGCTGACCGCTTGATGCGCCCAGCTCGATATCACCATCAGACAGGAGGATCAGCAGTCTGCTACGCTCGGAGGAAGCGCTGTCTGACAGCAGCTTGGCGCCTTCGCGCAGGCCCAGCCCGAGATCCGAATAGCCGGAGCGCCGCAATCCTTCAATCTCGCGCTTGATGCCGGACTTGGCAGAGAGAGGCTGACTCGCCACAATCCGGTCATTATAAGCAATCAGTCCAAAGCGAGTGCGTGCCGCCTCGCTCATGTCCATAAACATATGAATCACTTCCAGCGCAATCCGGTCCTGATCCGTCTGATTCATAGAGAAGCTGTTATCCAGGACAAACACGACATCTGCTTCCTGTGCGCTCATACTTTCGGCATAGCTGCGAGAAGTGTCGTTATACCACGAAATGAGCGGAAAAAGCAGAGTGGAAAAGAGTATTATTCGACAAAAAATAAGTGTAAATAGTCTAAATGTCCCACTATTTTTCTTCATTTTTCCACCTATCATCCTATAATTAACTATAAAAGAAAATCGAGTAAAATCCGATAAATACCATATCAGGGCGGCACTTATAGTAAAAATACACTAGTACCAGAAAAAAGAAAAGGATTTTGTTGAAATTTGGAGATTTTATGTGGAAGCTGTAACAGAGTAGGGCATACGCTGTGGCCAGGGGAGTGGTCCCCATTGTCAAGGTCAATGGATGCCTTATGTCTTTGTATTTCCATATCCTATCTTATCTAGCGAAGGGAGGAAGCTATGGGACTGATGAGGGATCGTCAGCTTGCCATAGCAGGACAGAATGGACATTATTACACAGACCAACCGGACGATTTTGTTCGAGGAGATGAACCCCGAGAAGCTTGATCTAGTGACGATCGTAGGCGATGTAAAGGGGATTGACAGCTTGAGCGACGAGCTGCTGAAGGAGATTAACGCGCATCTGCTGGTGGCCAGCTTTGAGGAGTTCTTGAACAAATTTTCACCTACGGTATATTCATTCTATAATGCGGCCAATCAGAAGGTCGTCTATACGCTAAGAAAGCCGGAGGGCATTGCCGACGACCTGATCTCGGAGATTCGGATTGACCAGAACAATGATTTTTTGAAGATGCTGTTCACTCTGGTGGATACGAAGCGCAGTCAGGGGGTGTCTAATGTCGATTTCAAATTCGAGAACCTGCTCGATATGATCTCGCCCAAGAAGGTGATGGAGGACATCCGGCTTGTGCGCAAGGAGATTCACTACCTGTATTCCCAATACGACAGACTGGATGACGGCGATCCGAAGAAGCTTGATCTGGGCGACAAGCTGAATCGCATGTTCGAGGATGCCAGCGCCAACTACAACAATGTAATGGCGATGCTTCCACTGGCAATCGAGGACATCAAGACGCGGCTGCTGCTCGGCTCCGGTCAGGAGGAGAATCAGTCCGAGGCGGTGCTGGTCGGCAAGCTGATGATCGGCAATGACGGTGAGCTGAAGATTATCGAAGCTCCCAAAAGCGACAGCACTGAACTGCTGGTGCTGAATGAGGATACAGACGGCGGGTTGGCCAAGGAGTTCGAGCGCGATTACGAAGCATTGACCGATACCCCCTCGCCTTATATCAAGGATCTGGTCGTGCGCACCTTCTCACCGCTGCCTGCTGTGCACAATGAGATCGATGTAGAGACAGAGGTGCAAAATTATAACACCTATCTGGAGTTCTATAAGCAGGCGAAGGATGACTTCGTCAAGACAGTCAAGCCGCTAGTGGAGAAGATGCTGGGCGTGAAGATGTTCTTCGACCAGTATGAGACGAAAAACAGAGGGATGCAGCCGAAGCTGCTGATTACCAACTGCAAGCTGGATCTGATGGTGAAGAGCAACAACATTCCAAGACTGGAGACCTTCCTGAATACGGTCAATGCAAAAAATGATTTCAGTGAGACGCTCTGGTTCGGTATCGTGCCGTCCGTCGATATGCAGTCTGCAGGCAAGGTGCCGATGCGACGCGAGCGCTTCAGAGGCAATGAGCAGGCAGTGAAGCAGGATAGCAATACGATGGAGTCGTTGTCTATGCTGCTCCAGATTGTCAAGGACTACAAGATTCAACTGTTCTTCAGCTTCGAGAACGGCGAGGATACGACCTTCAGCAGTGTCGCTACGTCGGGCATCGACAAGTATATCGACAAATGCAGCATGCTGATGCGCAAGGAGTATAGCGAGTTCGCGATTCCGTGTCTGCCGAACTTCACCGTCATTCCGAAGGACAAGTCGGGCGTGGTCATCGACAGCCGCATGCTGCAGACTGAGGACGGCATCCAGCTCTCCAAGGAGAAGGAGGATGTGCTGAAGCTGTGGATTGAAGGAGTCTACATCGGGGCGGCCTACGTGGCAGCAGGTCTGGTAGCGGCGTATCAGTGCCCGGACTACTTGAAGGACAAGTTCAAGTCGGTCAGCAAAAATTATCCGGGCGTGCGCTTCGATATCGAAGCCGGTGATCATGGCTTGCGTGCGGGAACGACGATGGCTAAGGAAATTTCCGGCTTCACGAACAATATTAAAGACGCGATCAACCGCAAAAATTTCGGCTTCATCTTCTCCTCGGAAAATGCGCAGTTGGGAGATCGCGATATTAAGCGGATTACGGTCTATAAGGCGAGAAGTCTGGCTGCTGTCGAGGATGGGTTTGATTCCATCTATAAAACGCTGGTCAGCACCTATATCGAGCGTATTCTGCGTTTTCAGTCCGGTGATTTCAAGCATGACAACATTATTTTCTTCTTCAGCAACAATCCGAACAGCCAAAAGAGCCGTTGGCTAAGCACTCGCGGGTTTGTCAACTCGATATTGCATGACGGGGACGATATGAGCCATATCATCGATGAGAAGAGCAATCTGTGCCATATCGACCTGGTATTCAACGGCAATGTGAAAAACCTTGAGGTCACGATTACGAAGGGGACGACGCCGGTCAAGGCCTAGTCATGGCAGCCGGGATCAACGAGCTTAAGCTCTGATGGCTGGCGCAGGTGATGGGGATATTCCCTTATAGCGCACTCCCGTCGCTCTGACAGAGAGGCGGGAGCAATATATACAAGAGAGGATGTTTTATCGAATGGGTTTCGTATTGAAGGTAGAGGGCTCTGAAGCAATTGAACTGGGTATGGATAACATCAAAACCGTTGCGTACAAGACCGACACGCCGAATGATTCCAATGCACGCTCCACAGACGTAGGCACAACACTGCAAATCACAGGCAAAATTATCACTGCTACTGATGGTGACGGCGCAGACGACACGAAGAAGCTGGCACTCTGGTCGCTCGTACCGGCGGAGAAGGCAGACTGCTACCGCAAAGTAACGGTCGATGTAATCGCTGCTGATCAAGTTGTGCGTCAGATTACATTCCCTAATGCATTCATCGTCGATTACACCGAGCGCTTCGGCGACACAGAGGGCGTAGGCGAATTCAGCCTGCTGCTGAAGCAAAAGAAAGACAAAACCGAGCAAATCAAGCTCGACGGCGGCTTCAACGCCTAATAGCTTCGCCCACAGCGCCATTGGCGCTGCTCCCGCACGGGGGCAGCCCTTTGGCTGTTTCACTACAAAGGCCGGTAACGCCAGTTCAGCGGTGGGCTGACCATCTCGTGGCGTGGGCAGGTGGTTCATATGAGGACGTATTGCCCGCAGCAGGAGGTCGACAGGTTGACGATGTCAAGCTTATAGCCGTCGCCAGTTCCGAACAGGGCCGATCAAGGTGGTCGGGCAAGCGACAGACGGTGCCTATAAATAACAGCGAGGAAGGTTAGATATGCACAGCTATTACAAGGTGTTGGGCGTAGCTCAGACAGCGACTGCAGCCGAGCTCAAGGCAGCTTACCGCAAGCAGGCCAAACGGCTGCATCCAGATGTGAACGGTGGGACGGCGGAGGCGGAGCAGCGCTTCAAGCAACTGAAGGAGGCGTATGAGACGTTATCCGATCCCATCAAACGTCAAGCCTATGATGCAGGTGGCGGGCAAGGTGCAGCTACACCAGGCGATAAGGGCCAAGGCAAGGCGTCTGCTTCCGGCGCATCGGCTGGCCGAGCCTCAGCCGAAGGAACAGTTGATAACCGCTTCGATCCAGCCCATGCAGCTCAGGCCTTCGACCGCTTCTTCGGCTTTCATCCGGATTCGAAGAAGCGCAGCGACAGCTCGGGACGCAGCAGCTCAGCAAGGCGCAATCCGCTTGATGTGACGGATCGCTTCAATCATTTTTTTGGCAAAAGATAGACCAAAGGAGTGCGGGCGAAGAGAGGATAGGGCATAACCAGCCCAGATGACGGAAGTAGAGAGGGGGATCATGATGGAGCATTCAGAAGCGGATAGGGCGGAGGGACAGGATGGCAGCGTACCGTGGTGGATGACGCTGATCGATGCGCTTCTCATCGTCAACGTGGCGGCTCTGCTCACATACACGTATGCGTTTCAGCCCGTTGTCGCGCTTCAGTATGGGGTAGGGACCCTGCTGCTGTGCACAGCGTTATGGTACGGTCTACGTTACCGCAGAAGAGGGCGGGCAATCGTAACAACCGAATCGTCAGCGATGAGCAGGATCATCTTGATCGACGAGGAGGGAGAACACATGAAGGAATGGTACGTGCAGGGGGAAACCTCCCTGTTGATCGGCAAGAGCAGTCCGCAGATGGAGGTGGACATTGACCTGTCCGATGCGGAATATGCGGTGCTGGTCAGTCCCCAGCATGCAGTGCTTAATTACGCGGATGGCAAATGGTATGTCGAGGATGCGGATTCCCGCAACGGGATCGGTATTCGGCAAGCGAATGCAAGCAGCGTGCAGCGGGTGGATACCGAGAAGCCGCAGGAGATTGGCAGCGGGGATATGCTCTATATAGCCAACACCCGCTTGCTGTTGAAATAGCATAAAAGTTGAAGCGAGGAATGTAGATGAGTCTGACAAGATGTGCGAATGGACATATGTTCAGTACGAGAAAACACGGCTATATTTGCCCGTATTGCAGCATTTCGGTCGAAGCGCCGACGGCAAGGAAAGGCCAGATGCCGCCATCCTCTCCACCGGAGACGGATGACAAGACGATGCCATATATGGGCGAGGTGGAAGGGATTGATCCGGTCACGGGCTGGCTGGTATGTGTTGAAGGGCCGCAGCAGGGGCAGGATTACCGCATTTTGGCCGAAAAAAATTTTATTGGCCGTTCCGAGGAGATGCATATCCGGATACTCGGCGACAATACGATTTCCAGGCGCAATCATGCGGTCATCGTCTATGATCCGAAGAAGCGCAATTTCTTTCTTTTGCCAGGGGATGCTTCGGGGCTTGCCTACCACAACAATGAAGCGATCTATGCGCCCGTAGAGCTGGCCGCCTATGATGTCATTGAGCTGGGACGCAGCAAGTTTATTTTCATCCCGCTCTGCGGTGTCCATTTTGAATGGGAGCAGCAGAAAGGGAAGACGGAGCCGTCATGATCGGCAGCGAGCTGAAGGCGTGGTTGACGGTAAGCGGGCTGTCTGCGCTGTTGCTGCTGCTGCTGTTGCTGCGTCATTATGTGCCTCAACGAGCCGGGGCGCGCGCTGGCGCCGGCAACGGGCAGGGAGTGCAGATCGGCAATGGGCAGACGATCGGCAAGCGAGAGGAGCAGGATGATTATTTTGCTACTGCGACGGTGGGCAGCCGCACGATGGCCGTTGTCGCTGACGGCATCAGCGGGCTGGCGAATGGTCGGCTGGCGAGCATGACGGCAGTATCGGCCTGGATGAAGCAATTTATGAAACAGGCGATCCCGGCGGAGCAGCCGACGTTTTTCTCGCAGGCGGCTGCGTTGGCTAACAGCGAGGTCGTTCGCGAGCTGGGAGGCGCGCGAGGCGGAACAACGCTGGCAGCGGTCGTCATTGTCGACGGCTATCTGTACTGGGGAGCGGTCGGCGACAGCGTCATCGCGCTGTATCGCAATGGCGAGCTGAGGATGGTGAACAAGCAGCATACGCTGGAGGCCGTGCTGGAGGAGCGCTACCTGGCCGGAGAGATTACAGCCAGTGAGGCGGCTGCTCATCCGGGCAAGCGCCAGCTCGTGAATTATTTGGGTTATGAACAATTCAAAAGCCTGGATATTGGCGAGCCGATCCCCTTGAAGAAGGAGGATCGCGTGCTGCTCTGCACGGATGGCATTACGAACAGCCTCACTGAGCTGGAGCTGTGCATGCTGCTGGAGCAGGAAGGAACAGCGGATGTAACGGTGGAGCGGATCATTGAAGCGGTCGAGGAGAAACGGCTGAGCTATCAGGATAATGCCACGGTAATATTATTGGAAAAGGGCTGGTAACGAACGATGCGCAAGGAGAACAGCGAATTTCTGACAGCCTTTGTCTCGGAAGCAGGCACCTCGCTTCATAATCGGGATTACTTTGCCTATACGGAGCTGGATGATCTGGCCTGTTATGTCATTGCGGATGGTCTGGATACGGACAAGGAGGTATACAGCGCGCAGCTTGTAGTCAAGAGCATACTCAAGCAATTCATGGATAAGCCGTCCATGTCCCCCAGGCGGCTGCGAGGCTGGATGCAGACGGCGCATCGGCTGCTCCAGACCGAGAGCACGCGAGTTCGGCTGAAGGCGGGCATCGCCGTCATCGTCACCAACTACTCACAGGTCGTCTGGGCGGTCGCAGGCCACTGCCGAATCTATCTGTTCCGCAACCGCAGACTCCATGCGCGCAGCGAGGATCAGAGCCTCTCCTGGCAGCTAGCGAGGGAGGAGGCTGTCGCGGAGGATCGGCTGAATCGCCATGAGGAGCGGCATAATCTGCTGCATTACGCAGGGCAGCCGGGGGAGTTCAGACCGTACATTTCCCGTAAGCAACGGCTTAGCGACGGTGATGTGCTGATGATGTGCACGCCGGGCATGTGGGAGAATGTGGACTCGCCCGAGCTGATGGATGCGGTAGCCGAAGCACAGGATCACATAAGTCTGGCCGATACGATGGAGGAGCTGCTGCTCAGTAAACAACAAAATAAAATACCTAATTATACAATATGTTCAATATTTGTGAATAAAGCATTCCAAGAGGACCCGAAGAAGCGGGCCAAGCTGGTCAAGCGGCTATTGCTTATACTGATCCCGCTGCTACTCGTGGGAAGCGGGGCGACTTATATGACGTATCGCAGCATCGTTAAGAAGGCGGAGTCGATCGAGAGCATGTTCGAGCATGCGCGCAATGCAGAGGTGTTCGTCGAGGATGGCGACTATCCGAATGCGGTGAAGGAATTCAGCGAGGCGCGCAACGCAGCCAAGCGGGTCAAGGACAGGCTTCATCTGGAGCTGTATGACAAGAAACAGCGTATCTCACAGCTAATCGTCACCGGAGACGGATCACTGAAGGATGGCGACTACGTTCAGGCGCTAACCAGCTACAGGAAGGCTCAGCAGGAGGCCAAAGGGGACGCATTGTTCGATGCGGCCATGATCGAGCGCAAGATTGCTCAGGCGGAGTCGGTGCAGCAGGTGCTGGACTGGATGAAGGAGGGGGATCTGAGGGCAGAGGCCCAGGATTATGAGGCGGCGCGACAACTGTATGCTCGTGCGCGCAAGGCAGCGATCGATGCCTCCTATTCAAGCGGAGAGAAGGAGCTGAAGGCCAAGCTGGAGGATGCGGAGCAGAAGCTGATGGCGATCGAGCGGGAGTTGAAGCTGCTAGGCGGCGAAAAGCTGGAGAAGCAGGCTGAGCTGAACGATGCGGAGGGGGATTATGCAGCGGCTGTGCAAGCCTATTCTGCTGCGCAGGAGATCTACCAGAGTGTGGGCATGCTCGAGAAGGTGCTGGCGACCGAACGGAAAATTGCCAAGGCGCAGGAGCAACTGCAGGCTGAGCAACGGGCTCGGACAGAGGCGAGCAAGGAGGAAGAGGCGCGCAGGCTGGAGGCTAAGGGTGATGGGGAATATGGCACGAATCAATATGCCTCGGCGCTGGCAACGTATAAGCTGGCTCAGAAGCTGTATCAGGAGCTTACCCTGCTCGACGATGTGTTGAATGTCGGCGAGAAGCTGCTCAAGGCTGATGAGAAGCTGCAGGAGGCGCTGGCTGCGGCAGACGGGAGCAGTGGAAGTGGAAGTGCAAGTAGCAGTGGAGCCCAGGACGTAGACGACACAGGTCGGCAGTAGTAGAGCCCAGGAAGTAGACGAAACATAGATCGGCAGCGGTAGAGCCCAGGGTGGGGATGACACATAGATCGGCAGCGGTAGAGCCCAGGGTGGGGATGACACATAGGTCGGCAACGGTGGAGCCCAGGGCGATGATAGCCGGGAGGAGGGATGGATGAATGAAGGAGCTGATTATGGATCGGCTGAACCGGATGGAGGATCTGGAGCAGCGCAGACTGCTCAAGAACGTCATGACCGGACTATTTATGAATCTGGTGGAGTATCAGGAGGAGAAAAACCGCGAGCTGGAGCAACGGATATTTGCCGAGGTGGAGGATCATGAGGAGCGTCATGACATCTATGCATCGTTGTGCTCCAGGGAGGCCGTGGATCCGATTCATGAGTTTCTGTATCCGATGCTGCCGGAGGATATGGAGGAGGAACGCGACCTGCTAACCGATCTGACGGAGCTTGCGGATAAGCTGCGAAGCAAAGAGGAAGTGGTGCTGACGACTATCTTTTTGGAGTGTGGCTATAGCATGCTGCGCGGTCTGGAGGAGCAGGAACGGCTGTTTCAAGGCGAACTGGCAACGACAGAGGGCAGCTATCCGATCCAGGTCAGGCTGCGCAAGAGCCAGCGGTATATGAACGAGGTGGAGCGGCTGTATGAGATTTTTCAGCAAAATGGGGTGCCGTGGAGGACGGTTCATCATCCTTATATTCACAAATTTTATGAGGTGCTGCTGGTTTCCTGCAATGCTGTGCCCCAGGAGCATGAGACGGTAAGGGAGCTTACTGTGCTGCTGGAGGAATTTGAGCCTTACAAACGGCTAGGTATGGTTCCGCTGTGGAATATCGAACGGTTGCAGTTGCGCAATGCCGGGTTCCCTGTGCCTGCGGAGGATCGGATTCATTATGAGCATGTGCTGTCCTTGCGCAAGACGGGGACGGAGCATGGTTATCTGGTTCATGCCGACAAGCATATGGTGCGCTATATTAAGCGAATGCCAGCAGAACTGGTTGTTGTCTCCCCGAATGACAGCTCGGGTGACTGGGAGGTGCTGAAGCTGACGCGACCGAAGGATGGCCTGACTTCGATGACCGAATATGAGCTGGTATCCAATCGCCGCAAGAGCAGCTTTATCGGCAGATATGCAGGCAAGAGGGTCATTCGTTCCAAGGGAGAGCTGCTGCGCATCGCCAACTCCTTCGAGGCGGCAGATGATCTGGAGCTGGAGGATATTCAACTGCTGGAGGGAACCGAGAAAGTGGAGCGCGAGGAGCCGATCGGGAAGGTCGGGGGAATGGAGCACGCGGAGCTGAGTCGGCAGATGGAACGCGAGGACTCGAAGAGGGGGACACAGCAAGGCGAGTCGGCACATGTATCGATGCATGTATCGATGCATGTACCGATGGATGGCAATAAACATGCAGGCGAGTGCTATACGGGCGGCTGCTGTACATACAGTCTCAATGATTTTGTAAGCGACAGCATTCGCACCGATCATGGCAGGCGGACGCTGCGGCTCACGTTCAGCAAACGACCGGGCGTGTCGGATCATTTTATTTTGCAGGATACGATGAGCTTTATTGTGTCGGAGCTGCAGATGCATTTTCCAGAGTATCGCTGTGAAGGAGAATGGGCTTGAATTACATATGGGATGCGGTCATTCAGACCGAGCGCCAGGGGATGCCCAGGAAGTGGCTGAGGTTTCGGCCCGCTGAGATATTTTCCCCTTACATGGAGCTGAGTCCGGTTCATCTGAACGCCCGCCAGGTGGAGCAGACCATCGATGTGAATCCGTATTATCGCTTCTATGAGCTGTTTAAGGAGCTGTTCGATGCCAATCTGGAGGAAGCGCCTGAGCTTCGGGAGACGTTATTTGATCTGGTCCTTCATTTTCTGGCGGAGCTAGATCTTCAGCAGGGGATGAACAAGCGGGAGTATTACATCCGGTTTGTACTGGCGGATCTGGATTCCGGTCGATTCGGAGCCAAGGTGAGCCGTGGGATGAAGCTGTTCTCGCGCGATGAGCGGGACCGGGTAGCTGGCAATGTGCTGCGTCTATATGAGACGGGAGAAGCGCTCTATCTGCTGCGGGATACGCTGCGCTATGTGTTCCCGCAGTCTACGCTATATGCGCATTGTGAGGAACGGGACGAGCTGCTGCTCTATATCGGGCGTGAAAATAATGAGCGGACACGCGCGAAGGCTGGAGTGATCATGGACCTGTTCCTGCCGGAGCATTTTCGGACAGAGCTGTATTGGGAGGCGCATTTTGGCATTGTTGATGTGGAGGAGACGATGAGGATGGATGCCATCGCGCTGTACTAGGCTAGCGCTGCTTGGATGGATGCCATCGCGCTGTACTAGGCTAGCGCTGCTTGGATGGGTAGCCTGCGCAAGCAGGGGCTGTGAAGGGATGGTTAGGCTCGGGGTGTAATGGTATACCAGGTGGGGTATCTTGTGAAAAAACGGGTTGCGGCTCAGGAGGGATGCTGAGATGAAAGGATATACGTACCGGCTGTACAAGCAGCCGGGGCATACGCATTCGGAAGCGGGAGATGGGGGAGCACGCTACACAGAGACGGAGCTGCAGGAGCTGACCACCTTCCAGTTGCAGCAGATTTGCCGCAAAGAGAAGCTGGTGGCAGGTCTGGCGCACACGCTGGATCGTGAGGGGCTGGTGCGGACTATTCTGAGATACCGCAATGCCGAGGAACGGCGGTTGATCCGCACGGAGTGCGAGGGTGGCCTGGAGCGGGTACAGCAGACGCTGCTTGCTTATCTGAATTCTCCGCTGCCGGAACGGGCCGCACTGAGCGGGCCGGCGATGCTGGTGCTGTGGAACGGGCTGAAGGTCAGCAAGCGCGACGGCTACCACATCGGCGGCGGCTCGTTGCTGGGAGAGACGAATGTGCTGCTGGTGAGCGAGGAGATGGAGCTGTGCGGCATCTTCAATCTGGTGAAGGAGCATGAAGACTCAGCCGCAAACGGGGAGTCGCGCTATGTTCTTGAGGCGGAGGGGCGCTCCTGGCGAATGACCTCCAATCGCCATTACAGCCTGCTCTTTTTCCGCAAGGCGGATTCGGATTATCTGTACCGGGCTTATTATGAGGCCCGGCCGCAGCCGCCTGCGAATCTTCATTATTATAAGCTGCCGCTTGCAGGGCTGGAGATTCGCGAGCTGGAGAAAACGGAGGCTGTGCTGGCGATCGATTTTGGTACATCGGGCACGACGGCCGGCGCTTATTTGAGCCATGATTATGTCGCGGTGCCTTCGCGGCTGGACAGGTTGAACGGCAGAATTCAACTGGATGCTATTAATTATGTTCGTTTCCCGGACAGTGCGGCCCGGCTGGAGGCCTGGAGCGAGCTGTTGCCGACCGTAGTTAGCGCGGAGGATTGCTCGGGTGAGGGCGAGCCGCGTCTCTCGTTTGGCCATGAGGCGCTGCGGGCGCTACGGCGCAACAGCTACGGCGGTCAGGCGACGGTGCTTCGGGGGATGAAGCGCTGGGTCAATCAGCCGGATAAGGAGGAGGAGCTGACGGACGTCAATGGGCAGACCATGCGTGTGAAGCGTCACGATATTATGCGCGCGTATCTCAAGTACGTAATCGAGGTGGCTGAGCATCAGTTCAAGTGTCGCTTCCAGCGGCTGCATCTGACGAGTCCAGTCAAGCTGAAGACGCAATATCTGGCATTGTTCTCCTCCCTGCTGCCAGGCTATGACATCGAGCAGGAGCATGCGCTTGATGAAGGGCTAGCGGTGCTCTATAACACGATCGCCGCACAGATCGGACGCGGCAGCTTCCGTAATGGAGAGGAATATCAGGCGCTGGTGATCGACTGCGGCGGTGGAACGACCGATCTGTCGTCGTGCCGATTCACGATCGAGGATGACCGGATCGCCTACAAGCTCCATATTCATGCGACGTATGAGAATGGCGATACGAACTTTGGCGGCAATAACATTACGTATCGGATTATGCAATATATGAAGCTGGCATTTGCCGCCTATTATAGCGGGCAAGGGAGCAAGCCGGATATGGATCGTCTGCTTGATGCGCAAGGAACGGATGTGTACCGGATGGTGGATGAGCATGGAGCCCAGGCGGTCTATGCGCGCTTCGAGGCGGCGTATGCCGAGGCGGAGCGCCAGATTCCTACGCGCTATGCCGATTATGTGAATCGGACACGAGATGAGTATATGCGGGTGCGGAGCAATTTTTATTTTCTGTGGGAGATGGCAGAGCGGATGAAGGAGCAGTTCTACCAGCGAACAGGCATGATTCGCAGCCGCTTCCATGAGAAGGAGCTGCAGGAGGATGATCTGCATGTAACGGCGGTTAGCCGATGGCTGCTGTCTGTGGTAGAGGACGGCAGGTTCTGCGATGCGCATCATTACCCGGATGTGGTGTTCAATATTCGGGAGATCAATCGATTGATTCAAGCGGATATTTACGATATTGTCCGCAAATTTCTCGAGGAATTCTATCGCGACGGGCGGCTGCAGCAGTATTCGATCATCAAGCTGACAGGGCAATCCTGCCGGATCGATGCCTTTCGCGAGGCGCTCAAGGAGTTTGTGCCAGGTCGCAGCATTGAATTTCGGCAGCAGCAGGAGACGGGGCGAGTGCCGGACCTGAAGCTGGCCTGCCTGCGCGGAGCGATCCGTTATCTGGCCGACCGCAAGGCAGGTGTGGTCGAGGCGACGATAACCGGCGGTGCGCCGGTCATCCCGTATTCGGTTGCCGCGTACACACATAGCGGCCAGGAGCAGGTGCTGATCAGCAGCCTTGGGCGCATGAACCAGGCGCGGGGAACGATCTCGCGGCCGTCCGGCGTCGGGGAGATCGAGCTGTTTCTCAGCGGCAGTGAGGGCGGCGTGCGGCGCAAATATGTATACCGAAGCAACCCGAGGCTGTACAAGCAGGCGTTGTATGAGGACATTGCAGCCGAATACGGGCAGCGAATTCCCCAAGGGGAGACGGACGCGATTGCCAACGGCGAGGTGAAGCTGTTCGTGTATGCAGGTGACAACCGCTGGGGCTTCGAGGCCGTACCTGTGCTGCGGCAGCAGGAGCAGCTTTATGTGGGTCCGCGACAGTTTTTCGCGTTTGAGAGCGAGCAGTCGGAGCTGGATTTTTTTGACGGGCTGAAATGAAACACGGCGTATGCGGGGGGACTCGCCCGGCGGCGTAGACAGAGGACGGATTGGGGGAGAGGGCGATGTTTACAGATTATTATCCTCACTTTGAGAAAGGACGAGTACTGAAAAGCGAGATGCTGAGCAAGCTTCGCGACTATCCCCGCCATCTAATTCAGCTTCATTATCAGCATTATTCAGATGGCATTATTGCTGGAACGGAGGTGCTGGTGCGGGAGCACACGCTGGTGGTCAGGCCAGGCATAATCAAGCAAGGGGAAACGATCTATGTGCTGGAGCAGGAGATGCAGCTCCCCTATGTTTCGACAGGGCAGGAGACGCTGCTGAAGCTTCGTGTGCTCGGCGCGAGCCGTCAGCATGATTATACGCTGTCCCGTACTGAGCTGGTGCTGGATACGGAGCCGGTGCGAGCAGGCACCGAGCTGGAGCTGGCGCGCTTCAAGCTCAAGGCGGGAGCACGATTGCGGACAGAGTATCGCGGCTTCTTCGATATGATGACCGAATATAATACCGTTCAGTTGATCGGCGCCGTCTATGCCGGACGAGGAGAGCCGACACTTCATCCGGCGATTACCGGAGGCTATGCAAGCGAGTTGCTTGCCAGCGGCACGAGCGATCCGTGGGACATTGCCTTCGGCTTGCAATGCTTGAACAGCGGGGTAGTCGAGCGGACCGTCATTATGGCTTATGTGGCAGCGAAGCTTGGAGAGGAGCCGTCGCAGCTTCGCAGATGGGGGAATTGGCCGCTGGTTGAAGCGCTCAGACGCATACTAGAGCTTGCAGGCAAGACGGAGGGGCAGCCACGCCATGCGGCTCGGCATGGAGGCGCGCCGCGAGTCATGATCGTGGAGTGAGTACAAGAAGGGGGATAAGAGTTCATGGAGCATATGGACGAGAAGATAGTGGCGATGATGCGCGAGCTGGAGGAGCAGCAGCGCCGAGAGAGCGAGGAGGGGAGTGCGCGCGCGGCTGAGCAGGGAGTGACAGAGGAGCCAGAGCGATTAGCACCGCTATCGAATTACCCGGAGCGGATCGGTGAGGAATGGGTGCCATTTGGTCAGCAGGAGCTGCTGGGAGGCAGGCTGCTGGCCTTCCTGCCACGAGCCTTCCGCCTGCTCACGCCGGAGGAGGCGCGTCTGAAATTCCCTTCCGAGCATCGTCCTTCGATCATCTATGCAGACGATGAGGGGGCGATTACGATCGCTTTTTCATTGTCGGACTATACGCTGACGGAGGAGGGAGTGCCGGATTTCACGGAGGAAATGGTCAAGCTGCTGCGCTCGATGCAGCCGATTCGCAGGTGGATCGGGCACCGTGTAACAGAGCGTGCCGACGGTCAGGCGATGGGGTGCTGCGAGTTCATCTCCCCTGCACTGGATGAGCCGCTATACAACTATATGGCGTTTGTTGTGCTGGATGGCCAGGCGTTGATGTGCTCGTTCAACTGTACGGAGCGGGCAATGGCGCTGTGGCAGCCGCTTGCGCATCGGATGATGCATTCACTGGCACTGGCAGACGGACAGGAGGTGGAGGAAGGATGAGTACGGGCTATCATAATTTGCAGGTGACGCCGTTTGATTCGCTGGAGCTGCATGAGCTGTATCTGTCGAAAATGATTAATGAGCATACGCGTATGATCTGTACGGGCATCATCCCGGAGGAGCAGAAGGATGAGGTTGTGGATCGGATCGAGCGGGATACCGTTATCGAGGTGCGTCAGACCGATGAGGAGGGCGTGAGCAGGCTGCTGTTCAGCGGGCTGGCGCTATCGGTCGAGGTGAGCGCACAGGGCGGCGTCTATATGCTGGAGGTGGATGCGATCTCTTCTACGTATCTGCTGGATCGGAAGCGGAAAAGCCGTTCCTTCCAACAGGCGAAGCTGACCATCCCCGAGCTGCTGCGGCAGATCGGTCAGGACTATCCGGGGCTGGATGCGATGGATGAAGGCACCGGAGGCGCGAAGCTGGGACGGTTCACCCTGCAATATGAGGAGACGGACTGGGAGTTTCTGCGGCGGCTGGCCTCGCGTTTTCGGACGAGTCTCGTTCCGGCTGCTCAATTCGACAAGCCAAAGTTCTATTTTGGCATCTATGAGCAGGAGACCGGGATCAAGCTGCAGCCAGGCACGTATACGATGCGCAAGCGGCTGGCGCCTTATCATTATTTTACAGAAAATGATACGATCTCCGTTCATGAGCATGACTTCACCGTAATGGAGCTGCAAACACAGGAGGTGCTGGAGCTGGGGGGGAGCCTGGTGCTTCAAGGGCGGCGGTTCTATGTATATGAAGCGCATACGTCGATGCAGCACGGCTTGCTGACGCATCAATACTTGCTTTGTCCGCATAAGGGGCTAAGGAAAAAGAGGCTCTACAACGAGCGGCTGATCGGCGCTTCACTGCCGGGCACCGTTATCGCGGTCGGAGCGGATAAGGTGAAGGTGCATCTGGATATTGATGAGGCTCAGGAGGCGAGTAAGGCGCACTGGTTCCCGTACACAACGGCCTATGGAGCGGGCGGAAATACCGGATGGTATGTCATGCCGGAGATCGGGGATCGTGTCGCAGTCTATTTTCCAGGGAAGGAGGAAGCGGAGGCTGTTGCGGGTGCAGCGGTTCGGGGCAACAGGCAGGCCAGCGCAAGCAATAAGCTGGGGAACCCGCAGGTGAAGCTGCTAAGGACGCCGTCGGGCAAGGAGATCCGACTGGGGCCGGATGAACTGGTCATTAGCGGCAAGGAGGGCGAAATCTATATCAGTCTGTCGGAGAAGGAGGGAATCTCCCTCACCAGCAGCAAGCAATTAAGCCTGCGGGCGAATGGGGCGTTAACGCTGAAGGCGAAGACGATCTCCCTCTCGGCGGACAAGGAGCTGCAGATTGATTGCAAGGGCAGCACGCTCAATATGGCAGGTCTGACGAGTCTGGTCGGCAGCGAGGTCAAGTCGAACTAGGTCGTGTCTGAACACCCGTTCAAGGGCATCTCTCCCCGCCTTTTCGCCCCATGCTGCGTTGCTTTTTCTTGACGTACCCCCGGTACGCCTGCGAAAAAGCGCCTTGCCTGGAACGAAAA
>Ga0160502_100595_pt1 | contig 19127 bp, 12 predicted proteins | sample DIDnMG_14_FD_108237 | JGI IMG/M metagenome (GOLD analysis project Ga0160502, IMG submission 108237) | Enriched soil microbial communities from UW Madison campus, WI, USA - DID2933_E24_Xylan MG | ecosystem: Environmental > Terrestrial > Soil > Unclassified | place: USA: Madison, Wisconsin... | reverse complement strand
AGAAGCAAAATTAACAAACGGATCACAGAGTTACGATAACAATTTCAACCAGACAAATTCATTTACTTATAAACAAATCGAATCATACTATACAGGAAAAGATGTTGCTGCATTGAAAGATGAACCTTATGTAAATAATTTGGAAAATTACCGAGGAAGTATTCAGCAAGAACTTGAAAGAGTTCGTCTGCCAGAACAGCCCGTTAAAGATTACAGTGTAACCTGGGAAGGTGTTGCAAAAACAATCTTTAAAGATGATGATTTTGGAAAACAATTAAACGAAACACTTTTCTTTGCTGAAGATTTAAAAAAATTATTGGCTAATGTAGAATCCCAAAATGAACGATTAAAACTTGTTTTTACCTATGTTCAGAATCGAATGAACTGGAATGAAACCTATGGCTGTTACACTGACAAAGGTGTCAAAAAAGCCTATCAAGATCAAACAGGAAATGTTGCCGAAATCAATTTTATTCTAATAAATATGCTTCGAATGGCAGGAGTTACTGCAAATCCAGTTTTAGTCAGCACAGTTGAAAACGGATTGCCAGTTTATCCTACACGTGCAGGATTTAATTACATAGTTGCCGCTGCCGAAATTGATGGAAAATTAACTTTGCTAGATGCAACGCACAAATTTACCTCTCCTAATATTTTGCCATTAAACACCTTAAATTGGAAGGGAAGATTGGTGAGAAAAGATGGGACTTCGCAAGAAATAGAATTAGATCCGGCCTTAGCATCTAGAGAAAATTTTAATTTGATGGTTAAAATTAGTTCTGAAGGGAAAATGGATGGTAGTGCAAGAATTCAGCGAACAGATTATGATGCATACCGATTTAGAGTAGAAAATAATGCAAAATCGGAGGACAATTATTTAGAGAAATTTGAGGAAGAACTTGGAGGTTTGACAATTTCAAATTATAGAATAGAAAATAAGAAATCAAATGTTGAACAGCCTATTGTCGAGACTTTTTCTTTTGTTTCAAATGGACAGACAGAAATCATTGGAGGGAAAATTTTTGTAAACCCATTATTATTTTTCACAAAAAGTAAAAATCCATTTAATCAAGAAAAGAGACAAATGCCTGTTTATTTCGGCTATAAAAATTCGGAAAAGTTTAGTCTTAGCATTGAAATTCCAGACGGTTACGCCATAGAATCAGTTCCGAAACCAGTGAGAATTACTTCAGAAGACAAGCAAATGTCATTTCTCTTAAATTTTTCAGTTGTAGAAAACAAAATTCAAATTGTGAGCATAAAAGAAATTAACAATAGTATTTTTGCAGCTGAGGATTACGAAATGCTTAAAGAGTTTTTTCAAAAGATTATCGTAAGCCAAAATGAAAAAATTGTTCTAAAAAAAGCTTAAGAAATGGATTTAAAAAACGCACAGTTAGATGTTGATACTTGGATAAAAGAGCACGGTGTTCGTTATTTCAACGAATTAACCAATATGGCGCAGCTAACAGAAGAAGTTGGAGAAGTAGCAAGAATCATTGCTCGCAGATATGGAGAACAATCTGAGAAAGAAAGCGATAAGAATAAAGATCTTGGCGAAGAATTGGCAGATGTTGTTTTTGTTGTGTTATGTTTAGCCAATCAAACAGGAATTGATTTACAAGCGGCTTTTGATAAAAAAATGGATTTGAAATCGGTTAGAGATAAAGACCGTCATAAAAACAATGATAAATTGAAATAATTGTGAAATATCACTCATAAGTTTTGAATTATGAGTTTTCAATTTTGAATTATGAATGGGGAGTGGTAAATTGCGGGGCTGAATTATGTATCTAATCAGTCATAATTCATAATTCACAACTTACAATTAAAAAAAATGAATTTAAAACTAAGCACGAATTCACCATTCACCATTGATGATTCGCAACTAAATATTACAGGATCAAAAAGCGAAACTAACCGTTTATTGTTATTAAAAGCGTTATTTCCAAATATCACTCTAGCCAATACTTCAAATTCAGACGACAGCGAAGTGATGCAAAAAGCTTTAGCTGGAAATGACGAAATTGTAGATATACACCACGCAGGAACTGCAATGCGTTTCTTAACTGCTTATTTTTCGGTTAACGAAGGAAGAGAAGTGGTTTTGACAGGTTCTAGCAGAATGCAAGAACGTCCGATTAAAATTCTTGTTGAAGCTTTGGCACAATTAGGTGTTGAGATTTCATACGAGAAAGAAGTAGGATATCCGCCAATTAGAATTAAAGGAAAAAAAGTTACAGCTTCAAAAGTAACTCTGGCGGCAAATGTGAGCAGCCAATATATTTCGGCACTTTTATTAGTGGCTTCAAAATTAGATAATGGTTTAGAATTGACTTTGGAAGGAGAAATTACCTCAATTCCATATATCAAAATGACTTTAGCTTTGCTTAATGATTTGGATATTAAAACTAGTTTTGAAGGAAATGTAATTAAAGTTTTTCCTAAAGAATCAGTTGAAACAAAAGAAATGGTTGTAGAATCAGATTGGAGTTCTGCTTCTTATTTCTTTAGTCTTGTTGCTTTATCAGATGCTGCAAAAATTACTTTAAGCAGTTATAAAGAAAATAGCCTTCAAGGAGATTCAGAATTAGTTTCTCTTTACCAAAAAATGGGCGTGAAAACGACTTTTCAAAACAATAAAATGACTTTGGAAAAAGTAGCCGGATTTAATTATCAAGATGTAAATTTCGATTTGAATAATACTCCAGATATCGCACAAACGATTGTAGTTACTTGTTTAGGTTTAGGAATTGGATGTCATTTAACAGGTCTTCATACTTTAAAAATTAAAGAAACAGACCGTCTGGAAGCTTTAAAAACGGAGTTGACAAAATTAGGCGCTAATATTTCGGTGACTAATGACAGTTTAACTTTAGTTAAATCTGATAATATAAAACACGATGTACATATTGCAACATACAATGATCACCGTATGGCAATGGCATTTGCACCTTTAGCTATCAATGTGCCAATTATTATTGATGACGCAGAAGTTGTTTCAAAATCATACCCAGATTTCTGGAATGATTTAAAAGCTTTAAACTTTCAAATCTCAGAATTGTAGTTTTTGAATTATATAAAGTTTATTTAAATAAAAGCTGAATAAAACATAGCCTCTGGTTTCAACCAGAGGTTTTTTTTATATGTATGAATCAAAAAAGTTAAAATTGACTTAAAGAATAGCTTTCTAAGTCAATCTGAAAGCTCAGTAAATCAAGGACTTTTGAAAATAATAGCCAAAACACTTGACAACGCCTATTTCACAATCGTATATTTGCAGTCGATTTAAAATTTTAGATAAAAAAATCTAAGATTGATATTTTAAAATCTAACTTCAAATATGAAATTATCACACTTCAATTTCAATTTACCGAAAGAACTTTTGGCTGAATTTCCAGCAGAAAACAGAGATGAATCTCGTTTAATGGTAATTGACCGTAAAAAAAACACAATCGAACATAAAATGTTTAAAGACGTTATCAACTATTTTGATGACGGAGACGTTTTAATTCTTAACAATACAAAAGTTTTCCCTGCACGTTTGTATGGAAACAAAGAAAAGACGGGAGCTAGAATTGAGGTTTTCTTATTAAGAGAATTAAATTCTGAGCAACGTTTATGGGACGTTTTAGTAGATCCTGCTAGAAAAATCCGTATTGGTAACAAACTTTATTTTGGTGATGACGATTCATTAGTTGCTGAGGTAATCGACAATACAACATCTCGTGGTAGAACTTTACGTTTCTTATACGATGGATCATACGAAGAATTCAGAAACAAATTGACAGAACTTGGAGAAACTCCAATTCCTAAATACATCAACAGAGAAGTAACTGCTGAAGATGCTGAAAGATACCAAACAATCTACGCAAAAGAAGAAGGAGCTGTAGCGGCACCAACTGCTGGTTTACACTTCTCAAAACACCTTTTGAAAAAATTAGAAATCAAAGGAGTTAACTTTGCTGAGGTAACTTTACACGTTGGTTTAGGAACTTTTAATCCAGTTGAGGTTGAGGATTTATCTAAACACAAAATGGATTCTGAAGAATTAATTATCAATCAAAAAGCTTGTGATATCGTAAACGAAGGAAAAGCAAAGAAAAAACGTATCTGTGCTGTAGGAACAACTTCTATGCGTGCAATTGAAAGTTCTGTTTCTTCTGCAAATACTTTGAATCCTTACGAAGGATGGACAAATAAATTTATTTTCCCTCCGCACGATTTTAGTATTGCAAACTGTATGATCACAAACTTCCACACTCCAAAATCAACATTGTTAATGATGATTTCTGCTTTTTGTGGACACGATTTAATGAAAAAAGCATACGAAGAAGCGATCAAAGAAGGATACAAATTCTATTCTTACGGAGACGCGATGTTAATATTATAATCTGAGATTGTTTCAGAATTTGAAAAACCTGTCAGTAATGACGGGTTTTTTTATAGTTTTCAGTCGCAGTCTCAGTTTTCAGTGAACTGCGACCGAAAACTGAGACTGCGACTAAAAAGTTAACTTGTTAAATTTAATCGAAATACTTCAAAAGTTGTTATTTTAGCAGACAAAACAAAAACACAATGACTTTTCAAAATACACGCGAATTTGCACGAGAGCTAGATTCGAAAGACGCATTAAAACATTACCAAGACCAATTCATTTTTCCTAAAGTAAACGACAAAAGAGTAATTTATTTTACTGGAAACTCATTAGGATTACAGCCAAAACGCACCAAAGCTTATATTGATGAAGTAATGAACGATTGGGCAGAATTGGCAGTTGAAGGTCATTTTTATGCTGAAAAACCTTGGTGGGATTATCAAGAAAGATTTGCAGAACCCTTGAGTAAAATTGTAGGCGCGCTTCCATCAGAAGTTACGGTTATGAATACTCTGACTGTTAATCTTCATCTATTGATGGTTTCTTTTTATCAGCCAAAAGGCAAACGTTATAAAATTATCTGCGAAGAAAAAGCTTTTCCATCAGATCAATATATGTTTCAAAGTCAAGTTAACTTTCACGGATACAAGCCTGAAGATGCGATTGTAGAAATTAAACGTCGAGAAGGAGAACACAATATTCGTCTTGAAGATGTCTTAGCAAAAATTGAAGAAGTTGGAGATGAACTTGCTTTGGTTTTAATTGGCGGAGTAAACTATTATACAGGACAAGTTTTTGACATCAAAACCATAACTGCTGCTGGACAAAAAGCTGGAGCAAAAGTAGGTTGGGATTTGGCTCACGCTACTGGAAATATTAAATTAGAACTTCATGACTGGAACGTAGATTTCGCCGCTTGGTGCAGTTACAAATATATGAATTCAGGACCTGGAAATGCTTCGGGCTGTTTTGTTCACGAAAGGCATCATAATTCAGATTTACCAAGATTTGCTGGATGGTGGGGACACAACAAAGAACGTCGTTTTAAAATGGAACCAAACTTTGATCCCGTTCACGGCGCAGACGGATGGCAGATTAGTAATCTTCCAGTTTTATCTTTAGCGCCATATTTGGCTTCGGTAGAAATGTTTGCTGAGGTTGGAATGGAGGCGCTAATCGCAAAACGCGATCATATTACTTCTTATCTAGAATTTATTCTTCATGAAATAGATAAAGAAGTAGAAAGTACTTTTGAAATTATTACACCTTCAAATCCTGCTGAAAGAGCTTCACAATTATCAGTTTTCCTTCATGGAGAAGGGAGAGCATTATTTGATTATTTAATGAAAAATGGAGTAATCACAGATTGGCGTGAACCAAACGTAATTCGTTTGGCACCGGTTCCTTTGTACTGCTCTTATGAAGATATGTATGATTTCGGACAAATTCTGAAAAAAGGAATTTTAGGGAAGTAAAAATTAATCTCGCAATCCCGATAGCCATCGGGAGCTGAATAGCATTTTTTTGTTTAAAGCCAGAGATTAACAGGATTAAAAAGATTTTTTTGAATTGCCTCCAGTTTTAACTGGAGGTATTAAAAATAAAACTTGAGAAGGCTTTAGCCAAACGGCATAGTTTGGCTAAAGCTTTTTCTTTTAACCAATTTTTCATCCAGTTAAAGCAGGAAGCTATTGTACTTAAAAGATAAAACTTTGCGTCTTCGCGACTTTGCGAGATTAAATCATACAGCTTAAAAAAAAATAATTCAGCGAGAAATACGGAGAAATCTTCAAATCTTATAAACTTTCTAAAAAATCCTGTAATAAGTATTATAACAGATATTAAGTACTTTGTAATGTATAATTTTTAAAACTTATAGTCATGAAAGGCTTATATATATTATTAACCGTGATGTTTTTAACTTCTTGTCAGCAACAAAACAAAGAAGATATAAATAAAGCCAAGCAAGCCAGCATTGATTCAATGAAAGTTGAGATTAACAAACAGCGTGTTATCGATTCGATGAAGACAGAAATGGCTAAATTAAACGAGGAAAAGATCGAAGCTCAAAAAGAGAAAGTCGTTGTTGTGCATCAACAAGATGGAACAAATGCCACAACGGCTAAAAAGAAAGGTTGGAGTGCAACTGCTAAAGGCGCTGTTATTGGTGCTGGCGTTGGTGCCGCAACTGGAGCAATTGTCAGTAAGAAAAAAGGTGAAGGTGCAATTATTGGAGGTCTAGCCGGAGCTGCAGTAGGAACTGGAACCGGAGCTGTTATTGACAGTAAGAATAAGAAAAAAGAATAGTTTATCTATAGATAAAAAACAAACCCCAAATTACTTTTAATTTGGGGTTTTCAATTTTAAACCAACTCTGAAACGGGAATTTTAATACCAACTAATTCTGATTTACAAGAATCGAGTTGATCAAGGTCACCTTTAAAGACTTTCGTCGATTCAAATAAATTTTTATAATACTCAATTCCATCTAACAGATTAGATTTAAAAGAATTCCATTTTTTAAGCTGAGCTGTTGTAAGTTCTCCAGAAATAGACTGAATTTCATTTCTAAAATACGTTATGTACATTTTAAGCTCTTTAATAAATAAGTTCGGACGCTCAGTTCTGATAACTGATTTTCCATGATAAATATGATGCAGCATTTCTTTCAAAGAAACTTCCTGATCAAAATAAGCCAAATTTGGGCCTGGGCAAATTACTACACCTTGAGCCTGGCCTTTAACTTTTATGTCATTTTCTAAATATGATGCATTTGCTAAACCAACGCATAAACATGATTTTTCGGTAATCTTGATTTTGCTTTTTTCAAATTCATCAATAGATAAAGAACCTTTTCTTGCTTCTAATTCTTCCAGTTTTATATCCTGATATTTTTTTGAAGCCGTACAAATTCCGTGCGGGTCGTATTCTTTGCTTAATGCTAAGAATTTCTTTGGACAAGAACTTCCTGCTTTATTTTCTTGAATTCTTTTTTGTTTTAAAAATTCATTAGTTGTTCCTTTCAAAGTGTTGAATGGAACTCCTAAAGGCGAAATGTTACTTAAATAGAAATCATCTTCTTTGGCATTCATCAATAAATTGCGAGTTTCTTGATCTACAGATGTTGCTTCTGGAACTAATAAAAATGGAGAACCCCAACCAATAGAATCTACTTGATATTCGTCCAATAAAAACTCATGTTCTTGAGAAGTTCCAACACCGCCTTGAACTGTAATTTTTAATTCTAAAGGGTTTTCTGGAAAATGCTGATTTTTTGCCTGTAAAGCTTTAATCATTAAATCGTGGGCAGATTGTACCAATTGTTCTTTTTTCTGCTTGAATTCTTCTAAAATGGCGCCTAATAAGAGTCCATCGGTTGCAAAGGCGTGACCGCCGCAGTTTAATCCCGATTCAATTCGATATTCTGAAACCCACAGTCCTTTTTTAGCCAAGAAATTTCCCTGAATCATCGCCGATCTAAAATCGCTCACTTTTAAGACGATTTTCTTTTTCAGTTCGTTATTTTCATTTGGAAAAAAATCTTTAAAGTTTTCGAAGTAACCAAACAATCTTGGATTCATACCGGCAGAAAGTACAACAGAAGATTCTAAATTACTATTTGCAAAACCTCTTAAAGCGGCATGAGCATCGTTAAATTCAATTGGTAATTGTTCATTTTTGATAAAGTTATCTTTATCTAGTTTCGTCATAATGTTAACATCGATTTCTCCAGGAAAAAGATGCGTTTCAATATAATTTTGAATGTTTTCTTTAAAGGAAATTCCATCATCTAATAAGTTTTGAAATCCTTTCTTAATGTCAGAAGTGTTGGGTAACATTGACATAAAGTTATCAAGAGCCGTTTTACTTTCGGCCAATTCAGTTTTAAAATTTTCAAATTTCTCTTTGACAATTTTATCGACTAAATTTAAATAAGAAGTAATTCGCTCTGCGCGGTAATCGTGAAATTTCTGACTGATTTCTTCGTAAGGGAAGTTGAATTTTGTGCTGTAAAAATTACGCATCTTTTCAATCAAATCATCGTCGGCTAAAGCTATAACAGATGAAATTCCATACTGCGCCACTCGAATCGGACTGTCTATGGTATAAGCCAATCCCATTACTGGAATATGAAAAGTATGCAGATTTTTTTTTGTCATTTGTATTCGGATTAAAATAGAGACAAATGAAAAAAAATATTTTATCCTAAAACCTGATAATTGTCAGGTTTGTAAATTGTTGAGAAAGTTTTTCCGCCACGAATTCACGAATTTAATTTAAAACAATTCGTGACGAAAAAAAACTATATCAAAATCTTTTTCAAAGACTCTGCAATGCTTCTCCATAAAAGGTTGTAAAACGATCTATCTTGAAGCCGTTCTACTTCGACTTCAGCCGTTTTCGCTTTATCTTTTGAATCATTTTTTACGAATAAATTGGCAACAGCCGTTTTAAGTTTGGCTTCTTTTTCAGGGTTTTTCTTTTTGTATAATTTCACTTTTAGATCATCATAATCTAAAGAAGCATTTCCTTTTGAGCCGTTATCATTTCCGTAAAAATTGAAACGGTATTTATTAAAAGTTCCAGTAAAAGTTGTGCCAATGTAAGGTTTGCTGAAACGCGTCATTGCCGCAACATCAAAATTAGAAATCGCGCCTTGAATATGAAATCCGTCGCTTTTGTCTAGAACATTAAAATTCCAATCAACATCTAAAGGAGAATTTTTCATAAAAATACATTTGACTTTGATCTTCACATCATCCATTTTTTTCAAACCAAAACCACTTCGCAGATTGGTTGCTTGTAAATTGAATTTGTCGAAAGTTAGTACTCCTGGTCCTTTAGCAAAATCAAGTTCTTCTTCATAAACCAGTCTCGATTTCAAAACCTGAAGCGTATCAATTTGAAGCGGGAATTTTAGATTTCTCAGTAAATGATTGTAAAGATATTTTTTGCTCAAATCGTCTTTCAGCATTTTTCCGCGGTAAATATTGGCATCAAAATGATTAATCACTAGCGAATTTGCTTTGAAATAAAAACGGTCATTTTTAAAACCCCAATCCATTTTTTCGACTTGAGCCGAGTCGAACTTTAAGTTGTAAATATCCTTTTCTTTTTCAAGACGTTTTAGAAAAACATTTCGCTCAAATTGAGGTAGAGTAGAGAAATTATTGATTTTTAAGAAATTCTTTTCTGTGCTTATTTTTCCAATATTGATATAATAAAAACCATTTGGTCTGTAAAACAAACTGTCAATTACTAAAGCATAACTTTTATATTGAAGCGGAATTTTTTCTTTTAAAGTTGCATCAGTAATTAAAATTCCTTCCAGTTTTAAAAGGATTTTTTTAATACTGAAAATAGGTTTTTCTGTATCTAAAGAAACAACATCGATTACTCCTTCGTTCAAATAAATATTCGAAACGGCAACAATTTTTCGGAACGGATCGAAAATTTCTTTTTCAATGCTTTTGTGATTATTAATTAATTTTTCTCCTTTTTTATATAAAATGATTCGAGGTTTATTGATGATAATACTTTCTGCCTGAATAATATCGCGAAAAGCCAAATCCCAAATATTGAAATGTTTTATGGTAATAGATTCTATTTTAGAAAAAAGCCCATTTTTGCTGTCCTTTGGTTCGTTTTTTGGACTTATCAATAATGTTTGTGCGTAGATATTTCGAGAAAAAAGGGAGACTTCAATTTTTTCATAATTAATATTATATGCCGTTTTGTTTTTTTCGTGAATAATAATAGGAAGTTGCTTTTTTATCCAGTAATTCAAGCCAACGTTGGCCAAAATCACAATGATAAATAGAGAAATTAGTCCAATCGCTATTTTTTTATATATTGACATTTATAGTATTAATTTTAAATACATAAATTTAGACTTTAAAAAATGTTGTTTCTTATAAAATTTTATAGAAAAGTTACATCATTACGAATTTTGATCCATTTTACTTTTTTTAGAATATGAGAATAATTAAAAAAATCCTGCTTGTTTTATTGGTTTTGATTGCCGTGCTTGCGATTGGCTTGTGCGCTTATATTTTTCATTTGAAACCAAAATATGAAGGTTCACTTCAATTGAAAAATCTGGAAAAAGAAACTACGGTTTATTTTGATGATTTTGGAGTTCCCCATATTTATGCAGATTCTGAAAAAGATGCCATGACGGCACTTGGTTATGTTCATGCACAAGAAAGATTGTGGCAAATGGAATTATTACGCCGAATTGCTCCGGGACGTTTATCTGAAATTTTCGGCACGGTTGCGCTTAAAAACGATAAGTTTTTTGCTGGAATTGGAATCGAAGAAGCTTCGGCGAAAGCCATTGCAAAATTGGATAAAAACAGCGAAAGCTATAAACTGACTCAGGCCTATTTGGACGGAATTAACCAATATATGGATGAAGGAGTTACGCCAATAGAATTCACTTTGGTTGGTGTCAAAAAACAAAAATTCACAATAAAAGATGTTTATAATATTTTCGGATATATGTCTTTCAGTTTTGCGATGGCGCAGAAAACAGATCCATTATTGACGGATATTAAAAATAAATACGGCGTTGCATATTTGAAAGATTTAGGAATTGAAGGAGAATTCAATAACACAAGAATTAAAATTTCAAAAGAGAAAACAGAAGAATATACCGAGATTTCGAAATCTATAACCGCAATGTTGGATCAATCTCCGATTCCGCCGTTTGTTGGAAGTAACAGTTGGGTTGTTGGGCCACATAAAACGAAAACTGGAAAAGTTATTTTTGCGAATGATCCGCACATTGGGTTTTCGCAACCTGCAACTTGGTACGAAGCACATTTGGTAACGCCACAACATGAATTATACGGCTGTTATTTGGCAGGAACTCCGTTTCCGCTTTTAGCGCACAATAGAGATTATGCTTATGGATTGACGATGTTTGAAAATGATGATATCGATTTTTACCAAGAGAAAAATAAAGCAAACGATGCTTCTCAATATCAGACTCCAACGGGTTTCAGTAAATACGAAATCAGAAAAAAAACGATAAAAGTAAAAGATTCTTCAGATGTTGTGATGACGTTTAAGATAACACGTCACGGTCCAATTATGAACGATTTGATGGAACGTTTGGAAAAGAAAAATCCAATTGCAATGTCGTGGACTTACACCAGAGAACCAATCCAGATTTTGGATGCTGCATACGGGCTTTCGCATGCTAAAAACACAACTGATTTTAAAAAGGCAGTTTCTTTAATTGCCGCACCTGGATTAAATGTAATGTATGGAGATGCAAAAGGGAATGTAGCTTGGTGGGCGAGCGGGAAATTGTACAGACACAATGAAGGCGTTAATACACATTTGATTTTAGATGGTTCAAGCGGAAAAGACGATATCACTAAGTTTTTAGATTTCGAACAAAATCCATCGGCTGAAAATCCAGAATGGGGATATATTTATTCTGCCAATAATCAGCCAGAAGCTATTGATAATGGTTATTTATATCCAGGCTATTATTTGCCAGAAGACCGCGCGAAAAGAATTTCGGGAATTCTAAATGCAAAATCAGATTGGGATAAAGAAGCCATCAGTAAAATGATTTACGATAATACTTCGGATGTTGCGGTTGAGGTTTCGAAAAATTTAATAGCAAGTTTAGATAATAAGCCACTTTTGAATAATGAAAAAGAAGTTTTAAAAGTTTTAAAATCTTGGAAAGGAACAACAAACTTAGAAGATGTTGCGCCAACGATTTACAATAAATGGATTTATTTGTATCTGAAAAATACATTTGAAGATGAAATGGGTAAAGACAATTTCAATTTATTTTTGGGAATTTCTACTGGAAAACAAGTTATTGCAAATCAGATAAAAAATGAAAATTCGGTTTGGTGGGATAATATTAAAACCAAAAATGTAAAAGAAACCAGAACAGATATTGTTTCAAAATCATTTCACGATGCGGTTATTGCTTTGCAAAATCAATTAGGAGAAAATGTTTCAGAATGGAATTGGGGCAAAGTACATACTGTAGAACACGAACATCCGCTTGGAAAAGTTGCAGCACTTCGCGGATTATTTAATGTTGGACCTTTTAATTCTCCAGGTTCAAATGAAGTGATTAATAATTTATTTTTCGGATTTAATGATGAAGGAAAATATTACACCAAAGGCGGACCTTCAACAAGAAGAATTGTCGATTTTGCTGATGTAGAAAACAGTTGGAGCATTTTACCAACAGGACAATCTGGAAATCCTTTCAGCAAACATTACGACGATCAAGCCGAAATGTACAACGCAGGAAAGTTCAGAAAAATGAAATTGAACAAAGAAGAGATTATAAAAACTTCGACCAAACTGGTTTTGAAACCGAAGAAATAGTTTTTTGTTTCAAGTTTCAAGTTACAATCTTTGTCAAAGTATAGAGCTAAGGGGGTAAGGAACTTTGATGAAGATAAATTATAATGAAGTTGGTTTGTGCATTTTTGTCATTTCTGAAATGACAAACTATAAGTTAATTTAATTTCTATCTTCAAATATAGCCCGTGGTTTTAACCAAGGGAACACAATAAGAAGCGTGATAATATTGCATCCCCGTGGTTGAAACCACGGGCTATGTCTAATAAGTTTGCGTGTAAAAAATGAAAAAGATGTTGTGAATCAAAACACTTTGAACCTTTGTTCCTTTGTAACTCTGCACCTTATTTAGAAATATACTTCCCAAGTACAATATCATTTGCAAAAATGTTCAGATTATTAATTAGAACTTTATTGTTGGTCATAACATTTTGTTTTTGATAAGCTGGGTCTTTTTCATATGCTTTTAATAAAATTTCCAGTTCAACTTCATCAAAAACAACAAAACTATTGTAAATCGCATCTCTGAAATTTTTGTAGTTAATGCTTCCCGTAATTTCCATTGCTTTTTGTTCATTCCAGCCTTCTTTCGCGGAAGCTTCATTTATTTTTGCCAGACAGAAATCAATAACATAGTTTTTATAATTGGCAGCTTCAACAATTTTGTCAATTATGATTTTGTTTTGCTGCGTCGGCATCAGCGGATGATTATTTTGAGAGAAAGATTTTGCAGAAATAAGAAGGCATAATAATACAGCTAGAAAACTGTAGTTTTTTAGATTTTTCATAGGTTTTCAATTGTTTTGGGAAAGGCGAAAATAGTACTTTTTTAAAATAAATCTTCAAATTTGACTGTTACAAGTTGTAACAAAAAAAGCTCCGATAAATAAGATTTTATCGGAGCTTTTTTTAAAATTATTTTCTAAAAAATTACTTGACTTTATTTTTTAAAAGCTCGTCTAGAACTTTTTTTCCATTTTCATTTGTTGGATCTAATTCAACGGATTTTTTATAATTTGAAATCGCTAATTTTTTATCACCATCAGCTAAATAAGCTTCGCCTAAACTATCGTAAACATTTCCAGATTTAGGGAAAGTTTCTACATTGATTTTGAAAACTTCAATGGCTTCTTTCTTTTTTCCAGTTTGTAATAATTGATATCCAACTCTGTTCATATCATCTTCCTTAATAGCATAAGATGGATCATTTTTTAGCTTTTTAAAAGTCTCAGTTCCTGTAACAGCACCTTTTTCTGTATAAACATCTAATAATTCAAGCGCCAATGATTTTTTTGGTTGCTCAAATGGTTTGTTGTACAGTATAGCTTGAATTGCATCGGTCATTTCACCCAAAACTGTTCCGCCAGTATTGTTTAATAAAACTACCAAGTTTTTATCTGTAAAAATGCGTGAAATGATGGTATTAAAGCCATTTATTCCACCGCCATGACCAACCATCTTCAGTTTGCCTTTATCTCCATTGTCAAATTCATCCACAAACCATCCATAACCATAAGAGGCGTCTCCAACTTTTATGTAAGGTTTGAATAAAGATTCCATTGATTTTTCTGAAAGCAATTTATTGGTATAAAGTGCCTGATCCCATAAATATAAATCTTCTACTGTTGAGTATAAAGATCCTGCGGCATACGGAATACTCATATCAACATAAGGTGCATTGCTAATTAATTTTCCTTTTCTTTCATAACCAGCAGCTCTGTTTTTTAAAATTACATCGCTGTGATCATATCCAGAATTAACCATTTTTAAAGGCGTGAAAATAGTTTCCTGTAAATATTGCTCATAGGTTTTGCCTGTAATTTTTTCGATAATATATCCTAATAAGAAATAACCAGAATTGCTGTAATTGAATTTTTCGCCTGGTGCAAATTCAAGTGGCAAACTTGAGAACGTTTTTACAAATTCTGCTGGAGTGTAAGGATTTCTAGCTTTATCTTTAAAGAAATTTGGTGCATTGGTATAATTCGGAATTCCTGAAGTATGCGTCAATAAATGATGAATCGTGATTTTGTCGCCATTTTCTTTTGGATAATCAGGAAGGTAAGTAGAAATTGGAACATCCAGTTTTATTTTTCCTTCTTCTGCCAATTTTACAATTAAAAGTGCAGTGAATTGTTTGCTGATAGAACCCAATCTAAATTTCGTATCGGGCTGATTTGGAATATTCCATTCCATGTTAGCAGAACCAAAACCTTTTTTGAATATCACTTTTCCGTTTTCAGCTACCAATGCAGAACCATTAAATTGTCCGTATTCATTGTATTTGCTTAAAAGCTGTTCGATTTGCTGTGCTTTATTCTGAGCAAAAATGCCCACCATTGAGAGTTGAAAAGCGACAAAGAGCGCAATAAGTTTGATTGATTTTTTCATAATGGATTGATTATGGTTTAGATTAATGATTGATTCGTTTTTGATTGATGATTGAAACTTTGTAATAAAAAGATATTCAATAGGTTAAATCGAAATTACGATTTTTACTTGAATAAAATTAATGCTGATAAAAGTTTAGACGATCATTTTGCGAATTGGTTTCAAGATTAATCCATTTTTTTTATTTTTTTTCAAAATATAAAAAAGTAGAGCACAGAACCAAAGTAACTTTAAAAGCTGGCCTATGCTCATAACTAACAAATATTTTCAAGAATATTAAGCAGTCAAAATTTTACTTATATATAATAATAAAAGGATAAATAATTTTAGCATGTTACTCAGATTAAGGTTAATATCTGATGGTGATAGAAATTATTTGGTTTCGATATCGATTATTTTTCTGCCGTTTTCTCCTAGATAATGAACGAGGATATTTTCATAAACTTTGTAGCCATCGTCAACATTCGTAAAAATGATTAAACCTTGCTTTGTTTTTGGAAGCATAAAAACGATAGTCTGAACACCTTTATCAGCTCCGCCATGAGAAAGCGCGTAATTTTCGTTTCCTAAATCATAGATTTCAAAACCCAAACCAAAATATTTGTTTTTTTTTGTTTGGACTTGATGCGAAACCATTTCGTCAAAAACCTTTTGGCTTAAGCCTTCGCTGTTCATTACGCTTGATAAAAATTTGCCATAATCTTCAACTGTAGTCAAAAGATCGTCTGCGGCGCTTGCCGTTTTATTTTTAGTTGGTTCATAAGCATTTCCGTCTTTATCATAATTAGTTGCATATCTCGAAAGATCAATTTTATCATTCCAGATCAATTGAGAATCGGCCATTTTCAAAGGATCAAAAACTAATTCTGAAGCCAATTGATCTAAAGTTTTATGGAATTTCTTTTCTAAAGCTTTTCGCAAATATTCCATGCCTTCACCCGAATATTGATATTGTGTTCCGGGTTTGAACTTGAAATCCAGTTTTTTAGATTCGTTCAAATACCTCCAATTCGGAAAACCAGTTTGATGGCTTAAAATAATTCTTGTAGTCAATAATTTATGATTCGGATCTTTAGCAATATCTGGATCAATCCAATATTTATCAAGTGGTTCGTCTAAATCCCATTTTCCTTGCGAAACCAATTTTAAAGTTACAATTGCCGTAACAGGTTTGGTCAACGAAGCGACATTCCAAATCGTATTATATGGCGCAGCAACGCCTCTTTTAAGATTGCCAAAAACTTTTACCTGTTTTAGTTTTCCGTCAAAAATAATTCCAAGTCCTAAAGTTGGAACATTATTTTCTTTTAGCCATTTTTCAGTTTCTGCATCATTGTCAAAAAGACTGTTTTTTTCATCTATCGAATTGGTAGCTAGATGATCGTAACTTAAAATTCGTTTCAATTTCCAAACGTTGTTTTCTAGAACCCAAAGATGTGAAAACCTTGCTTTTCCAACTAATTTTTCGTTTTTCTTTAAGAACGGTTCACCTTTGTTTGTTTTGTTTTCATAGAAATAATGAATTCCAGTTTGTAAAGCAGCATACAAAACTCCATTTTTATATAACGGATAAATTTTAGTGCTTTCATCAACTAGTTCTCTTCTAGATTGATACGTTGTTGGAGAAGCGCATAAACCGCTTTTCATCGTTTTTACAAAATCCGCTTTATTCGAAAGTCCGTTTTTATCATGGTAAAATTCTAATTGATCGCTGCAAAGGATTTCTGATACGGAAATGTCGCAGGTATTAAAACCGACATCAAAAAGCAAGCTGTCGAGCGACATGATGGTTTTGTACAATTCGGAGTTTTTTTCTTCTTGCGAAAAAACGGTTTGAAAAGAGAAAGCTAAAATTCCAATTAAGAAGGTTTTTAATTGAAAATGAATGTGATGGATGATTTTCATTTTGTTGATTGATTGATGATTTTACAAAAATAAATCAATCAAGATTAACAAAATTGTACAAATGCGAAATCTTATCTTTTTTGCGAAAGAAAATACATTTCTGGATTAAACATTTTTGGAGTTATTTTAGTCACATCTTTAAACTTTCTGATAAAATGCGATTGATCGAAATATTTATTATAAAGCGCAATTTCGGTTAAACTCATTTTTTCTAAATCGGCATTCAGCATTTGATCAACCGATTTTCTGAATTTTAAAATCTGAATGTATTTTTTAATCGTAAGCCCAGTCGCCGTTTTAAATTTTATTTGAAGTAATCGCTGCGAAGAATTCAACAATTTTCCTATTTCTGAAACTGAAATTTCATCTTCGCGAAGTCTTATAATTTCACAGATTTTTTCAATTGTATTTTGATTTGAATCTGCTAATATTTCAAAATAAGTATTAATTGTTTTTAATACCTTTTCAATATCAGATTGAATCTCAAGTTTAAAAGGCAATTCAGCTGAATTAATTTTAATAATCGAATCTGTAAAATTGCTTAAATCATATTTTGGAAACATTGAAAGCGTCCATGTATGCAATTGAATAATCGTAACTTTTGTTTTCGGCTGAATATTAACGAGCACTTTATTAGTCATTTGAGAACAGAAATAAATTCCTTCGTTCATTTCGTATTTGTTTTTACTCGTATGAACTTCAATTGCATAGCCACTCACAACGGCCAAATTAAAACAGCCATTTGGTAAAACGAGTTTATTTTCGATCAAGCTTTCGCCAATGCTGTTATTCAAACACCAAATTTTATTGACAAATCTCTCGGTTTTCGGACTTACATAATGTTCTGAATATAACTGCATTTATTTTTCTGAATTAAAAACTCCTATTCTGTTTCAAATTTAAGCCAAAAAAATGGTTTCATTTTATAAAGTGAAACCTAATAGAACTGTGAGAATAATTTTATTTTCCTTGCATGCTTTACATTTGATTGGAAATTCATGTCTAACGAATTAACTCAGAAGCGATGAAAAAAATTATTCCTAGTATATTTTTGTTAATGTGCTTTATTACAGCTTGTAAAAAAGAAAATAAAGAAACAGAAGTTAATCAGAATGAAAAAACTACTCAAACCAGTTTTCAGCCTGAAAATATAAAAGAAAAAATACTCTACAACAGAGCTGTCGAAGCGGCTATTTGGGGAATACCAGCAGTAAATTTTCAGCTTATGTATAAAGAGATGGAAAAACTTAACGGTTCTTACAATCAAATTGTGTATTGGCCGGGTTTATTAAATTGGAAAAATCAAACTCTTACTCCAAATCCAGATGTTATATATTTAATGCCTTTTTTCAATACTGAAAAAGGGCCAGTAGTTTTAGAAATTCCTCCTGCAGACAATGGCGTTTTTAACGGAAGCGTGATGAATTACTGGCAAGCAGCTATTGAAGACGTTGGGCCTGGAGGAATGGATAAAGGAAAAGGCGGAAAATATCTTATTCTGCCTCCCGGTTATGATAAAAGTAAAATTCCGTCTGGTTATTTTGTAATGCAGTCTGATACGTATCGTGGTTATGCACTTTTGCGTTCGGTTCTAAAAAGCGGTAGCCCCTCAGATGTCAAAACCGCTATTGATTATAGTAAAAGAGTAAAATTATATCCTTATTCTGAAGCTTCAAATTCGCCAAAAACAACATTTGTAGATGCTTCAAAAGCAGTTTATGATTCCGCTATTAAATATGATGAAAGTTTTTATCAAACATTAAATGAAATAGTTCAGCAAGAACCTTTTCTTGAGCGTGATAGAGTAATGATTGATCCTCTAAGAACAATTGGGATAAATAGGGGACAAAACTTTAGTCCTGATGCAAGAACTAAAGAAATTTTTAAAGCTGCTGTTAATGAAGCGAGGGACTGGCTTATTTATAATTACGAAAATATAAAACCTTTTTATGGAAGTGCTAATTGGTTTTTTCCGGCAGATGAAGAGAATATAAAGAGTGTAAAGAGTTCTTTTGGTATAAAAGAAATTTACCCAATTGATAATAGAGGCATTTGTTATATGATAGCTTTTTTTAGTGCAAAACATCTAGGAGAATCTCAATATTATCTT
>Ga0160502_100594_pt1 | contig 19127 bp, 15 predicted proteins | sample DIDnMG_14_FD_108237 | JGI IMG/M metagenome (GOLD analysis project Ga0160502, IMG submission 108237) | Enriched soil microbial communities from UW Madison campus, WI, USA - DID2933_E24_Xylan MG | ecosystem: Environmental > Terrestrial > Soil > Unclassified | place: USA: Madison, Wisconsin... | reverse complement strand
TTCTCCTAACTGATTCTCTTTTCTAAATAAAGTTTCGTCAAAATCAGGCTGATTTTGGATAGCATCAATCAACGGATGCCCCACAAAATCTACAGGAAAATGATGTTTGTCTTCGTAAAAGCCTTTTTCAAAAGGCAGAATTACAAACATTTTATCGACGTCTTGCTTTATGGCATTAATTCTATTTTCTTTCCAAGCCCAAATTTGAGGAGAAATATAATAATGGGTTTTATAGTTTAATGCTTTTGCCCACTTTGCAATTCGCATATTAAAACCAGGATAATCAATAAAAATAATTACATCAGGCTGAAATTCTGTAATGTCTTTTTTGCATATTTTAATGTTGTTTAAAATAGTTTTTAAGTTAAAAACTACTTCAATAAAGCCCATAAAAGCCAGTTCGCGGTAGTGTTTTACTAGAGTTCCGCCTACTTTTTGCATTAAGTCTCCACCCCAAAATCTAATTTCTGCTTGAGGATCCTCAACGTATAAAGCTTTCATTAAATTAGAACCATGTAAATCTCCAGAGGCTTCTCCTGCAATGATGTAATATTTCATGTTGGTTTTTTTGAAAATATGCTAAAGTTGTAAGTCCGTAATTACGGTGACTTAGCAAAGATAAGATTTAAATAACTAATGTAGAAATTGCCAGTACAATCACTGCTAAAATTACACCTCGAGCCATTAACTCTTTATTTCTTTTTAAAAGAACAGCAAATACGGCAAGATCTAAAAGTGTTCCTAAAGTGATTATTTTCCCCATATATCCTTGTTCTCTTATCATTTGAAATCCTGCTGAAATATCGAATGTTGTGAAAAAAGTGATAAACAGATAACTTCCTAAAAGCGCCGTAAAAATTCCGATTAAAAAACCGATTAGTATTTCTTTAGTCATTTAATTTCCAAGTATTAAGTTGTTGAATAGAGTGGTGGGCAGTCAAATCAAATTGAACAGGAACTACCGAAATATAGCCGTTTGCCAAGGCCCATTCATCAGTGTCTTCGCCTTTATCTTCATTTACAAATTTTCCGGCAAGCCAGTAATAATCTTTCCCGAAAGGAGTTTGTCTTTTGTCAAATTTCTGCGCATAATATGCTTTCGCTTGACGACAAACTTTAATCCCTTTAATTTCTGATTCCTTCAATTTTGGAAAGTTCACATTTAAAACTACTCCAGGAGGAAGTTTATTGGCTAAAGTTTCTAAGGTAATTTTTTTGACAAATGATTTTACAGGTTCAAAATCAGCATTCCAGTCAAAATCTAAAAGAGAAAAACCAATTGCTTGAATTCCTTCTATTCCGGCTTCAACTGCAGCGCTCATTGTTCCAGAATATATAACATTGATCGACGAATTTGATCCGTGGTTAATGCCTGAAACACAAAGGTCTGGTTTGCGTTTTAATATTTCGTTTACTGCCAGTTTTACACAATCTACAGGTGTTCCAGAGCAGCTGTACTCTGCAATTGTGTCATTATCTTTAGAGATTTTATCAATAAATAAAGTATTATTGACTGTTATAGCATGTCCCATTGCGCTTTGCGGTTTGTCTGGAGCAACGACAATTACGTCGCCGATTGTTTCCATGACACTAATAAGAGCTCTAATTCCAGGAGCCAAAATACCATCATCGTTAGTTACCAATATTAGCGGTTTCTCAGCTTTCATTTTATAAATATTATGTGTAATTTTAACAATTGTAAGATTTTAAAAACAAATGTAGTGACAGATTTTTTGAGATAAGTCACAAATATTGTAAAATTTGTCAACTAAGGTAAAGAACTTTTTTACGAATTAAACATTTTTATATCTTTAACAAAAAATTATCGTGACGTTAGCTCTCGTGGCATGGTTTTTAACGTAACTTAGATTAAAAAATTGATGAATGCTATTATAAAGTTTATGAAAAGAAATTATAAGATACTCATAGCCGTATTGTGCTTATCGCTTACCTTGTTTGCATTTAAGATGAATGCCGATAGGACAATCGACCCAGATCCAAATAGAGACAAGACACTTTTAGAATTATTAGCATTTGTTATTGATAAAGGACATTATAGCCCAGCAGAAATAAATGATGAATTTTCGAAAGGTATTTTTAAAGATTATATTGATGCATTAGATCCATCAAAAAGATTTTTTCTACAGTCTGATATTGATGAATTTAAGCAATATGAATTAATGCTTGATGATCAATTCCTGAATAAAGATATTACTTTTTTTAACCTTACTTATACAAGGTTAATGAAACGTATGGAAGAAAGTAAAAAACGTTACAAAACGATTTTAGCTCAGCCTTTTAATTATAATGTTGATGAGACTTTTAATGCAGATTATGAGCACATTCCGTATGCTAAAAATCTAACTGAAATCAACGAAAGATGGAGAAAGCAAATTAAATTATCTACTCTTTCTTCTTTGGTAACAAAACAAAAAATCGAGGAAGAAAAGAAGAAAAAAGATCCTGCTTACAAAGAAAAATCTTTTGAGACTTTAGAAAAAGAAACTCGCGAAAGCTCTTTAAAATCGTTAGATGATAACTTTAGTGTAATTAAAGATTTAAATAGAGAATACTGGTTTTCAGTGTATTTGAATTCTATTATGGCTCGTTTTGATCCGCATACAAGTTATTTTGCACCAGAAGAAAAAGACCGTTTTGATGTAAATATCAGTGGTAAATTGGAGGGTATTGGAGCTCGTTTGACTAAGAAAAATGATTTCACTCAAATCGATGAATTAATTTCTGGAGGTCCAGCTTGGAAAGGAAAACAATTAGAAGCAGGAGATTTAATCTTGAAAGTTGCTCAAGGAAATGAGGAACCAGTTGATGTTGTTGGAATGCGTTTGGATGATGTTGTGAAGAAAATTAAAGGTCACAAAGGAACTGAAGTAAAATTGACGGTTAAAAAAGTTGACGGTTCTATCAAAGTAATTTCAATCATTAGAGATGTTGTTGAAATTGAAGAAACGTATGCTAAATCTAGTATTGTGGAGAAAAACGGTTTAAAATATGGAGTTATTTATCTTCCTAAATTTTACATCGATTTTGAAAATAAAGACGGACGCGATGCAGGAAAAGATATTGCTCGTGAAGTAGAAAGATTGAAACAAGAAAACATTAACGGTATTGTTTTAGACGTTCGTGATGATGGTGGAGGATCTCTTTCTACAGTTGTTGATATTGCAGGTTTATTTATCGAACAAGGTCCAATTGTTCAGGTAAAATCTGCTGGTAAAAAGAAAGAAGTTTTATACGATAAAGACAAGAAAATCGAATGGGATGGTCCATTGGTTATCATGGTAAACAGTTTTTCTGCTTCTGCATCTGAGATTTTAGCAGCTGCAATTCAGGATTACAAACGTGGTGTAATTATCGGAAGTAAACAAACTTACGGTAAAGGAACAGTACAAAATGTATTAGATTTAAATCAGTTTGTGCGAAATGCAAACTATGGAGATCTTGGTGCATTGAAAATTACAGGACAAAAATTCTATAGAATCAATGGAGGTTCTACTCAATTAGAAGGTGTTCATAGTGATGTTGTTATGCCAGATCGTTATGCTTACCTAAAAATGGGTGAGAGAGATATTGACAATGCAATGCCTTGGGATAAAATCGATCCAGCTGATTACAGCACTTGGAATTCTAATGAGAATTTTACTAGAGCAATCATTAATAGTAAAAACAGAATTGCTCAAAATGCTCAATTTAAATTAATTGATGATAACGCTAAATGGATCGATGTTAAAAACAAAGAGAATACATATAGCTTAAACATTAAGAGTTTTAAAGAAACTCAAGAGCAGGTAGAAAATGAAGGAAAAAAATATAAACCAATTTTAGATTATAAAAACAGTTTAATTTTTGAATCTCTTCCTTATGAACAAGTTGAAATGGCAAATGATGCTACTTTAAAAGAAAAAAGAGAAGCATGGCATCAAGCATTATCTAAAGATGTTTATGTAGAAGAAGCTTTAAATGTGTTAGATGATTTACAAACTAAAAGTGTGGTAAAAAGTACAGTTAATCCTAAAATGAAAAAGGATAAACTAGTGAAGTCTTAAGTTCTAAATGAATTTAATTTGTTTAAAAACGCTCTATAAATTTTGAATTTATGGAGCGTTTTTTTTGTAAGTTTATCGGCTAAAATTATTGTTTATGAAAGGTTTTCTAAGTTTGGTTTTGATGAGTTTTGTGTTGTTGTCTTGTAAAAAAGAGAATGTTGAAAGCAAAGAAAATATAAGTAATACAGAAGCGGTTTCCTTTGCAGGAAAATCAAATAGCACAGATTCTTTATATACGATTGCCTATCTTCCTACTTCGACAACAAATCAGGTTGTAAAACATCAATACTATACTTTATCTTATAATGAAAAGTTTGAACAAGCCGAATGGGTTGCTTACGAATTGAAAAAAGAATATCTAAAGAATCACGATTATAAAAGACCTTATTTTATAGAAGATCCAAAAGTAACGACAGGTTCTGCAGATTGGAGAAACTATAAAAAATCAGGTTATGATAAAGGGCATCTTTGTCCTGCGGGTGATATGGAGTTTAATAAAGATGCTTATAATGATACTTTTTATACGTCAAATATTTCTCCGCAAAAGAAAGAATTTAATGCTGGAATTTGGAATAGACTAGAGCAGAAGACACGTTATTGGGCAGGAAAATACAATGATATTTATGTCGTTACTGGCGGGATTCCGAAAGATTCGGATAAAAAAATAGGAACAGAAAAAGTTGCTGTTCCTAAATATTTCTATAAAATCATTTTAGCTAAAACTGGTAAAGAACACAAAGCAATTGCTTTTTTGGTTCCAAACGAAGAAAGTGATAAATCTATTTACGATTTTGTTGTTCCGATTGAGACTGTAGAAAAAATGACTGGAATTGACTTTTTTCCAAATCTTAAGAATTTAAAAAGTAGTAAGGACTTTTAAATCTGCAATTGTTTCTGTTGGGTTTTCAGCTTTAAAAACAAAGCTTCCGGCAACTAAAATATCTGCACCTGCTTCTACTAATTGTTTTGCATTTTTACTGGTCACACCACCATCAATTTCAATTAATGTTGAAGCATTTTTGCGTGTGATTAAAGCTTTTAGTTTTTTTACTTTGTCATAAGTGTTTTCAATGAATGATTGTCCGCCAAAACCAGGATTTACACTCATGATGCAAACTACGTCGATATCATTTATGATGTCTTCTAGTAAGTCAACATTTGTGTGCGGATTCATTGCTACTCCAGCTCTCATTCCTTCTGCTTTTATTGCTTGAAGTGTTCTGTGTAAATGTGTGCAAGCTTCATAATGTACAGTTAGTCCATTTGCTCCTAAATCGGCAAAAGTCTTAATGTAACGATCTGGATCAATAATCATTAGATGTACATCGATGTATTTTTTTGCATGCTTTGAAATAGCTTCTAAAACTGGCATTCCAAAAGAAATATTCGGAACGAAAACCCCATCCATAATATCGATATGGAACCAATCAGCTTGACTGTTGTTGATCATTTCGACATCACGCTGTAAATTACCAAAATCTGCAGCAAGAACAGAAGGAGCAATAAATGTATTTTTCATTGTGTAGTATGTTGTTTTTTTACAAAGATAATTTTTTTTATGCGGTGCGTGGTAATTTAACCGCAAAGTGCACAAAGGTTTTTCGCAAAGTTCGCTAAGGTTTAATTAAAATTATTTGAGAATACAAAGTTCACAAAGCTTTGTGTTCTTTGAAAGCTTTTGGATTAACAGTTAAAATAGCTTTGTGGACTTTGCGAAAAACCTTTGTGCACTTTGCGTTAAAAAAAAGGAATAAAAATAAAAAACTCCGGTAATCAGCCGGAGTTTCAATCATCAATCAAAAAACGAACAGTCAATCAAACTGTTGTTTGGGGTAAAATTCCAAATTATAAATTCCAAATCCCAATTAGATTGGAATTTGGGATTTTAAATATTGAAATTTAATATTGTTTATCCTAAATAAGTTTTAAGGATTTTACTTCTAGAAGTGTGTTTCAATCTACGGATTGCTTTTTCTTTAATCTGACGAACACGCTCACGAGTAAGGTCGAAAGTTTCTCCAATTTCTTCAAGAGTCATTGGGTGCTGATCGCCAAGACCAAAATACAAACGAACAACATCTGCCTCTCTTGGAGTTAATGTTTCTAAAGAACGCTCGATTTCAGTACGAAGAGATTCGTGAATTAATTCTCTATCTGGATTTGGAGATTCGCCAGAACGTAATACGTCATAAAGGTTAGAATCTTCTCCTTCGACAAGAGGAGCATCCATTGATAGGTGACGTCCAGAGTTTTTCATAGACTCTTTTACGTCATTTACAGTCATGTCAAGTTCTTTTGCAATTTCCTCAGCAGAAGGTGGACGCTCGTTAGATTGCTCTAATAACGCATACATTTTGTTGATTTTATTGATAGAACCAATTTTATTTAATGGCAAACGTACAATACGAGATTGTTCAGCTAAAGCTTGAAGAATCGATTGACGAATCCACCATACAGCGTAAGAAATGAATTTGAAACCACGAGTTTCATCAAAACGTTGAGCCGCTTTAATTAAACCTAAGTTTCCTTCATTAATTAAATCCGGAAGAGTTAATCCTTGATTTTGATATTGTTTAGCCACAGATACTACGAAACGTAGGTTGGCTTTTGTTAGTTTTTCTAAAGCTCTTTGATCACCAGCCTTTATTCTTTGTGCTAATTCTACCTCTTCATCAGCGGTAATTAGGTCAACTTTTCCAATTTCTTGTAGATATTTATCTAACGATGCAGTTTCACGATTAGTTACCTGCTTGGTGATTTTAAGTTGTCTCATGTTGTTGTCTCCCTATTTTTAAAGTGTACAAATGATTATACGTAAGGAGTATCAAAAAAGTTACAATAATTATTTATTTTTTTTAAAATTTATAGGTAACCCCAGATTGAATCGACAAACTATAAGGTTTTGGGGCACTGTAATCTTTAAAAGTTTTTAAATAATATTTAAAAATCGGATTGAAATCTAATTGAAATTTATCATTTAATTTATAATAAAACCCCATTCCTAAATTAAATGATAAATTCATTTTATTTAAGTTTTTAGTGGAACCAATTCCTTCGCTTTTCAAATTATTTGAAGAAAGATAAAGCTGATTTGCATCTGAAATCAACACGCTAAATCCGCTAAAAGCTTCAATTCCGTATGGAGTTTGATCTTTTTTAATGGCATAATTGAATTCTAACGGAACTTCATAATAAGATATTTTTTGCACTAGCCGAATATCTTCATCATTTCCCATAACATTATAAATATCATTATTGGTCAAAACCATATTTTCATAATTGATTGGCGATTGATTATTTAAATGATTGGATATTTTTAAATTTATTTTAGAAATACCAGCTTTAAAGCCATATTTTCCATACATAGTTTTAAAGTAAACGCCATAATGAGAAGTTATCGGATGACTTTTTGAGACATCATCAAAAGACTCATTTATTGTTGATTTTCCTGATAAGGAACCAAAAATCGCTGGTCCGTAATAAACAGAAACTGAATATTCAGGTTCGTTTTCACTCGTTTGTTCAGGATATTCTCTCTCAATATATTCCCTTTTAGGAGTTGTTTTTTTCTCTTGTTTTGGAATAATGCTGTCTTGTTTAATTGTTTTCGGATTCTCTGAATCTTCTAAACTTTCTTTGCTGGTTTTTGTATTGTTTTTTTCGGAGTCTTCCGTTTTTATTGGCTCATTTTGTTTGGAAACAATAGAGTCGTCCTTCCTTTTTTGAATTGTCGATTTCTTGTTTTTGCTTTTTGAAATGTTATTTTTCGAAATGCTGTTTTTTGGATTCTTTAAAGCAGTTTTAGAACTTGGTTTTTTAGAAATTACAGATGCTTTTTTAGTAGCATTATTGGCTTTCTTTCGAGTGTTTTCTGGTTTTTCTAAAACAGAATTAGGCTTTTTAGAAGTTGTAACGGTTTTGTTTTTTTTAATGATAACTTTATATTTTTTTACTACTTCATATTCTTCATATTCGTCTGTAGTGGCTACCAATTTTGAAGATTGTTTGATTAGTTTTTCCGTTCTGCTTTTTTTAATAGTTGTTTTAGTTTCACTTGAGTTTTCAATTGTCTTTTTTGCAATTGGCTGATTTGTAGAAACTGATTTATTTACAGAATCTTGTGGCTTATTGTTTTTAATTACCAAAGGTTGCTTTTGGTCATTTGTTGTTTTTGATTGATTGATAATGGTTTTATCTTTTTCAAAATCCAATGGTTTATTTTGATTTTGTTTTAATTCTAAAAAGAAAATCGAACTTGCAAGTCCCATTAGTAATAGACTTGGAATAAGCCAGAATAAAAGACGTCTTTTTCTTTTTTTGTTTAAATCACTTTCAATTGAAGCCCATAAATTATTACTCGGACTTTTGTCCAAAAGCTCTAATTTGTCTTTGAATATTTTACCTATTTCTTTTTTATTTTCCATGGTTTGCTTGATAATTATGGAATGACTTTGTTGAAGTGATCTTTTCTTTTAGAATTAATTTTGCTCTATGTAAATTAGATTTTGATGTGCTTTCGCTTATAGAAAGCATTTCTGCAATTTCTTTGTGGCTGTATTCGTCAAGTTCATAGAGGTTAAAAATCAACCGATATTGATGTGGCAATTCTTGTATTAATGACAACAAATAATCGATAGGATAATCCATTTCAGCATCACTGATTGTTATCTCAGGAATATTATCATCTTTAATGGCTGTGAGAAAAAATGAATTTTTATATCTGCTGATTGCTTTATTTATTAAAATCCGTTTCATCCATCCTTCAAAACTTCCTGTTGCTTTAAAGTTTTTTATGTTGATGAATATCTCAATAAAAGCATCATGGAGATTGTCTTCGGCTTCAGAATCATTTTGGCAATACTTTAGACTTATCACAAAAAGACTTTTATAATAAAGATTATAAAGTTCTTCTTGTGATTTCCGGTTCTGCTTAATGCAGCCTTTTATGATTTGGTCTAAATTCAAAAATGAAACGTTTTATATTGTTTTAAATATAAGAAGCAAAAATCCTTTTTCAGTAAACTAAAAATATCTTATAACTCTCGCTTTAGTGCTGCTTTTTTCTGGAATTTTTGATGTAGAAGTTTTTTCTCCCGTTTTAAAATTAATTGTCGAAACTGCATTTTGATCAATTTCTGTTGAACTCCAATAAATTGATTCTGTAAAATTACCTAAATTGCTTAAATATAGATTTTTATATATTAGTTCTAATTCATCAGATGATGGCAAAAACCAATCGCTGTAAATATCTTGACTAAATAGTAAGGCATCTTTAGCCAAAAGAGTTCCGTTGTTTAAATTACTGCAAACCGCTGGATTTGCATAGTAGTTGGTTAGATTATCATGATAAATTACAATTTGCGCTGTATTGTAATAACCACTTCCTATTTCGTTATTTCTTGCTTTAGATATAGATGAAGCCACACATCCCCATTCTAAATCTTTTAAATCTTTTGATGCAACTTCTATGTAACGCCACCCAAAACTATATTGGCCTTTGTCATAAAAAACAATTCCATTTGCGGGTCCTATATCGCCAATTTTGTATGGATATTTAGTCTCATATAAGAGTTCTAATTTTATGTTTTTATCCAACATTTTTATGGTCATGTTTGTGCCATTCATTTCAACTTCGCCATCAATGCTCCAATATTTAGCTAATTCAGATTCACCATCTAAATTTATATTTAGATGCAATTTATCATCTACAAATAAGAAGAACCATGTTCCGTTGTATTCTTGATTATTAAAATAAAAAACTAACGTTCCATCTGAGTTTATCAAAAATCGACCGCTTAAATAAGTGTTTTCATTGGTTTGAGAATAGGTTACTTTCCAGTAATAATCTAACGGTTTATCCAAAGGCGGAGAAATAATTCCGTTGCAATACGCTATGATATCTTCTCTAGTGCAGTTTTTAAGAGCAATATTCAGCTCCGAATTATTATTTACAGAATAAACAGTATTATCGGCTAAAGTTGTTGAAATAGGATAACTAATACTTAAAGATTGATCAGTAGAAAGATTTTCTAAAATTTTACTGAATTGACTATCACTCATTATATATTGTACTCCAATAGGATTCTGATTGCTGTCGTAAACCTTTAAAGATAAAGGGTAAATAAATTCTACACATGGAGGTGTTTCTCCTTCTTCAAGCGTTTTTTCAGAAGTTGTGTTTTCTAATGTGTTATATAACTCGGAATCTTTTTTAATTAGTTTTCCAAATTCTCCAGTTTCTAAATTAACAGCTTCGCGCGGATTATCTTGAAATTCGCATCCATAAACAATAAAAATGAATAGTAGAAGCGATGTTGCTATTTTCGGAAAGTTTTTCATTGTATCTGACTTTTTAAGTTCGGTTCTAAATAATAGTCTCAAGAAATTAAAAAGGTTGCGTACAAATTGAATAAAAAAAATAAGCCTTGACCAAAAATGCTTTGATCAAGGCTTATAATATGTTACAAATGAATAATAATTATTTTACAGTAATGTTTTTTGAAACGTAAATTGGCTGTCCATTTTCGGTAAAACCTTCTAAAACGACTTCAAAATTTCCTTTGATGTCTGAAGTGTAAAAAGATAATTGATCTTCTTTAGACTGTAATTTTACATCAGGTTTCCATAGCAATTGATATCTGTAATCTGGAATACGTTGCAATTTATTTCCAGCAGCATAATCAGGATTGTTGTATACTTTCTGAGGATTTGGACGCTGAATTTCCATTGTTTTCAAATATTTCTTTGCATAATTTTCTGAAAATTCATTGTTTTTAGTTTCAAAACTAATCAAACCTCCATATAGATTCGGACCATAAACGTAAGGTTCAGAAATTAGGCTTACTCTGTTTACGTTCCCCATATTGTATTCAAAAAGGTCACTTGGATCTTGAATTAATAATCCATCAACAAGCACCATTGGCGGGCCGTACATTTCCAGATCTTTTTGGTCATTTCTAATATGAAGTTCATATTTTCCGTTATTTCTTCTGTAATAAAGTTCAACAAGAACTTCTACAATATTTTCTTTTAAAGTAGGAAATCTTGTGTAATCGTCTAAAATATAAGCTTTTTCGATTGTACTGAAGAACGGGTTCATAACTGCTTCAGTAACCAAACTATCTTTTTTGATTTGATAATAGGCATTTTGAATTTGGCTAGCCGTAGATCTTTCTTCAATATCTTTTTTAAGTTCTGGTGATAGATTAAGTTTTGAAGTGAACTGTAATGAAGACGCGTCAAATTTTGGAAAAGCATCTAAATTAACTGTAAAATCACCTCTTTTTTCATCTATTACTTGTAAAATTGCATTAGAGAAATTAGGAAATTGATCTAATAAAAAAGCAAATTTTCCTTGAGCATTTGTCTTTACAATTTTTAAAACATATTCTTTTCCAGGCAATGATAAAGCAATCGATTTGTCAGCAACATTTTGATTACTGCTTGATGTAATATAGCCTGTAATAAGTTCAGATCTTACTTCTGGAATATAAGTAAACGAACCAGGCGTAAAATTAACATAGCTTTCTGCAGATTTCTTAACAAATTCTGCTGGCGTAAGCTGTTTTAAAGTTGGAATTTGATCTGTTTTTCTAATAGAAACAGAATAATTTCCTTTTTCAATGGTTCCAGTCAAAGACTTCAATTTTAAATTGACTTTTTCTCTCGTGTAATAGCTTTCTTTATCAAATTCAAAATCAACTCTTTTGTCATTTCCTATGTTTGAATTTATGGTTTGAATTGCCGTTGTAGTATTTTGTGGGTTAACAAGGTCAAATGTAATATTGTCATTTGGTTCTTGAGTTTGAAACGGATTGATAATGAAAATATCTATTTCATGCTTTTGTGAATTTGGATTATTCAGCATCCATTTTGTATAAGCAATGATTTTGTAATTTCCAGTTTTTAAAGTCGTTGGAATAAAATATTCGCCAGTTCCAATTCCGTTATCAAGGTATATTTTATTTTTTTGAAGTGATTTTTTTTCACTGTCAATTAATTCAACATAAGCAATTTTACTTATTTGGCTGGTTTTATTGTTTAAAGGATTTAAGCAATATAGTTTGAAATACAGTGTTTCTCCGGTCAAAAAGCTAGTTGTATTCGAATGAAGAAAAATAGTTTCTTGCGTTGAAGTGGTTGGTATATCGTATTTGATTTGTGAATTCTGAGCATAGATAAATCCGCTTTGAATTAATAAAAACATCAAAAGCATCAAATGTTTAATTCTGCCTAGAATATTAGTCTGATTATATATTGAAAAGTGTTTCATGAATTTTATAAAAGATTAATCTATCCAAAAAGGAGGAACAATATTAGATGAAAATGAAGTACAATCTCCACAAGCGGCTTTTACCATAGAATAAGAAGGTGGGCTAGAAGATAAGTGAACTAAATAACGGCTTAGAATAGCAGAACGTAATTGGGTACCATTACAAGGAGGATCGCCTAAACAATCTTGAAACAGTCTAATTTCACAGTCACTTTCATAATATGGAGGAAGTGGTTCGCCAGGAAATAAATCAGAATAATTGAAGAAAAGTCTTTCTGATGAAACAGCTGAAACTTCAAAAAATCCAATTACTTTTTCAGTAGGATTTTCTACAGATTTTATATTTCCATAGAAAAAACCAGGCTGTTTTGGTGAAAGAACTCCTCCTGAAGATGATAAATCTCTTAGAGTTTTATAGTAAGTATATGCAGCTAAATTTTGAACATATTGCTTCACAAAAATACTATAGCGATGCGAAATGATATAGTTTTGATTGCTAATAAAACGTACAGGAAAATTTACACGGTCTTCGCTAAGGCTATTGGTGTTGTTAAGAATTATTTCATTAGAATTTTTGCTAGAAAAGCAAGTTTTAGTTTCATATTTTCTAAGACTTACCACAATATCTTCTCTAGCTGGTTCTGCCTCGGTTCCTTCGATCGGATCGGCAGGAACTGCAGGAACATTCACAATTGTGGTTTCTCTAGAATCCCACATTGGAGCTACAATTTTATACGTTTCGGTGTATTCGTAACGGTAATATTTAGATGTATTTGTTGGATCAAAACCATTTACGTTGATCTGTACACCTTTTTGGCCATCGACGTTGGCAACAGTTGCTGTAAGATTATCAATTTTAGTTTCGGTTGTTAAAACTTGTTCGTCAGAAGTATAGTTTTTTCCTGCACTTGTTCTGATTTTCAATTGGTATTTTTTACCAGATTCTGCTTTAAAAGGAGTTATAGATGAATATAGCGTATCTTTTTCCTCAAATTGATACACATTTCCTTGATCATCAGAAACAGATACACTTGCTCCTTTTTCAAGTTTAGGACCGCTTTCTTCAAGCTGATAAACCTGAGAGAGTCTTATAGTTTGATTTTTAAGTTCGTTAGTGATAGTTCCCTCAACAACTAGAGCGCTTTCAAAATCATTATTCTGAAACACATATTGTTCAGTACAACTGGTCACTGCAAATGCCAGAATTAGGAAAAGGGAGATTTTATATGTAAAATTTTTCATGACTTTAAAACTTGAAATTATAGGTAATACTTGGAATTGGAATGGAGAAAATAGATGTTTTATAGGCCTTGATTTGTCCTTCTTTTGTAACAAAGAACACAGAATAAGGATTGTTACGCCCTAACACATTATAAACTGAAATATTCCAAAAGCTATGTGCTAACTTTTTGATTTTATGATTTCCTTCGATGTTCAAGCCAATATCAAGTCTGAAATAATCAGGAATTCTGTATTTATTACGATCACTGTAAACTGTATATTGCTCGTTTCCATAATCGTATTTACCAATTGGATAGGTAATTGGTCTACCAGTTTGATAAGTAAAGTTACTTGAAAAACTGTAGCGCTTTGTAATTTTATAATTTAAAACAGCACTAAAATCGTGTGGTTTGTCAAAGTTTGAAGCAAAATACTTTCCGTCGTTTACTTTTTCTTCGTTAAACTGACTGTCAAGTTTTATTAAAGATCTCGAATACGTATATCCAAGCCATCCATTTAATTTACCGACCTGTTTTTTAACTAATACTTCGACTCCATATGCTTTTCCTTCACCTTGTAAAAGTTCCGTTTCGATATTATCATTCAATAATAATTCAGCACCAACTTTGTAGTCTAAGATATTTTTAGATCTCTTGTAATATCCTTCTAAACTAAGTTCGATATCGCCACCTTTTAAATTTTTGTAAAAACCTAAAGAAACTTGCTGTGCACTTTCTGGCTTAACATTTAAATCTGAAAGTTTCCAAATGTCTGTTGGAGATTGCGTTGTATTATTTGATAATAAATGAATGTATTGATAAGTTTTATCATAACTCGCTCTGACCGAGAAATCATCTGTAAGGAAATATCTAGCGGCAATTCTAGGCTCTAAACCTCCGTATCTTTTAATTACTTCATTATTACCATACGTTTTTGTATCAATAACAGTTGCATCATTAACAGGAACATTATCTTCATAAATTCTTTGAGTAGATTTCCCTAAAGCAGCAAAAGAGGAATATCGTAAACCAAAATCAAGCAAGAATTTGTCGCTTATTTTAAAATTGTCGCCAATATATGCCGCAGATTCTAATCCTTTTTCTGTTTCAACATCAACAGGAACTAATGTCGATTCAGGATTTGTCGGATTCAAATATCCTGGATCAACAGAATATAATTTTGTCGAAAGACCATAGCTGAATTTATGCTTTTCGTTATATAAATAATTCATTTTCAGCATCGCCTGAGTTTCATTGATTTTATAGCCAAAATCAAAATTATTAACCCCTTCAGATTCGTAGTCAATGTTGAATTTGTATTCGCTATTAGTAACAACCAAAGAACCTTTGTTTTTCTCGTTGAAAGTATGATTCCATTTTAAAGTCGCTAATCTATTGCTGTATTTATACAATGAATCTGATGATACACTAAATTTATCATGGCTATAGTAAAGCGTAGATTCGATATCATTGTTGGCATTTATTTTATGATTGTATTTTAGAATGAAATCATAAAAAGAAGCTTGACTGTTTTTCAAGTTCTCGTCGTCTAAACTTTTTAAAATCCAATCAGAATAAGTTGCTCTTCCTCCTACAACCAAACTTGATTTTCCTTTTACAACAGGAGTAGAAAGCATTAAATTACTAGTTACTGGCCCGATACCGCCTTCGCCTTGAAACTCATCGAAACTTCCGGTTTTAGAAGTAATGTCAAAAACAGAAGATAATCTTCCTCCAAATTCAGCTGGAATACTACCTTTATAAATATCAACTTTTTTAGTTGTATAAGGATTTAAAGCTGTAAAAAAGCCGAAGAAATGTGACGGATTGTACAACGTAGCATTGTCAAGCAAAAATAAGTTTTGATCTTCTTTACCACCTCGAACATTATATCCAGCAGAACCTTCACCAGCAGTTTTTATTCCAGGCATTGTCAAAGCCACTTTAAGAATGTCACGCTCGCCTAGTACCAAAGGAACATTTTTAATTCCTTCAGCATCAATCGTAGTTACACCAGTAATTGCTGATTTTGCAGTTTTACTTTTGTTTGTTTTAATTAAAACTTCATCAAGCTGATTTATATCTTCGGTTAACGAAAAGTTCAACGATCCATCGTTGTAAACCATGATATTTTTAGTCACTTTGTTATACGAGAATGTCTCCGTTTCAACAACATTTAAACCTCCTGGAACTTGTAAACTATAATATCCTTTTTTGTCAGTTGTGGCAGAATATTCTGTGTTTGGTATTTTTACTAAAACATTAGCAATTCCAGCATTGTTTTTTCCGCCTCTAATAATACCAGATAAGGTATAAGTTTTCTTTTTCTGATTTTTCACTTCTTTACCAATCAAAACAATATCCCGAATATTTTTATTTGGGTTTCTTGAATTGGTTTTTTTGATCGAATCATATTGCTGATAGAAAATTGGGCTGATCATTCCGTTTTCGTCTCTTTCAAGAGGAATTCCGAAATAATCATCAGGCAATTGACTGTAGATGATACTGTTATTTGTAACTATAACTTTGTTTTCTGAAACGTAAAAGTTGAAGCTTGTGTTCTGAAAAACATCTTCCAAAACTTCGCCAATTCTAACTTCTTTATATTGTTTAGATATTGAAGTGCTGTCGTTTTCTAGCCATTTTTCATCAAAATAGAATTTGAAATAAGATACTTTTTCGATGTCTTGAATGGCAGTTTTTATATTTGCATTTTTAAATTCAACCGTTATTTTGTCGCTGATTACTTGAGAATAAATTATTTGTTGAAAGGCAATTAAAAATAGAATAAGAGTAATTTTTTTCATTTAATTAGAACTTTTTTTTAAAAGACCATTGATTTGTTTTGTTAGATTTTCCATGAATTTCATCTTATCGGAACGTTCTAATTTTTTATCAGTATTATAAAAAGTACTGATATCTTTTTTATAGTCAGGGAAAATTTTCTTGAAATCTTTCTCCGATTCTACTTTGTAGAAATGGTTGTTGTACTTTAGGAAGTAATTGATTTTATAGATGAAATTGTAGTAAACACCATCAGACTGGAAGACTTTTACCTTTTCTTTATAATGTTTAATATAAAGAGAGACGTTGTCGCCGGCGTAGTTTTCTTCATAAAAACCTGGAGCAATATCATTAACCTTATTTAGGTCAGATTTTATGTTGACAAACTTTTTGTTTTTAATGAAAAAATAATCAACTTTTTCGCTGATTAGATTAATCGGTAAGTTTTCTGAAGATCCAGTTTGTTTGTAAACAACTTGGTCAGTTAAAATGTCGTATTTAAGATTAACATTAGAATAAATCTGACCTTCAAAACTGATATCGCCAATATTAAACTCTTCAGTATAATACCTGCTTTTACCAGCAATTGGGCGAAAAGGTTCGCTATGAACTATTCCGTTGTTAATATTTAAATTGTCTTTTCCGACTGTTTGGTCGAAGTAATCGTATAATGAAGATTTTTCAGCAGATTGTGAGTACAGATACGATATATTTAATAGGCTTGCAAATAGCGATATATAAATCGCTTTTTTTTGGTGATTTTTCAAAGGAAATGTGATTTTTTGTTTTTGGATTGATTGGTTCCAAAAGTATTAAAAATATGTTATAAAAATCACTTTATAGTGTTAAAATGTAATAAAAATTTTATTTTATTAGGTTGAATTGGGTAAAAATTATACTTAAAGTATATTTTACGTTAAAAGTGCAAATCTACTTGCGAGTTTATTTTTTCGATGTAGTATTCAATTTTTCGAATCGTTCGATTAAAAAATAAATTTTGCTCTTTTATGCCAGATTTCTTAAGCGGTATTGAGTTTTGAATTTGTTGTTTAAAAAACTGATGAACGTTTTTGCAGCTTTCTTCATTATCGGTAATAAAATACCCTAACAATGTATATGGAATAAACATGGTTAGTTTTTGATCTGTTTCGATAAGCATATTATTGTTTAATAATATGAGTTCGTTGTAATAAATCGAAAAGCTATCTTGTGAGTTGTTGCATTTTTCTTGTATTAAATTCACAATTCGTTTTAAGTCTTTGCATAACGCATTTGCACTATTTAAACTAAGCAGACCAGCTTCATAGAAATATAAAATCTGTTGTAAACTGCTGTTTATAGTTGTGTCATTCCAAATTTCGTTCACAATTGTTTTTTCGTAAACCTTTTTTAGCTTCTGCATATATTCAGAAAAAGATTCCTCGATTACGAAGTTTTCAAATGAGACTTTTTTTTGGTTATTATTTAAAAGATTAATCCAAACAAAAGCTTTGAATTTTGAAAGAATCGTTCCGTCCATAAAATAAAATAAAGGAATATCTTTTGCGGAATAATAAAGTGTGGTTTTTGGATTTTTGGTTAATACTTCAATTTGTTCTGCGGATGATTTGAAATATTCCAACATGTCTTTCATCGTTGTAATTTCAATTGTTTTCTCCACAATTACTTTTTCTTTCTTCGAAAATAATTTATCTAAAGAAATATTGAAATGATCAGCTAGTCTGACGGTTTCGTCTATTGAAAATTTACTTTTTTGAGATATTCTGCGATGAGAAGCATCGTAACTAATTTCTAAAACAGAAGCTACTTCTTCTATTATAGAAACTGATTGTGGAATTTTATTCCGAATAGCTTTTAAAAATGATTCTTGGTGTTTCATGTTTGCGATAATCACAAATATATGAATTTGTTTTATTGATTACTGCAAAATTAAATGCGATAACTGCAATAAGTTTGTTCGTGAAATTTTAAAAACGTAATTATGAAAAACCTACCTATTTTACTTATTGGCTTTAGACTTTTGCTTGGGCCAGTTTTAATACTATTGACTTATAATTTTGGCAGTGAACTCAGAAAAGAATTAGTTTTTTTAATCTTTCTTGGATTATTATCTGATATTTTTGATGGAATAGTTGCACGTCGATTCGGCACTTCATCTGAGAAGCTTCGTCGAATGGATAGTCAGACTGATTTGGTGTTTTGGCTTTGTGTGGCTTGGTGTTCTTGGTTGCTAAATCCTGAAATAATAAAAGAAAATGCAGTTGCAATCGCTGTAATTTTTATAATGGAGGCAATGACTTATTTTTTTAGTTTTCTGAAATTTGGAAAAGAAACCTGTACGCATGCTCTTCTTTCTAAATTTTGGGGTATAACTTTACTGTTAGCATTTGTCGGAATGATTGGTTTTGGGTATTCAGGAATAACTTTTTCATTGGCAGTTATTTTTGGAATTATAGGGCATATTGATGTTTTATTAATTATTTTAATTCTGCCCAAATGGACATTTGATGTGCCAAGTTGTTATCATGCCTATTTGATTCGAAAAGGTATTCCATTCAAAAAAAATAAGCTTTTTAACTAAACTGAAAAACCCCAATTCGATTAAGAATTGGGGTTTTCTATGAATAAACCTTTAGTAAACTAAGATCTGATTACTCTTTTTTATCCTCACGTGGAGGTCTTGGAACAAGTGCTTTTTTAGACACTTTTTCTTTTTTAGTTTTAGGGTCAACTCCTAAGTATTTCACTTGGAAAACATCTCCCATTTTAACTACATCAGCAACGTTT
>Ga0160502_100593_pt1 | contig 19161 bp, 17 predicted proteins | sample DIDnMG_14_FD_108237 | JGI IMG/M metagenome (GOLD analysis project Ga0160502, IMG submission 108237) | Enriched soil microbial communities from UW Madison campus, WI, USA - DID2933_E24_Xylan MG | ecosystem: Environmental > Terrestrial > Soil > Unclassified | place: USA: Madison, Wisconsin... | reverse complement strand
GAGTTAGCTCAAAACTTGTCTTTACGAGTTTATACAAGCAATTAATGTAGGCTTTTTTTATATATAAACCCTAACAAACATGGACATCATAACGATCATTATTGGTATTGTAGGTATTGCGGCGGGATTTGCAATAGCTAAAATTATCGAGAAAAGTAATATTTCAAACCTAATCAAAAATGCTAAAAAAGAGGCTGCTTCAATCTTGAAAGATGCTAATTTAGAAGCTGAAAATATTAAAAAAGATAAAATTCTTCAAGCAAAAGAACGTTTTATCGAACTTAAATCTGAACACGAACAAGTTATTTTAGCAAGAGATAAAAAAGTTGCTGAAGTAGAAAAACGCGTACGTGATAAAGAATCTCAAGTTTCGAACGAACTTTCAAAAGCTAAAAAAGTAAATGATGAGTTTGAAGCTAAAACGGCTGAATACAATAACAAAATTGAAGTTTTAGACAAAAAACAAGCTGAAGTTGACAAACTTCACAAAAGCCAATTACAGCAATTAGAAGTAATTTCTGGACTTTCTGCTGAAGAAGCAAAAGAGCAATTGGTTGAAGGTTTAAAAGCTGAAGCTAAAACCAAAGCGATGTCTCATATTCAAGAAACTATTGAAGAGGCAAAACTTACTGCACAGCAAGAAGCTAAAAAAATCATCATCAATACAATTCAAAGAGTTGGAACTGAAGAAGCTGTTGAAAACTGTGTTTCTGTTTTCAATATTGAATCTGACGATGTAAAAGGTAGAATTATCGGTCGTGAGGGTCGTAACATTAGAGCTTTGGAAGCTGCAACTGGAGTTGAAATCATTGTTGATGATACACCAGAAGCTATCATTCTTTCTTGTTTTGATCCTGTTCGTAGAGAAATTGCTCGTTTGTCTTTACACAAATTAGTAACTGACGGACGTATTCACCCTGCAAGAATTGAAGAAGTTGTTGCTAAAACAGCAAAACAAATCGATGACGAAATTATTGAAGTTGGAAAACGTACTGTAATCGACTTAGGAATTCACGGTTTACACCCAGAATTGATTAAAGTGGTAGGTAGAATGAAATACCGTTCTTCTTACGGACAAAACTTATTACAGCACTCAAGAGAGGTTTCTAAACTTTGCGGTATCATGGCTGCAGAATTAGGATTAAATGTAAAACTAGCTAAAAGAGCCGGTTTATTACACGATATTGGAAAAGTGCCAGACACAGAGAGTGATTTACCACACGCACTTTTAGGTATGCAATGGGCTGAGAAATACGGTGAAAAAGAAGAAGTTTGCAACGCAATTGGAGCGCACCACGATGAGATTGAAATGAAATCTTTATTGTCCCCAATTATTCAAGTTTGTGATGCTATTTCTGGAGCAAGACCAGGCGCTAGACGTCAAGTTTTAGATTCTTACATCCAGCGTTTGAAAGATCTTGAAGATGTAGCTTACGGATTCAGCGGAGTTAAAAATGCATATGCCATTCAAGCTGGTAGAGAACTTCGTGTAATTGTAGAAAGCGAAAAAGTTTCTGATGACAATGCAGCAAACTTATCTTTTGAGATTTCACAAAAAATTCAAACAGAAATGACTTATCCTGGACAGGTAAAAGTTACAGTTATTAGAGAAACAAGAGCTGTAAATATTGCTAAATAATCTAAGGAAACATAAATAAAAAAGGCTGTCAATTGACAGCCTTTTTTATTTATGTTTAAATTTTACATATCATTAAAAACGATTTTAAAGCTTGTTCCCACTCCTACTTCACTTTCCACTTCAACTGTTCCTTTCATCGCTTCAATTTGATTTCTGGTAATATATAATCCAATACCTCGGGCTTCCTCGTGTTTATGAAAGGTTTTATACATTCCAAATAATAAATCACCATAAACTTTTAAATCAATTCCGAGACCGTTATCTGTAATCTTAAGAGATTTATAACCTTCACGCTCAATTGCAAAATCAAAAGTAATTACTGGATCTCGATCTGGATGCGCATATTTAATCGCATTTGTCGTAAAATTCAACAAAACACTTTCCATGTACGCAGGATTAAAATTAATCGTCAGATACTTCGGAACGTTATTTACAATGGTTACATTTCGCTGTTTATCATATCCTTTAATTGTCGAAATAGTTTTTTCGATATACTCGCAAAGCTTTAAGGGAACTACTGCAATATTGATATTACTTTGCGTTTTTACAATTTGCGTAAGATTTGAAATGGTTTCATTCAAATCATTGGAAACAGTACGCAAATGTTCCAGCATTTCTTCTACAGTTTGTCTATTAACATCAGCATCAATAAAATCTAAAATCGATTTTATATTTCCCGCTTGCGTATTTAAATTATGAGAAACAATATGCGAAAAGTTCAATAAACGGCTATTTTGATCACTATATAATTTCATGGTTTTCATAAGCTCAAGTTCTTTTTCTTTTTGAGCCGAAACATCTGTATGAGTTCCAATCACACGTAATGGTTTTCCATTTTCATCACGTTTAATTACTTTTCCACGATCTAAAATCCATTTATAATTACCACTCGACGTCATTACTCGATGATAGTTTTCATAATATGGGATTTTATTATCAAAATGCTCATGGATATCCGAATAATATTTTGGAAGATCATCTGGATGCACAATTTTATCCCAGCGTTCAGGATCATCAAAAATATCTGCAGAGTCAAGCTCCAAAATTTTAAGAGATAAAGAAGAGTAAAAAACGCTATTTGTAACCATATCCCAATCCCAAATACCAACAGTTGAAGCATCGAGTGCAAATTGAAAACGTTCTTCGGATATTCTTAGTTTTTCTTCTTTATCTTTTAATTCTGTGATATCCGAAACGTGACCATAAAAAATTACATTTCCATTTATTCCTGATTCTGTTTTGGAAGATATTTTAAACCAGCGAATTCCTTTTTGAGGAAGAGTAGCTCTAAACTCAATTTCCCAAGGTTTTATTTCTTTTCTGGCTTTGATTAAAGATTGAAAAAAAAGTTCACGATCCTGTGGCACAATTCTATCGTAAACTATAAGCTTAATATCATTATTAAAATCTACTTCAGAAAGTTCAAATATTTCATCTGCCGATTTACTTATTAAAGGAAACGAGTAATTATTATCAGCATCGATAACAAACTGAAAAAGTAAGTCGGGCATTTCGGCTAACAATTTCTTATAAAAATTATTTACCTCTAAGCAATCTTCATTCCCATATAAATCAAAAACCATATACTACCTTTTTATGTAAATAAAAAATCCTAAGCTTTCACTTCAAAAAAGAGAGAAAAATAACAACATTATGCTTTTTTGTTTTTATTGCAACAAGATTTTAACACAATATATTAATTTTTGCAATAATAAATATAAAATTCCGAAAAATTATTTTCTTGGATGAAAACTATGCATCACTTCTTTTAAAAAACGTCTGTCCAAATGAACGTAGATTTCTGTAGTTGTAATGGACTCATGCCCAAGCATTAACTGAATTGATCTTAGATCTGCTCCATTTTCTAATAAGTGAGTTGCAAAAGAATGACGAAGTGTATGGGGACTGATACTTTTTTTCAATCCTACTTTTTGAGCAAGATCTTTAATAATCGTAAAAACCATAGCTCGAGTTAATTGATTTCCTCTTCGGTTTAAAAACAAAGTATCTTCAGCTCCTTTTTTAATATTCAAATTAATACGCACTGCATTTCGATAAATATCAATATATTTTTGAGTTAGAGAACCAATTGGAACAAAGCGTTCTTTATTTCCTTTACCCGTTATTTTAATAAAACCTTCATCAAAAAACAGATCAGAGATTTTGAGCGAAATTAATTCGGAAACACGAAGTCCGCAGCCGTATAAAGTTTCGAGCATTGCGCGGTTTCGTTCACCTTCATTGGTGCTTAGATCAATTGTTTCAATCAAAGCATCAATTTCCTGAAGCGATAAAGTATCAGGCAATTTTCGGCCCGTTTTTGGCGCTTCAATTAATTCTAAAGGATTGTCGTTTCTGTAATCCTCAAAAACCAGATAATTAAAAAAACTTTTTAATCCAGAAATTATCCTTGCCTGAGATCTCGGATTTACCTCTTTAGCTACCGAATAAATAAATTGCTGCAACGTTTCATCAGAAATTTTGATTGGAGAAACATCTATTTGATTGGTTTCTAAAAAAAGACATAAACGCTCGATATCAAAGCCGTAATTTTCGATTGTATTTTTTGACAAACCTCTCTCAATCCTTAAATAGGATTGATAATCTTTTATATATCTGCTCCAATTCATATTTACAAAGTAAGTGATTTTTTGGCATAAAAAAACCTTCCTGGTTTAGGGAAGGTTTTTGAAATATTTTAAAAATTTAGATTAGAATTTATATGCTGCAGAAATCTGGAAATTACCATTTTTTGCACTATCATACAAATCTCCTGAGTCATCAATATTATCATCCCAAAGAGGAGATAATCCTACAGTATAACGAAGACCTACTGAAAAATTATCAGTAAAATTATAACCTGCTCCAAAGTTAAAGCCAAAATCCGCTGATTTTGTATCATCTTTAATATCAACATCCTCAGCTTTAGCTGACAACAAAATACCAAGTTGTGGACCAGCTTCTACGCTAAATTTTTTATCAACAATATAATATTTCGCTAATACAGGGATATTTAAATAGTTTAATTTTACATCTCCATCACCTCCAAAACCGCCATCAAATTTCGCTCCTTGAGTTGAGAATAAAAGCTCTGGTTGAATATAAAACTTTTCTACTACGTGGATTTCAGCTAAGCCGCCAACATGAAATCCTACTAATGCATTAGCATCTCTCACATCTCCTCCAACAATACTTGAAATATTAAGACCTCCTTTTATTCCAAATCTTGTTGACTGAGCATTTGTGAATGCAAAAGCCATAATTGCAATGGCAGATAAAATAATTTTTTTCATTCTAATTTGTTTTGGGTTAAATTAATTGTATCAAATATAAAAATTTTCTTCACAAATCTATATAAGGAATTTAACAAATAAAATAGTAAATAATACACTAATTGTTAATTTAAAATTAAGCCCATTTAAAATTAGAATTTTCAGCATAAAAAAAAGGCCTTCCTTAAAAATAAGGAAAGACCTTTAAAAAACTAACTAAATGTTTTTTTTTATTAGAATTTATACAAAACTCCTATTTTCACATCTCTTAAATCAGATCCTAAATAAAAAGAATTTGTTTTATCAGCGCCATCACCTCCATTATCGTTCACTCTGTAGTTTAATCCAGCCCAGCTTGCCTCAATAGCAAAATGGCTAGATAAGAAATAGCTTAAACCTAATCCTAAGCCCACGCCAAATTCGTTTTCTTTAGCATCTCCAGGTTTTACTTTGTAATGTCCATAATCAAGACCCGCCTGACCAAAAACTGAAAACTGAGAAGCTGGAGTGAAATAGTATCTACCATAAACTCCCGTTGTAAAACCAGAAGTTTTCACATCATCTTCTTTAACAGAAGTATAGCCCAATTTTGCTCCAATTGCGATATTTTCAGATACAAAGTATCCAATTGTTGGTTCAATTTCAAATCCATTAGTTTTTGCATCTCCTGTTTTCATAGATGCAATCCCTACTGCACCAGAAATAAATGTATCTCCTTTAGAGAATCCTGTTGTTTGTGCATTAGCAAATGTAAATCCCATTACTGCAATAGCAGCTAAAACAATTTTTTTCATAATTTTTTTAAATATTAATTTGATTTAATATTCACAAAACTAAGATTAGGACTACAAAAATCACTCCCCAATAAGTTCAAAAAGTATTAAAATAAGACAGAAAAAAATTACGAAAAACAGAACTGATAATCAGAATATTAAAATAAATTTAATAGTTGTTTTCGCTTAAAAAACGCGTTTGAGTGGGAATTTTAGTAATTATTTAATCCAAAATATAATGCAATAAAATCCTAAATATGTAGTTTTGAACTTTAGATAACATTTAAAATACCAATTTTTAAAAACCTTTTTATGAAAAAAATAATTTTAGCAGCTGTTATGTTTATTGCGACATCGGCGGCAGTACAAGCACAATTACTAAAAATCGGGGTTAAAGCAGGGGTTAACTTTGCGAGCCAAACTGGAGATTTTCCAGATCAAATTAATAAAGACGGAATTACTAGTTACCATGCTGGTTTGGTAGCTGAAGTAAAATTATTAGACAAATTCTCTATTCAGCCAGAGCTTTTATACTCTACTGTTGGTGCATCTTATAAATTTAGTGAAGTAAGTGAAGATGTAAAAAACGAACTTGGATATATTTCTATACCAGTAATGGCTAAATTCTATTTAAATAATACTTTCAGCTTAGAAGTTGGTCCACAGGCTTCGTTCTTAGTAAGTGAAAGAAATGATTTCGATGTTAAAAATGGTGAAACATTCGAATTTGGTGTAAATGCAGGTTTAGGTGTTAAACTTACTGAAAACATCTTTTTACAAGGTCGTTACGGTTTAGGTTTGACAGAAGCTTCTAAAAATGCTGATATCAAAAACTCTGTATTCCAGATTTCTGCTGGATTCATGTTCTAAAAATATATCACATACTTTTATAAAAACCGCTCTATTTATTAGTGCGGTTTTTTTATTTTTACAAAGTACAATGACAATTGTAAAAATCAATAGCAATGTCAATACCTCAAAATAAAAAAAAATACATATGAAAATCTGCATTATCAACGGACCAAACTTGAATCTTTTAGGCAAACGTGAACCAGAAGTTTACGGAAGCCAAACTTTTGAAGATTATTTTGAAACGTTGAAACAAAAATTCCCAAACATTGAACTTTCTTATTATCAAAGTAATATTGAAGGCGAATTAATTGGTAAAATTCAAGAATGTGGTTTCACTTTTGACGGAATTATTTTAAATGCAGGTGCATACACGCATACTTCTATTGGTTTGGGCGATGCGATGAAAGCCGTTACAACTCCAATAATAGAAGTTCATATTTCTAATACTTATGCTCGCGAAAGCTTTAGACACCAATCTTATTTATCTGGAAATGCAAAAGGCGTTATTTTAGGTTTCGGACTTAAAAGTTACGAATTGGCAATTCAGTCGTTTTTGTAATTTTTACATACAAATGTCATTCTGAGCGTAGTCGAAGGCTAATGTAAACAAGATGAGGACTTCGACTTCGCTCAGTCTGACAAACAAGTCAGTAGTTTCTTATTGAATTTAACAAATTATTAATAAGCTCAGATTTAACTTATTCTATTTTTGTAAGATATACCACCTTACATGAGAAACTTTACTTTAATTGCCTTTCTATTTTTTTCAATTTCAAACTTTGCTCAGATCAAAGGAACTATAACAGATGACAAAGGAAATCCACTGCCCTTTGTTTCGGTTTTTGAAGAAAACACATACGCAAGTACTACGTCAAATGAACAAGGAAAGTATCAGCTGAATGTAAAAGAAATTGGAAAAAATAAAATCACTTTTCAATATTTAGGTTTTAAAACGCAAAAAATAGCCGTTGATTCGGGATCAAAAACGATCACTTTAGACGTAAAGCTTCAAGAAGAAAGTTTTGCTTTAAACGAAGTTGTCATCGATCCTAAAAACAATCCTGCAAATGCTATTATTAGAAGCGCTATTGCAAACAAAAAAGAAAACTCAGATAAAACAGGAAGATATACCGCCGATTTTTATTCGAAAGGAATGTTCAAAGTAAAAGATCTTCCTAAAAAAATACTTGGACAAAAAGTAGATTTAGGCGAAGACATGGCATCAAATTTAGATTCGACAGGAACAGGAATTTTGTATTTATCTGAAACTATTTCGAAAGTTAGTCTTGAAAAGCCAAACAAGTTTAAAGAAAATATTATAGCTTCTAAAGTTTCTGGAAACAACCGCGGTTACAGTTACAACACAGCAGCATTATCAAATTATGACTTTTACGACAATACTTTGGATTTTGATGTAAAAATGATTTCTCCTATTGCTGACAATGCTTTCAGTTATTACAAATACAAATTGGAAAGTACTTTTTATGACGATAATAATCAGCAGATTAATAAAATTAAAGTAACTCCAAAACGTGATAAAGAGCCCGTTTTTGAAGGCTACATTTATATTGTAGATGATAGTTTTGCGATTTATGCCATCGATTTAGATATCAAAGGGTATCGAATGAAAAATGAATTTACTGAAATAATGAATCTAAAACAGAGTTTCAGTTATAACTCCAAAAATAAAATCTGGTCCAAAAATGCGCAGACACTTTCTTTTAATGCAGGCATTTTTGGCGTAAAGTTTTCTGGAAATTTCAATTATGTTTATTCCAATTATGAATTTCCAGCGTCGTTTGACAAGAAAACGTTCGGGAATGAACTGGTGGCTTTTGATCTCAATGCGAATAAAAAAGATGATGCTTTCTGGAATGAAATTCGTCCGATTCCCTTAACTATTGAAGAAAGCAGTGATTATGCCAAAAAAGACAGTCTGCAAACCATTAGAAAATCAAAAAAATACACCGATTCTATTGACGCAAAAAACAATAAATTCAAGGTTTGGGATGTTTTAATGGGCTATGATTATAAAAACACTTTTAAAAAATATTCTTTTGAATATAAAGGCTTACTAAATATTTCTTCTTTAAGTTTTAATACGGTTCAGGGTTTTAATCTCGATACAGGTTTCTCTTTTAGAAAATGGAATGAAGAGGAAGGAAAAAGCACTTCAATAAGTACGACTTTTAATTATGGCTTTTCAGATGAACGTTTTCGTGCAATTGGCGAATTCAGCCATCGCTTTAACAATATCAATTACGCTACAATTTGGGGTTCTGGAGGGACAAAAACAGCGCAATTTAATGGTGCAGAACCCATAAGTAAATTTATCAATTCTATAAGTTCTTTGTTTTTTAAGGATAATTATATGAAGTTGTACAATCTAGAATTTGTTCAAATCAATTACGGACAAGACATCGCAAACGGAATAAATCTTACTGGAAGAATTGGTTACGAACAGCGCAAACCGCTTTTTAATACAACCGATTATTCTTTCTTCAAAAAAGATGATATTTATTCGTCTAATAATCCATTGGCGCCAGACGATTTTACAACTCCAGCTTTTGATCAGCACCATTTATTTAAAGCTCTTGTAACATCAAGAATCAACTTTGGAAATAAATACATTTCAAGACCAGACGGAAGATTTAATTTTAAAGATGATAAATATCCAACGGTTTATTTATCTTTCGAAAAAGCATTCGCGGCAAGCGAAAAAAAGTACGAATACGAAAGGATCGGCGCTTCTGTGCTTTACGATTTATCTCTTGGAAACAAAGGTGTTTTAGGAACCAATTTTAGAGCTGGAAAATTCTTTAATGCAGAAAATATTTCGTTTATCGATTACAGACATTTTAACGGAAATCAAACTCACATTGGAACAAGTGAGCGTTATTTAAATGTTTTTAATATGATGCCCTATTATTCAAACAGCACAAACGATAGTTATTTCGAAATGCATAGTGAATACAATGACACGGGATTTATTATGAATAAAATTCCGCTGTTAAATCTTCTAAAATCTACAATGAATATCGGATTTCACACTTTAGCAATTCCTGATCGAAAACCCTATTCTGAATTTACTGTTGGTTTAGATAATTTAGGTTTTGGAAAATTCAAATTATTCCGTGTTGATTATGTGCATTCTTATCAAGGTGGAATTCAGCAAAATGGTGTTGTTTTTGGATTGAAGATTTTGAATGTGTTGGATTAAAAAAAGATGCTAAGATTCTAAGTTTTCTTTTAGTACTTAATACTAATTTTGTCAGGCTGAGCGATCCCGAGGCTTCGGGAGAAGCACTGCAAAGATTTTCAAACTAAAAAAAATCTGCTTAATTTATAATCTGGTTTTAAGTAGATTGTAAATTAAGCAGATTTTTAAATTAATCTTTGTCAAAGTTTAAAACTTTGACAAAGAAAAAAACTTAGAATCTTAGTATCTCAGAACCTTAGCATCTTTAACAATGATAATCATCCGGTTCAATATGAATCAAAACATTTCCTAACTGTGGAATTTGTTCTTTTAAAGTATCTTGAAGTTTATGAGACAAATCGTGTCCTTCTTTTACTGAAATTTTTGCCGAAACAATTGCATGAAGATCTACGTGATAACGCATTCCTGCTTTACGAATAAAACATTTTTCGGTTCCAAGAATTCCAGGAACAGTCAAAGCGACAACACGAATTTCTTCTACTAAGTCGTCGTTTAGATTTTCATCCATAATTTCACCAAGCGCAGGTCTGAAAATTTTATAACTGTTGTATAAAATAAAAAACGCTGCAAAAAGTGCTGCCCAATCATCCGCAGATTCGTAGCCTTTTCCCATAATCAAGGCAACCGAAATCCCTATAAATGCTGCTACAGAAGTAATTGCATCACTTCGATGGTGCCATGCATCAGCGGCTAAAGATGTACTGTTTGTTTGTCGGCTTCTTTTCATCACCAAACGGAATGAATATTCTTTCCAGATGATAATTGCGCCTAAGACATATAATGTCCAAGATTTTGGCAAATCGTGCGAAGTTCCAATGTTAGAAATACTTTCGTAAGCAATAATTGTTGCTGAAGTAATTAAAAATCCAACAACCAAAAATGTAATTAAAGGTTCTGCACGACCATGACCATAAGGATGATTTTCATCTGCAGGTTTATTCGAATATTTGATTCCGAACAGAACCAAAAATGATGAAAAAATATCTGTAGTCGACTCAATCGCATCTGCAATTAAGGCGTAAGAATTGCCAAAAAAACCTGCAAGACCTTTAATTAAGGCCAAGCAGGTATTTCCAGCTATACTAAAGTATGTTGCTTTTATAGCTTTTTGTTCATTTGTCATTTAGCGACATTTATTTTTTTCTGCCACGAATTACACAAATTACACGAAAACTAACATTGTGTTTTATTACACTAATTTAAAAGCTAATTCGTGTAATTGAATTTCAAAAATTAAAAATTAGTGTAATTTGTGAAATTCGTGGCTAACTTTTATTTACGCTCTCACGATTTTTGCGCCGATTGCTCTTAAACGCTCATCGATACGCTCATATCCACGATCGATTTGCTCGATATTCTGGATTGTACTAGTTCCTTTTGCAGAAAGCGCCGCAATCAATAATGAGATTCCCGCACGAATATCTGGAGAAGACATTGTTGTTGCTTTCAATTGAGATTCAAAATTATGTCCCATAACCACAGCTCTGTGCGGATCACATAACATAATTTTTGCTCCCATATCAATTAGTTTATCCACGAAGAATAAACGGCTTTCGAACATTTTTTGGTGAATTAAAACGTCTCCTTTTGCTTGTGTTGCCACAACTAAAACGATACTTAATAAGTCAGGTGTAAATCCTGGCCAAGGTGCATCGGCAATAGTTAAGATAGAACCGTCGATATCTGTTTTTACTTCATATCCGTCTTTGTGAGCAGGAATGTAAATATCGTCGTTACGTTTTTCGATTGTAATACCCAATTTTCTGAAAGTATTTGGGATCAAACCTAAATTTTCCCAGCTTACATTTTTGATCGTGATTTCGCTTTTTGTCATAGCCGCAAGACCAATCCAAGAACCAATTTCGATCATATCTGGTAAAATTGTATGCTCGCATCCTCCAAGGCTTTCAACACCTTCAATAGTCAATAAGTTAGAACCAACTCCAGTGATTTTTGCTCCCATAGAGTTTAGCATCTTACACAATTGTTGTAAATATGGCTCACAAGCAGCGTTGTAAACTGTAGTTTGTCCTTTTGCCAAAACTGCAGCCATTACAATATTTGCCGTTCCAGTTACAGAAGCTTCATCTAGAAGCATATCTGTTCCTTGAAGCCCTTCTTCTGGAGATTCTACTCCGTAAAAGTGGTCTTCTCTATTGTATCTGAATTTTGCTCCAAGGTTGATAAAACCTTCAAAGTGTGTATCTAATCTACGACGTCCAATTTTATCTCCACCCGGTTTTGGAATATATCCTTTTCCGAAACGAGCCAAAAGCGGACCAACAATCATAATAGAACCACGAAGCGCTCCACCTTCTTTTTTGAAAGCTTCAGTTTCTAAATATCCAACATTAACTTCGTCAGCTTGAAAAGTAATCGAACCTGGTTCGTTACGTTGAATTTTTACACCTAAATTACCCAACAAAGTAATTAATTTATTGATGTCAATAATATCGGGAATATTATTAATTTTTACTTTATCCCCCGTTAGAAGCACGGCACATAAAATTTGTAATGCCTCGTTTTTTGCTCCTTGCGGAGTGATTTCTCCTTTTAAAGGAGTTCCTCCTTCGATTTTAAAAATTCCCATAGATTTCTTTTAAGGTTCTAAGGTTCTGAGATTCTAAGGTTCTAAGGTTAAGCTAAAATCTTAGCACCTTAGCTGCTTAGTATCTTAGCAACTTCTTCTATTTTTGATTATTGTTTTTTTGAAATGTCTTTTTTTGACCGCCTTTGTTATTGTTATTCTTGTTGTTATTCTGAATTTTTGGCTGTACACCAGAAGCCGTTTTATTAGACATACGTTTATTTGTACGCATTAAATCCGTTGTATTCAACAACTCTTCTGTGCTATGTAATAAATTAATTTTACCTCCAGACAATTCATATAAATGCTCGAAAATCACATCATCTTTTACTGTGTCTTTGTTCCAGCTCAAGAACGATTTTTTCATGTGATTGGCAATTACCATCACCAAGGCATTTTTCATTTCGCCATCTTCCCATTTATTGGCAACATCAATCATATATTTGATGTTGTTACCATAAAATCTATATTTTGGAAAGTTCTGCGGATACTGCAAAGCGTCTGGTTTTAGCTCCAAAACTTCTCGTGACGGAATTGGGTACGGAGATTCAACATTCAGTTTAAAATCAGACATAATAAAAAGCTGATCCCAAAGTTTATGCTGAAAATCTGGCACGTCACGCAAATGCGGATTTAGGCTTCCCATAACCTGAATGATATATTTCGCGGCTTTATTGCGCGTTTCATCATCTTCGATTGCAGTTGCCTGATCGATCAATTTTTGTAAATGACGACCATATTCTGGGATAATTAAACGCTGTCTTTCAGAATTGTATTCTAAATTATACACAACGTCGCTTGCGGCTTCTCTTTTATATTTTTCGATCATAAGTTTATAATGAAACTATACCTTCTATTGTAGAAACTTCTTTGTATTTACTAATCACATCATCTGAGCTGTGCATCGTAACATCTACAGAAACACTGGTAAATTTACCTGTTTTAGATTTTGTTGTTTTAATAACCGCTCCCATTCTATCAAAAGCTTTTTCAACACGCTCTACATTATCACCTACAGAAGGCACAATAAATTTATACAAATATTCTGCTGGCCAAGTGTTTGCGTTATCAAGTTCTACTTTTAATCTTTCGTAAAATTCGGCGGTGTTTTTTTCTTTATCGTTCTCCATTCGTAATTAAAAATAAACGCAAATATACGGTTTTTGAATTTAGATTTTTTATATTTTTTCTTCGAAAAAAGGTTCAAAGTTACAAAGTTACAAAGGTGCAGAGAAAAAACCTCTAGAAGATTATTTCATTGTATTTTTTACGCTTATATTTGAGAAAATAATCCACCGAAAACTCTCGCAAATTAGAGCGCTTTTTTCGTCATTTTGTCATCCTGAGGAACGAAGGATCACACTAGAAACTCGACAAAGGTTGGAGAATTTCTGTGCGGAGCTACTTGTGTGATCCTTCGTTCCTCAGGATGACAAGTTTGCGTTTAAAATTTGCGAGATTAAAACACAATGCAATGAAAAAACTCCTTTTACTTTTTATCGCTCTTACACTAAATTCAGTTCAAGCGCAGGAAGTTAAAACGCTAACGTATTTCCAAAACGACACTTTAAAACTAGATTTAGATTTATATCTGCCAAAGAAAAAAGCTGGCGAAAAAATTCCGTTAATAATGTTCGCATTTGGTGGCGGATTTTCAGGTGGAGAACGTACAAGTGAAAAAGATTTCGGGAAATTTATGGATCAAAATGGTTATGCTGTTGCGAGTATTTCGTACAGTTTATATATGAAAGGAAAAGATTTTGGCTGTAAAGGAACTTTGACCGAAAAAATAAAAGCAATCCAAATTGGCGTTAGCGATATGTGGCAGGCAACGGCTTTCTTAATTGAGAATGCAGATAAATACAATTTAGATACTTCAAAAATCTTTATTTCTGGAATTAGTGCGGGTGCCGAAATTGGTTTCCATGCTTCTTTTTGGGATTATAAATTGATGAATTTATACAAAAGCAATCTCCCAGAAAACTTTAAATACAAAGGTTTTATTGGAGGTTCGGGAGCAATTCAGGATATTAATTTGATTACAAAAGAAAAAGCAATTCCGATGTTATTGGCTCACGGAAATAATGATGACACGGTTCCTTATGCAGCAGGTTCGCATCGCTCCTGCCCTACAAACGCTTCTGGCTGGCTGATTCTTTTTGGTTCTTATGCGGTTTACAATCAAATGAACGATTTACACAAAGACATCGAGCTGATTACTTTCTGCGGTGGTGGACATGAATTTTCAGGCTACCTTTTTCATGAAGGTCAAAAGTATGTTTTAGATTTTGTGAATGATGTTTTGAATGGCAAAAAATTCCAATCGCATTTGATTGTTCCTTCTAATAAAAAAGGAAAGGATTCTGGAAAATATTTGTTTTGTGAATAAATTTTAAAAATATGTTTAGAATATTCCTAATCATTATACTAATTGCAAATACTGCCTTTAGTCAGAAATTAAAAGAAACTCCTCAAAGCAAATATTACAATTTTTGTAGAAGTGATTTAAGCAAAATAGAACGAATTCCACAATTCCCCTTTTTTCCAACCGAAGAATTATGTTCAATAAAAAAGTGTTTTCGAAGTATCTCTTATAAAGAAATCAATGAAGTTATATATAATCGATTAATTGAAATAGCTCAAAAAAATTATAGTGATGGAATACTTCTTTACTTACTAGAAGGTGATGGAAGTGCAGAAGAAGCTGATAAAAAAAACAAAAAGACAAACAACAATAAATTTATTTATGTCAGTATAGATGATTTTATTAATTCAGAAGAAATTTCAAAAGGCAAAGATTTGTATAACAACGAGACTAAAAAACTTATGAATAAAATATAATATTCAGATAAGTTTTAAACTGCTCCAGCGGAGCAAAATATTTATAGCAATTCAATTTCACACCAATCAAAAGCTCCAGCGGAGCGACATATAAATCACGCAAAATATGTCGCTCCGCTGGAGCTTTTGATTTATTGTGTCCAATTTTTCTATAAATATGTCGCCTCTATAGGGACTTTTCACTTTGCTAAAACATAACCATTTCCCTTCCTCAATCAGTAACTTTTGTTTATTAAAATATCAAATCTTTCGTTTCTGATAAATATTCTTTTTAATTACAAATAAGTTTAGGTAAATTTGCGCTTTATTTTTAGAATAGTGCAAAAAGAAATTATTGTCTTGCTTGGCGGACCTGGTACTGGAAAATCAACACTTATTAACGAATTGGTAGCTCGTGGCTTTTGCTGCTATCCTGAAATCTCTAGACAGGTTACCATGAAAGCACAGGAACAAGGCATTGAACAGCTGTTTCTAGAACAGCCGCTTTTGTTTAGCGAAATGTTGTTGGAAGGACGTATTGAACAATATAAAAATGCTGTTAACGAACCTGATAATGTGGTTTTTATTGACAGAGGAATTCCAGATGTGGTAGCCTATATGGATTATATTGGCGATGAGTATCCAGAGCATTTTACCAAAGCATGCGAAGATTTCAAATATTCTAAAACCTTTATTTTACCGCCTTGGGAGGAGATTTACCAAAGTGATTCTGAGCGTTATGAAAATTTTGATCAGGCAGTAAAAATTCAGGAGCATCTTGTTGAGACTTATAAAAAATATGGTTACGAACTGATTGAAGTTCCTAAAGATACAGTTGAAAACAGAATTCTTTATATCTTAGACAAAATTTAGCGGTATGGTTTAAAGTTGTAAAACTAGAAACTGTTTTCTAAATTTTTAACTTTAAAACCAAGGCAATGCTCGGAGCACAGGATATTCTTCTAAAATACTGGAAACACGACAGTTTTAGACCGTTGCAAAAAGAAATTATCGATTCTGTTCTTGAAGGACAGGATACTTTTGCAGTACTTCCGACAGGAGGTGGAAAATCGATTTGTTTTCAAGTCCCCGCTATGATGCAGGAAGGCATTTGTTTAGTTATTTCTCCTTTAATTGCCTTGATGAAAGATCAGGTAATGAATCTACAAAAAAGAGAGATTAAAGCAATTGCTCTTACTGGCGGAATTCACACTGAAGAATTGATTGATCTTTTAGACAATTGCCAGTACGGAAATTATAAATTTCTCTACTTATCACCAGAACGTTTACAATCAGATTGGATTCTGGAACGCATTAAAAACCTACCTATAAATTTAATTGCTATTGACGAAGCGCATTGTGTTTCGCAATGGGGTCATGATTTTAGGCCAGCGTATCTTAAAATTTCAGAACTAAAAAAATTCTTTCCTAAAATTCCTTTTTTAGCTTTAACCGCAACAGCAACTCCAAGAGTTATTGAAGATATTAGAACGCAATTAGAATTAAAAAACCCGAATCATTTTCAACAATCGTTTGAGCGAAAAAATATCGCTTACATGATTTTTGAAGTTGAGGATAAATTATACCGTACAGAACAAATTCTGAAAAAGAATCCGCAACCTTCTATTATATATGTACGAAATCGTAAAGCGTGTTTGAATATATCTTCGCAATTGCAATCGTTAGGTTTTACGGCAACGTATTATCATGGTGGACTTTCTGCAAAAGAAAAAGATAAAAACATGCAGTTGTGGATGTCGGAACAAGCGCAAGTTATTGTGGCTACGAATGCTTTCGGAATGGGAATTGACAAAGACAATGTAAAAACCGTTATTCATACGCAGCTTCCAGAAAACTTAGAAAATTATTATCAGGAATCTGGACGCGCGGGACGAAATGGCGCAAAAGCTTTTTCGGTTTTACTTTATAACAATTCTGATTCCGTTCAGACTGAACAGCAGTTTTTAAGCGTTCTTCCTGACAAAAAATTCTTGAAAACGATGTACAACAAATTGTGCAATTATTTTCAAATTGCTTACGGAGAAGGTTTAGACGAATCTTTCTCATTCAAACTAAATCATTTCTGCAATAAATATGAATTCCCAACTTTGAAGACTTATAATGCTTTACAGTTTTTAAATCAGCAGGGAATTATTACGATGTCTCAGGAATTCTCAGAAAAAATCAGCATTCAGTTTCTGATTGAATCTAAAGAAGTAATTCGATACATGAGTTTGAATCCAAATGATGAAGAAATCATTTTGGCTATTTTGAGAACTTATCCCGGAGTTTATGAAGTGAAATCTAATTTGAATTTGGGATTAATTGCAAAAAAATCAAATCGCCCTGAAGAACAAATTATTGCGCTTTTAGAAAAATTAAAAGAAAAAGAAATTATAGAATATAAGTCTAAAAATAACGACGCTACTATTTTGTTTAATGAAGTTCGCGAAGATGATCACACTATAAATAGAGTTTCGAAATATTTAGAAAAACAAAACGAAGTCAAAAAAGAACAGCTTTTATCTGTTTTGCATTATATAAAAGATACCAAAACCTGCAAAAACAGATTGGTGCTAGATTATTTTGGTGAAGAAACAAACGAAAACTGCGGTATTTGTTCGTACTGCATTACACAAAAAGGAAAAATCACTGAAGCCGATTCGATTGCAGACAAAATCCTTTCTTTATTAAAAACAGCTTCATTGACTTCGAGAGAAATTGAGAACCAAATAAAAATGGACACAAAAGACATAATTTCGGTTCTTCAGGAGTTGCTCGAAAACAATCATATCATTATACAAGCGAATAATAAATACACTTTAAAATCATAATGGAGAAATTGAGAATTATATTTATGGGAACTCCAGAATTTGCCGTTGGCATTTTGGACACCATTATTAAAAATGACTACGATGTTGTCGGTGTGATTACAGCTGCAGATAAACCAGCTGGACGCGGGCAAAAAATAAAATATTCGGCTGTTAAAGAATATGCACTCGCTAACAATCTTACTTTATTACAGCCAACCAATTTAAAAGACGAGAGTTTCTTAGCAGAATTAAAAGCTTTGAATGCCAATTTACAAATTGTAGTTGCTTTTAGAATGCTGCCAAAAGTGGTTTGGGAAATGCCAAGTTTAGGAACTTTTAATCTTCATGCTTCTTTATTGCCAAATTATCGTGGGGCCGCTCCTATTAACTGGGCTATTATTAATGGCGAAACTAAAACTGGTGTTACGACTTTCTTTATTGACGACAAAATTGATACTGGTGCGATGATTTTAAATTCTGAAATTAATATCGAGCCAGAAGAAACTGCGGGACAATTGCACGATCGTTTAATGCATTTAGGAAGCACAACTGTAATTGACACTTTAAAAGTTATTGAAACTGGAAATGTTACCACAACAATTCAAGAAGATAACGACGATATTAAAACCGCTTACAAATTAAATAAAGAAAACTGCAAAATCGATTGGACAAAATCTGGAGCAGAAATCAATAACTTAATTCGAGGATTAAGTCCTTATCCTGCTTCTTGGTGTTTTTTGAAAGACCAAAATGAAGAATTGAACATCAAAATATATGAAGCTAAATTAATCTCAGAATCACATTCTTACGAGACTGGAAAGTTAATTAGCAGTAAAAAAGAAATCAAGATTGCAATAAAAGAAGGGTTTATTCAGTTATTAAGTCTACAATTTCCAGGAAAAAAGAGAATGCTTGCTTCAGAATTATTAAATGGAGTGACTTTTTCCGAAGCTGCAAAAGTGTATTAACGCCAGTAAAACAGGGGTTTGTACCTGTTTTTTATCGACGAACAACACTCTTTATGAACAAAAAAAGCAAGTTATTAACAATTTTTGCTAAAAATAAAGAAAACACTTGCACGCAACGGATTTCCTACTAAATTTGTGTATTAACAATTTTTTTTAACCAACAATTAATAACTAATTATTATGAACAAATCAGAATTAATCGATGCTATCGCTGCTG
>Ga0160502_100592_pt1 | contig 19193 bp, 13 predicted proteins | sample DIDnMG_14_FD_108237 | JGI IMG/M metagenome (GOLD analysis project Ga0160502, IMG submission 108237) | Enriched soil microbial communities from UW Madison campus, WI, USA - DID2933_E24_Xylan MG | ecosystem: Environmental > Terrestrial > Soil > Unclassified | place: USA: Madison, Wisconsin... | reverse complement strand
TCCGTCGTGTGTAGATCATCAGGTTCGTGTGACGCAGAATGTTGCCAAAGGTTTGGTTTTTGGAGTGTTGGATGTAGCCAAAAGAGAAATCGTTTGGTTAGAGATGACTTTCGGAGGTCAGGTTGTAGGCGGATTAGATTTCAAAGGCGTTCAGGCGTTGTTGTCAAAACTAAACAGCAAATTGAATATTGGTAGTTTGTTACAGCTTAAAGCGGAAGCCCAAGGTTTAACAATTACCCAAGATCAAAATGCCGATGAGGTTTATACAGCGCAATGGGCGATGAATCCAGCAGTTGTGACGCAATTATTAATTGATTAAAGGTTCTGAGGTTCTAAGGTCTATTGTAGAGGCGCACTGCTGTGCGTCTCCGCAAAGGTTTAATATTTCACGCAGATTTAAAAAGATTTTAGCAGATTAGCGCAGATTATTTATTAAAAAAATCCTTTTAGATCTGCTTAAATCTGCAAAATCTGCGTGAAACAAAAAAACTACGCAAAATAACTGCGCAACAGTATAAAACCTTTGCACCTATGAACCTCAGGACCTTTGTCCCTTTAAAAACAAAAAAATGAAAACACAAATAAACGGTACAGACATATTAGAATTAGGATTTCCAGAAGGAAAAATAATCGGAATCGCCTTAAAAATAAACAGCAAAAGAAACGGATTCACAAGAGACGAAATGATTGCAAATTTCAAAAACGTCTTAGAAACTCCGGAAAACTATATAGACGATAAAATCTTCAGCAAACTCGCTGTAGCCTTAATCGAAAAATCGAATGAAAAACCAGAAGATTTCATCGCTTTAAATCAGAATCCAAATGCGTATTCCGCTTACGGATTAGATCATATCGAAGACGGAGCCAGAAAACAAATGGAAGTTGCCATGAAATTGCCTGTTACGGTTGCGGGAGCTTTAATGCCAGACGCGCACCAAGGTTACGGATTACCAATTGGCGGAGTTTTAGCCACAAAAAACGCCATTATTCCGTATGGAGTTGGAGTTGATATTGGATGTAGAATGGCATTGTCGGTTTATGATATTCCGGAAGCTTTTTACTTTGAAAACGAAGCCAAGTTCAAAAAAGAATTAATAGCCAATTCCATTTTTGGAGCTGGTCACGGATTTCACGGTCAGTACAAATCAGATCACGCGGTTTTGGAGAATGAAACTTTCAATATGAATCCGTTTGTGAAGAATTTGAAAGATAAAGCCTGGTCGCAATTAGGATCTTCGGGTGGCGGAAATCACTTTGTTGAATTCGGGATCATGGAATTTGCGCAGGACGATTCGGTTTTGAATATCCCAAAAGGAAAATACGTCGCTTTGTTAACGCATTCCGGTTCACGCGGAATGGGCGCTACCATTGCCGGACATTATACTAAAATTGCCAAAGACGAATGTAAACTTCCAGAAGTTGCAAAAAACTTAGCGTATCTGGATATGAACTCACAAATAGGACAAGAATATTGGCTGGCGATGAATTTGGCAGGAGATTACGCTTCGGCTTGTCACGAGATTATCCATAACAAAATGGAACGTGCTCTAGGCGCGACAATTTTAGCGAAAGTCGAAAACCATCATAATTTTGCCTGGAAAGAAATCTGGAACGGCGAAGAAGTGATCGTACATAGAAAAGGCGCAACTCCCGCCGGAAAAGGTGTTATGGGAATCATTCCGGGAAGTATGACCGCACCGGGATTTTTGGTGAGAGGAAAAGGCGAGGAGAACGCCATTAATTCGGCTTCGCATGGAGCAGGAAGACAAATGAGCAGAACCCAAGCCATAAAAAACATCACACAATTGGAAATGAAATCGATCCTGAAAGATCATGGCGTTACGCTTATCGGCGCAGGTCTGGACGAAGCTCCAATGGCGTATAAAGATATCAATCAGGTGATGGAAGCACAGCAGGATTTAGTAGATGTTGTAGCGAAGTTTACGCCGAAATTGGTGAGAATGGCAGATGATGGAAGCCGTGAAGACTGAGTTTAGTTTTCAGTCGCAGTCACAGTTTTCAGTTTTGAAATGCAATTTTGTGTTCAGTCTCGGTCACAGTTTGTACTGTAGAGGCGCACTGCAGTGCGTCTAACGTTTTGTGGTAATTTTAACCGCAAAGAGCGCTAAGATTTCCGTAAAGTTCGCAAAGATTTATCCGCATTTTTGTCATTTCGACCGAAGGGAGAAATCACACGCGGGATTCGATAAAGATTGGCGACATTCTGTGCGGAGTTTCTAGTGTGATTTCTCGTTCCTCGAAATGACAAACTTTGTGGTTGCTTTGAGCTCAAATAATTTTTCACGCAGATTTTGCGGATTTTAGCAGATTAAATTAGATTTTTTTAGAATAATCTGCGAGCGTCTGCTTAAATCTGTTTAAAATCTGCGTGAAACAAAAACTTTGCGACTCAGCGACTTTGCGAGATTAAAAACAAAAAACTTAGCGTCCTAGCGCCTTCGTGGCAAAAAAATAATAATTTAAGGCAACAGAGAGAAAAAAACTTAGCCTCTCAGAACCTTAGCAACTTTAAAAAAAAATGAATTATATAGACATAGGAATCAACCTAACCAACAAACAATTCCAAAACGACATTGACGATGTTGTACAAGACGCGCTCGACGCCGATGTATCGCAAATGATACTCACGGGCACCAGCGTACGAAATAGCGAAGAATCTGCAAAAATTGCCAAGCAGTATCCGGGCGTGTTGTACGCTACGGCGGGAATACATCCACATGATGCGAAGAGTTTCGATGCGCAGAGTATTTCGAAACTCAGGAAATTATTAGAACTGAAACATGTAGTTTCGGTTGGCGAATGCGGACTCGATTTTGATCGTGATTTTTCGCCCCGAAACAAACAGGAAGAATGTTATAAAGCCCAATTAGAATTGGCGATTGAAGTACAGAAACCTTTGTTTTTGCACGAAAGGGCCGCTTTTAGTTCGTTTATGAATATTACCAAAGACTATTTACCGCAATTGCCAAAAGCCGTTGTGCATTGTTTTACGGGAACTTTGCAGGAAGCCAAAACCTATCTCGATAACGGATTTTATCTGGGTTTTACAGGAGCGATTTCTGATGCTAAACGTTTCAGCCATTTAAAAGAAGTCATTCAGTACGTACCGCTCGACCGAATGATGATTGAAACCGATGCGCCGTTTATGCTTCCTAAAAATGTCCCGAACAGCCTTTTGAAGAAATACCACGAACGCCGTTGCGAACCTGCTTTTCTGCCGTATGTTGCCGGAACAATTGCACAGTTTAAAGGAATTACTTTAGCTAAAGTGGCGGAGGAAACGACTAGGAATTCTAAAAGCTTTTTTGGGATTTAGATTATAATTATAAAGATTATTTGTTGGCTTTTAAATCAGGGGTTTGTACTTGGTTTGAAGGCTTTTTGTTTATATATATTTGAGAGATATTCAATTTCTATATTTACGGAAAACCGTAAAGTATCTCATGAAATTTTATGCATTTTTGATGCTAGATTTTAAAAACAGAAGATAAGCTAACTAACCAACATAAACTAAAATAATTATGATTAATAGAGGTTCAGAATGGAGAAAATGGGACTTACATGTTCATACAAAGGAAACAAACAAAAACGATCAGTTTAGTTCCGATTCACTAGAAAGTTTCTTTGAATTTTTCTTTAAAAAAGCGATTGAAAATAATATAAATGCTATCGGAATAACGGATTATTTTACTATTGACAATTACCTAAAAGCTAAAGAATATGTCAATTCAATTGAAAGTAAAGTTAATCATTTAAATGAAAAAATTTTTAATGACGCGGATATTGATTTTATTAAAAATATTTTCATTTTCCCTAATATTGAATTAAGAATGATGCCATCAACAAGTGTTGAAAAGCTTATTAATATTCATTGTATTTTTAATCCAGATTACGTTTCAGAGTTAGATAATGATTTCTTTGGTACAATTGAAAATCAAGATAGGTTTAAAATGAATCGCCAAGGTTTCATTAATTATGGTAAATTATTAAAACCTGCATTAATTGATGAAAAGCAATTATTTAAAGAAGGTATAAATAATTTTGTAATAGACCCAAAAAGTGTAAAAGAATTAATTGATAAAAATTTAAATTTTAAGAATAATACAATAATAGTAGTTAGTAATTCAAGCAATGATGGAAATTCTGGTTTACAAAAGCATTATGACTTATTTGAAGGAGATCAAAGTTCATTGGATGGTGTTAGAAGAACAATTTACAATATTTCAAATTCAATTTTTTCAACCAATCCAAAGGATATTAAATATTTTTTGGGTAAAAGATTGGATGATAAGGAAGGCGTAACAAATCAGGAAAAAGAAGATGAACGAGAATTAGTTATTCAGCAAAGAGGATCTTTAAAAGCTTGTTTAGTTGGAAGTGATGCTCATCAAGAAAAAGATTTGTTTAATAGATTTACTTGGATAAAAGCTGATTTAACTTTTCAAGGTTTAAAACAGATTTGTTATGAGCCAGAAGAAAGAGTTAAAATTCAAAAAGAACAACCTGAGTCTGAGAAATTAGACAACTTGATGATTGAAAAAATTACTTTTACATCTTCAGATAAAAGATTTACCAAAGAACCTATTTATTTTAATAAAAATCTTAATGTTATAATTGGTGGTAAATCTTCCGGTAAGTCAATACTCCTGTATGAAATTGCTAGAACTCTTTATTCAAATGTTTCTGATAAAGTTTTAAAATACACAGATATAGAAGATTCTAATAAAGAAAAGGATTTGTATGATTTAACTTTTGTTTCAAAAGATATTGTGGATGAAGATTATAATTTTAATATAGAGTTATTTTCAAAAAGTAGTCAATCGTTAAAAGATCGTATTTCCCAATCAAGTATTTTGCCAAGCATAAAATACATTCCCCAAAATCATCTTGCAAACCTTGTAGATAAAAGTAGAAAAAATGGCGCTACATTAAAAAAATTAATACGAGATTTAATATTGGAAGATCCTGATTATAAATCTAAATATGATGATTTTGTGACTCAAGCGCAGAGAAACGACGAAAAACGAAGTCAAGATATAGATTATTATTTTACATTAAAAAATGATTTAAAGAAGAAAGAAGAAGATTTGCTTACTAAAGGAGATACAAAAGCTTTAAAAGAAGGTATTGAATTTAATAAGAAAAAAATTGCGGAACTTAATAAAGATTTCTTGCCTGAAGAACTGGTTAAGTATAATGAACTTACTGAAAAGTTAAGTTTATTAAATATAAAGGAAAATGAGATTAGTTCAGATTTTGAAAAATTAGATATTTTCAGTGCAGAACTGACACGCTTTCTAATTGAATTTTCTAATAAAAAGCGGGTAGTTATAGATTCTTTACAAAATGAGAATATCAAAAATGAATATATAAGTAAATTCCAATTTATCGATGATGCATTGACAAGTATAAATGAAATTTCTAAACAATTTGCAAAAGATGCTGATAATAAATTTAATGAGGCTTCAACTTTCGCAAAGGAAACAACGGATATAAGTAAAGAAAAAGAAAAGACGAATGTTGAATTGAAATTTTTTAATGATAAAATAGAAAATCAAAAACAAGTTATAGCTCTTCAAAAAAGTATTGGTGAAGATGAAGCAAAAATTGCCTCTGTCGAACAGTTTTTAAAAGAAATAGAAACTACAAAAAACTCAATAGTTTCTCAAAAAGAAAAAATATTTCACGATTTTGCTGCTAATTTAAAATTGTATGAAAATATAATTGAAAATCTAAAGCCTCGAATTTCAGATATTCAAAATGAAACTGATAAAATTGAAATTTTACCTGTTGTGAAATATAACTTCCCTAAATTTAGAAAGTTAGCAGATGAGATTTTCGATAGAAGAGGTTTTAATAATAATGGATTTGAATATTTGTATCAATATGTTAATGATAATCCAAAGTCAGCTCTTTCAGATATTACGTACGAAGAAATTGAAAAGGCTCTCAAAGTTATATTTGAAAAAATTGAAAACAGGCAATTATTGCCAAAGGGAGGAAATTCAGAAAAAGATGCATGCGAAAAAATATTTACAGATTATTTTTTTGATCATTGGGATGTTAAATCACAAGGAGACGATATACATAAAATGTCTACTGGGAAAGCTAGTTTCGTACTATTAAAATTAATTATAAAATTAAGTAAAGAAGATGGACCTATTTTAATTGATCAACCTGAAGACAATCTGGATAATCGTTCAGTTTCAAATGAATTAGTTAAATTTTTAAAAGAAAAGAAACGAGAACGACAAATCATTTTGGTAACTCATAATCCAAATATTGTTGTGAATGCTGATGCAGAAAATGTAATAATAGCTAACCAAAAAGGACAAAACAATTTTGAAAGCGAAAGCCCGTATAAATTTGATTATGTAAATGGAGCATTAGAGAATTCTTTTCCTTTAATTAAAGATGAAAAAGATCTATTGAAAAGTATGGGAATTAGAGAGCATATTGCTGAGATAGTCGAAGGCGGTAAAGAAGCTTTCAAAAAGCGTGAAGAAAAATATGGTTTTTAGCATGACAATCATAAAGGCACGAATAATTTCTATCTTTGATTTTGCATTATAATTCAAAAAAACAAAAAATGTAAGCTATTTCTTTCTTTTTAAAATAAAAGCATATCTTTGTTTTGCTAAAATACCTAGGATATCATCCTAAAAACTTTATAAGTTAACATAAGCGATTCCCTCGCCATGATGTACCTGCGGAAACAATGGTAAATCTATCCTATTTGGGTATTTTAGCACATCTAAAGCGAGGGTTTCGTGTGTCTAATATTTTCGATTATGCTAAAAGAAAATCAAAAACCAACACATCGTGATGTAGTGCCATCCGTAATTAATTTCCTTTCAGACGAATTGTTTGAGGGAGATTACAAAGAACAGCCCCTGTATTTGCAAGAAATCTTCGAGCTTTTAATGCATACAGAGTTTGGCGACGATATCAATTTAAGGCAAAAAATACTGAGCTGTTTAAGAACCAGCCGAAATCTGGCAGAAACGTTGTCGCCATTTTCAGAGAAGCAGATTCAGAAGGCTTGTGTCAGCAATAGATAAATTATTCCAATCAAAACAAAAACCTCGCAAATATCAATTTGCAGGTTTTTGTTATAAAAAATATAGTTTCGGTATATTTTGTTAAATATCTGCAAAATATAGTATATTTGTACCTGTAATTAAAAAACAGAAAAATACATATGACACTTTCAATAGCAAAATATTTTGACCACTTAGCGGGAGAACTTCCAGCTGAAGTATCAGGATGCAATATGTATTTTTATGAAATAGAAATTTAAAATTTAGAGTCAAACTCATCATAAAATAGAAAAGCGTCCTCATTTCGGGGACGCTTTTTTTGTTTTTAGAACAATTTGAATTTGCTTGTGATGACAAAAAAGATGTTTCGACTTCGCTCAACATGACAAAAATGATAGAAAAACAAACCAGAACTAAAAAAAACTAAAAAAATAATTGACCAAAATGTTTAATGATTAATAAAAATAGAAAGATATAGTCTTGGAAAGTAATCTGATGAGTAACAGTCATTTGATACAAAATTGAGATCTGCACCAGTTTGCGGACAGGAATTTCTTTGTCTTTATTTTTGGTTTAACTTATTGATAATCAGAAAATTATTCTTAAAAAATGTTTGGAAATATGATTTTTTCCATCATATCTTTGCCAAACAAAATTGAAACACAGCGTTTCATAAAACAACAACAACAACAATTTTAAAAATAAATAAAATGAGTTTTAAATTATACATACACAACCTAGGATTAGTAGCCGCGACTTCGGATCGTGAATGCTTTTACATGTCGGTGCATCAATATAGGCAATAGGATAGTTATATCGTATTTGTTATGAAGCACCTTTAATTGGGTGCTTTTTTTTTGTCTTAGTGACAAAGGAACAAAGGGGAAGAGGGACAAAGGTTTAAAAAGCTTAGTGTCTCAGAAACTTAAAAAAAAGTTTAATAATAAAAATTTAAGGATGAATCAAGAAATAGGATTTTCGTCTGGTCTTCATACCGGTCAAACAGATACAGTGGAGTTAAGTGAATCTTCATTTGCCTCGATTAAAAGAGCAGATTTAGAATTCATTAGCCTATGGAATGAAAAGGTAAATTTTCGGGAAACCATATATCATTTAGAGATATTTCTCTAGTAAAGCAAGTGTGCTTTTGAACTTTTGTGATATGGATTTCCCAGAAAAGCCTTCGATTTCCTGAGATTTCCAAGAATTGCAAAAGAAAAATACCATGCAAAACAATACACTAGAAAAATATAAAAAAGCAATTAGAAAAAAATACGAGACAGAAAAAGAAGGCAAATACTTTGATTATTTGTACAAGCCTTCTCGTGGAAAACTTCGTGATTTGTGCTGGTTGATTTTCGAAAATAACCCAACTCAAGATGATTTGAACGTTTTTAAAAATCTTTTGGGTTTAGATTTTGATCATACGAAAAAGAACAAGTTTAAGGAAAAGAAAGACAAGTTCAGACCTATCGAAACGTTCTTAAAAGGAGAAACAGATCCGTCAAATATTGATGCTATAAATATGGCAGCTATTTTGGTTGATTTTGAGCAACGTCCTTTCAAAAAGTTTTATGAAATGTCTAAAACTGGAGAAACAAAACCAGTTAAAAAGCTTGAGAAAGCTAAAGCTGTTTTTGAAAAAAAGAGCTCTGAAAAAAGAGAAAAGCCTGAAAAAAAGTCTAAGAAAAGAAGTTTCTTTCTAGATTTTAAAAGCATGTTTTTCTAAGTTTTTTTGCCACAAAGGCGCTAAGACACAAAGTTTTTATAGCTATGGGGAGCTAAAACTAATCTTAGCGATCCTTTGGGTAAATCTTAGTGCTCTTAGCGGTTAAAAAAAATAAACACAATTATTTAAAAAATTAAAAAAAAATGAAAACTACAGATAAAATTATTATTATCGATTTAGAAGCCACGTGTTGGCAAGGCGCTGTCCCGAGCGGGCAGCAAAATGAAATTATTGAAATTGGTTTGGCTGTATTGGATACAGAAACTGGAGCAATTTCTAAGAATAAAGGAATACTGGTAAAACCACAGCGCTCGAGCGTTAGTTTGTTCTGTACGGAATTGACCACCATTACTCAGGATTTACTTGATAAGAACGGAGTTAGTTTCGAAGATGCCATTAATCAGCTTATTGACGAGTATAATCCCGATTTGTACACTTGGGCAAGTTACGGTCAGTACGATTTGAATATGCTGAAAAAACAATGTAAATTGTTTGGTGTTTCCTATCCAATGGGAGAGGAGCATATCAATGTAAAAGAGCATTTTGCCGAAAAGTTTGGCTTGGTTAAACCAACAGGAATGAACGGCGCGCTTGCATTGCTGAATATTCCGTTAGAAGGAACACTTCACCGCGGAATTGACGATGCCAAAAACATCGCTAAGATTTTGAATTGGTGCCTTAAAAATTAGAATTTAATTGTTAATCGCAGTTATCAAAAGGATAGCTGATAACTGTAGAAAACTGTAAATAGAAGTATTTACAGTTTTTCGTGTTTCTGCAATTGTTATAATCATTTAAATCCACTCTCCAGCTGCATTGTAATCGTTTGGAAGATAAGTAAGATATTGAACCATTCGTGGGTTTTCTCCTTTGTTTGGCGTTGCACAGTGCGGGAGTGCATTATGCCAGATTATAAAATCGCCTGCATTGCCAATAATTGGTTTTGCTTGAAGCGTTTGTATTGCTTTTTCTCTTGGATTTTCATGCGGTTCAAGTTCGTCCAACCACTGATTAATGTGGTTATGAAAACCTGGAACGCAATGAAATGCTCCATCATTTTCTTCGCAATCTGTCAAATAAAGCAATCCTTGAAGATCGAAAACAAGCGGTTTTTTTAAACTCATATCCCAATGAAGCGGACTTCCAAGAAAAGTGAAATTTTCTGTTTCAGGCGGACTAAAACTTACTTTGTCTATTGTTTTGTAAATATTCGTAGTTCCATAAAGCTGTTCATAAGCTTTTTTTACTTTTGGAGAAAAACGGTTGCGGTTTAAAGTTTCATGATCCGAAAAATTAAGCATAAGACCTTTTTGTTCTTCATGGCGTTTGTACCAGCTTTCTTTTTCATTTGGATCCATTTTTAAATATTCCCAAATGGCTTTTTGTGTGGCTTCGCAATCTTCTTTTGAAATCGCATTTTTAACCACTAAATAACCATTTTCTTTCCAAAAATCAAGATCTTGTTCGGATAATACATTTTCAGTTAAATCCTCGATTTCGGATGCAATATCTCGTTTTCTGCTATTAATCCATGTTTTGAAAGTTTCAAAATCAGGTTTTTCAGAATATAGAAAGCGTAGCGTATCTTCCATGCCAATGCCCAATTGGTACAACGCTTTAACTTCACTGTCCCAGTTAGAAAGGTCTGTATTTGTGTTTTCAGGATTTACTGCACGTTTCCATAATTGTTCGAGAACTGTCCAAGGCATAGTTTTCAGTTTTAGTTGAAACAAAACCTAAAAATACACGATTTATAGTTTCGTGTTTAAAGCAAAAATACCTATTTTTAAAAGTAAAAAAAGGCTGTCTTAATTGAGACAGCCTTTTCGTTTTTGGTTATATTATCTTGATTTATTAATTGTTTCCGTAGATTTTAGCATAAAGATCTTTGTAAATCTCTTTAATAATTTTACGTTTCAATTTTAGAGTAGGAGTAAGTTGTCCGCCATCAATTGACCAAACATCTGGCGTAAGTTCAAAACGTTTGATTTGTTCCCAGTGTCCAAATTTCTTGTTTATTCCTTCTATTTCTTCGTCGATACGTTTGATAACGTCTTTATTTTCGCTGATTTCTTTGTCTGTACTTCCTAAAGTAATTTTATGGATTTTTGCCCATTCTTTTACAAATTCGAAGTTTGGCTGAATAAAAGCTGCAGGCATTTTTTCTCCCTCACCAATAACCATAATCTGCTCAATAAAACGAGATTGTTTCATTGCATTTTCGATTATTTGCGGAGCGATATATTTACCTCCTGAAGTTTTGAACATTTCTTTTTTACGATCCGTAATTTTTAAGAAACCTTCGCTGTCAATTTCCCCGATATCTCCAGTATGGAAATAACCGTCTTGAATTGCTTCAGCAGTTTTTTCTGGATCTTTGTAGTAACCTAACATTACATTTGGACCTTTCAATAAGATTTCGCCATCTTCAGCGATTTTAACTTCAAGATTACGAATTGGTTTTCCAACAGTTCCAATTTTGAAACCTTTATTTCTTTGATCGTTAACCGCAATTACAGGAGAAGTTTCAGATAAACCGTAACCTTCCATAACTGGAATTTCTGCAGCAGCAAAAACTCTTGTTAAACGTGGCTGTAATGCCGCACTTCCAGAAACCATTAAATCTAAATTCCCTCCCAAACCTTCTTTCCATTTGCTGAAAATCAATTTTCGGGCAATCTTTAATTGGAATTCATACCAAGCACCATTTGCTCCGTAAGGTTCATATCTTAAACCTAAATCAATAGCCCAGAAAAATAGTTTTTTCTTAATTCCTGTCAGTTCTGCGCCTTTAGCATAAATTTTATCGTAAACTTTTTCTAGAAGTCTTGGTACAGCTGTAATTACCGTTGGACGAACTTCTTTTAAGTTGTCACTGATTTTATCAATAGATTCTCCAAAATAAACCGAAACACCATAATATTGATAGATGTACAAAATCATTCTTTCGAAAATATGGCAAATAGGCAAGAAGCTTAATGCAGTACTTTTTCCTGGGTCAAACGGAATTCTTGGCGCACTGTCTAAAACGTTCGACACAATATTTTTGTGCGAAAGCATCACTCCTTTAGGTCTTCCAGTTGTTCCAGAAGTATAAATGATAGTTGCCAAATCCTCTGTTTTGATACTATCTTTTCTAGCTTCAACTTCGCTTTGATTACTCTCGTCTTCACCCACTAAAAGAAGATCTGACCAGTGTTTGCATCCTGGAATTTCATTAAAAGAATAAACTTCTTTTAAAGTTGGTACATTAGCTTTAATAGCATTTACTTTATGTAAAACTTCTTCGTCAGAAACAAAACAGTAAATACTGCCGCTATGGTTTAAAATATATTCGTAATCTTCTTCTGCAATGGTTGGATAAATTGGAACATTTTGAGCGCCAGTCTGCAAAATACCAATATCCATTATATTCCACTCCGTTCTGTTATTCGAAGTAATTAATGCAATTTTATCATCTTTCTGAACGCCCATGCGCAATAATGCTCTTGAAATAGCATTTGCTTTTGCAATATATTCTTGGCTAGATGTTTTTTCCCAGACTCCGTTTTTTTTTGTTGCTAGAGCAACCGGAAGATTGTAAGTTTCTTGTTGATAATAGGGAAAATCAAAAAGGCGTGTGATTGAAACCATGTTTAATATATTGAATTTTATTGCAAATTAAATAAAATTTGGGTATGATTTTTAATTTTATAAAATTTAATGGGAAAATTTACGGGTACTTTTAAAATTCTACGAAAACGTTTTCTTTTTGGTAGAAAATTTCCCTAAAAATGAAGAAAAATTTAAAAGTAAGACCTTTTTTTATTGATTATTGTACGTTATAATCTTCGTATACTTTTACTCTTTCTCCCATTAAGAACATTTTTTTCTTGGCAAAATGAATAGAGAATTGAGAATAATACCATTCTTCGCTATCATTGGGTCTGTACCAAAAAGTGTATGATGCACTGTTGAATCCTTCTTTGAAAATAGGAGTGCCTTCGTCTGTACATTCAATTCCCCAATTGATTTTTTGTTTGCTTAAATCGTCCGCTTGGATAAAACCTGTTCCATCTGGATTTAGAACGGTAATTGGCTCTTTTTGGTTTAATGGAGCATAAGTCCCAGGAACTGGATAACCAATTGTAGTGGTAATATAGCGCTCTTTTGAATTATGAGTAATTTGATCAACATGAACTTGCGAATGCGATTGAAAGGCTGTAAAAAATAGTGTTGCCACTAATAAATGTAAAAATTTCATTCTTATGTAGATTAAAGTGTTTTTGGGCTGAAAGTATCTGATGAACAGATTTCTCTTGGCGAATATAACTCAATTTTTTAATAGAATTGAGACTTAAAAATACAAGAATGAAATTTTTATTTTTTAATGATTTCAGATCAGTTTTTACTCCGTTGAAAACTGATTTTCCAATAATTTTTCTTTAAAATCAGATCTAAAAGTATAAGCAAATGTAATCATCAATGCGCGTGTATCAGATTTAGAAGTTCTTTGGTTTTTAAATAATGCTGTATTGTTTTTATAACCGCTTTCTAAAGTGTTAAACATATCGGTTACAACCAATCCTAATCGGGCATTTCCTTTTCCTAATTTTTGCTGAAATCCCATATCGACATTATAAATTGGAATTCTTTTTCCCTGTGGAGTTGCTACGGCTGAATTATAGTTTCCGATAATCTGAAGTTTGCCGCCTTTCCAAGGAATAAAGTTATTAATCACTTTTCCGTACCAACTGAAAGCACTTTTTACAACATCTTCGGCTTGCTCTAAATTGTCAGCGCTAATATTTTGCTCAAAAGCCGTTAAACTAATATTGGCATCATAAAATGAAAATGGTTTAAAACTGAAAATAGATTCAAGTCCGTAAGTAACCATGTTTCCAATGTTTTGAGGCTGTAATAAAACAACTCCATTATCTTGAAGCGTACCATATTGCCTGATTGTATTATTGGCATTTCTATAGAAAGCATTTCCAGAAAACGAATAATTATCCCATTCTTTATTATAATTTAATTCTACAATATGAATAATTTCGGGCTTTAAATAAGGATTTCCTCCATGCGGATTCAACGCATCTGTAATATCGATAAAAGGATTCAAATCATCTAAATCTGGACGATTTATACGCTTGCTATAACCTAATTTTAGAAATTCATCCGATTTCAAATTTAATTGAACAGATGCCGAAGGGAAAAGTTTTAGATAATTATTCGAAAAATTATCAGTTCCGGTTTCAGTTTTTCCACTGTTTGAAACTTGTTCAGCGCGAAGTCCTAAATTGTATTTCCATTTCTGATTGTCTTTTGTACCTGAATAAGAATTTAAAAGTCCGTAAAAGGCATTTATCTGTTCGTTAAAATCAAAAATATTACTCGCAAGCGGATTAATTACATAATCTCCATTTACCAAATCTGCGCTTTGAAAATCAGAATTGAAGAACCTGAAAGTTCCTTTATATCCAGTTTCAATTATTGATCTTTCCGAAATTGGAAAAGCATAATTTAAAATGGCATTTGAGATATTTTCTTTTTCATAATTATGTGTTTTCTGCCAAAAAGTATCTCCAATTAGCATTCCGTTCTCATCATAATTATCGGTATCAATATTCGTATTTTCTCTATGGAAATTATATGAAGTAGTAATACTCGCGTTTAGGCTTTTTCTATCATCAGAAAATTTTCGATCGTAATTAAAAGCAAATTCCGCTGCTTTTGAACGTTCTAATTCTAAAGAATGACGTTTGTTACTGGAATAAAATTGATTAGAACTGTTAAAAATGTCTGTTTTTAAAGTTTCATCATTATCCTGACTTTCCATATTTCCCAGAGCCTCAAAAGAAAAGGTGTTTTTTTCATTAGGAGAAAAATCAGCATTGAATTTTAAGTTCTGTAAACCTTCAGTTCTTTCATCGTGTCTGTTTTGATTGATGAAATGTTCATCTTCAATAAAATAATTAGTTCTTTCGCCTTCAATGCTTTTTGTTCTTCCCGCAAAGCGATTGTCGTAAGCAATTCCAATATTCCATTTATCATTTTTGTAGTTTAAAAGCGCAGAACTGCTTAATCTTCCTTTTGCACCAAATCCGCCGCCGAGAACCGCTGCGCCATTTATTCCATTTAGATTATTCTTTTTAAGTTTAATATTAATGATACCGCTTTCTGCATTCGCATCGTATTTTGCCGTCGGACTTGTAATAACTTCAATGCTTTCAATACTGCTCGCAGGAATTTGATTCATATTGGTAATAGCAGAATTTTTTCCATTAATCAAAATCAAAGGCGTTTTTCCTCTTAACGAAATCGCATCGTCAGCATCTACAGCAACAGTTGGAATATTTTTCAGCATATCGATTGCTGTTCCTCCAGATTGCGCAATATTAGAAACGGCATTAAAAACAAAACCTTCAGTAGTTTTCTGAATTTGTTTTTTCTCAGATTTCACAACAACTGTATTAAGCAAATTTGCATCTTCTTGCAAAACAATATTACTCATTGAAATAGGAGAGCCTGTATATTTTACTTTCTGATTCTGAGATTTAAAACCAATCAGACGAAATTTTAGAATGTATTCTGCTGGGCTTACATTTTCAAGAATGAATTTCCCAGAAGAATCCGTAACCGCATAAGCAGATATTTTGGTAGTATCGGTAACTGGTTTTAAAACCACATCGACAAATTCGATTGGAGTTTTTCCATCAGACACAATTCCGTTGATAGAATTTGTTTTTTGACTAAAGGAGTATTGGCTTATAGTAAATAAGATAATTGCAGCGACTAAATTTTGTTTCCATTTTTTCATGAGACAAAGTTATTTATCCAATGAAAAAAGGAATAATATTCTACCTTAAGATAGTATTAAATTAAACTTAGGGTATATTAATTGACTTAAGAAAACAGGAAGATGAAAATAAAAAAGGGTGTTTTTCCCCTTTAAAAACAGGAAATTTCATAGACAGTTTGCAAAACACGATTTCTATTTTTAGTCCGTCAAAATGCGGAAGCCGAAAAGCAAACGAGTAGGCATGTTTTAAAATTGAAATAATTATGGAAACTGCTTTTTTTTTAGCGATGGGCTGGTGCGGCACAAAATACCCAGGCTGGTGGAAAAAATTCTTCAAACAACCGCCCTTTCCAGAACCAGAACCCTGGTGGATTATTGCAACAATTGGTCTGGGATTAATTGCCGGATTAGCCGGAGGAACAATCTTTAGTATTGCTGTTCGTAGCAGTCCGTTCTTTGCTGGACAAGCCGCAATCGCTTCTGGACTGTTTGCTTTTGGAACCGCAAATATTGTAACTGGAATCGCATCCTCTTTTAGGGATTGAAAATAAATAATATCTCGGCCATTTGGGGATAGCGTCGAGATGTTTGCTGCCATGAATTAATTAGTTAAGATTAATTATTTCGTGGCAAAAAAAACGCCCGACAAATTCGGGCGTTTTTTATTTAATGAAAACTAAAAATTAGTTTTTCTCAATCCATTTTCTTGCATTCACAAAAGCTTCGTGCCAAGGCGTAACCTCGTCATTTCTATCTTTTGGATAATGCGCCCAGTTCCATTGGAAAGTCGAACGCTCAATGTGAGGCATCATAACCAAATGTCTTCCTGTTTTGTCACACATCATAGCCGTGTTGTAGTCAGAACCGTTAGGGTTTGCAGGATAACCTTCGTAAGCATATTTAGAAACAATGTTATATTGGTCTTCTGCATAAGGCAATTTGAATTTACCTTCTCCGTGAGAAACCCAAACTCCTAAAGTGCTTCCAGCCAATGTCGATAACATAACAGAGTTATTTTCCTGAACCGTTACAGAAGTAAAGATACTTTCGTGTTTCTGGCTTTCATTATGGTGCATTTTTCCGTGAACTTCATGTTCTGGATTAATCACTTCCAATTCCATAAACAATTGGCAACCGTTACAGATTCCAACAGATAAAGTATCTTCTCTTTTAAAGAAATTATCCAAAGCTGTTTTTGCTTTTTCGTTGTATAAGAAAGCTCCAGCCCATCCTTTAGCAGAACCTAAAACGTCTGAGTTAGAGAATCCTCCAACTGCACCAATAAACTGAATATCTTCAAGAGTTTCACGACCAGAAATTAAATCCGTCATGTGAACGTCTTTTACGTCAAAACCTGCCAAGTACATCGCATTTGCCATTTCACGCTCAGAATTACTTCCTTTTTCACGAATAATCGCTGCTTTTGGCCTCTTGACTCCGCTCGAGATGACAGGCGCTTTTCCTGTAAAGTGTGCAGGGAAAGTATAATTTAAAACTTGATTTTTGTAGTTTTCAAAACGCGTTTGAGCTCTTCCGTTTTTAGATTGTTTTTGATCTAATAAATAAGAAGTTTCAAACCAAACGTCTCTGTAAGTTGGAATGTCTAATTTCCAATTTCCAATTTCCAAAGTAGCTGTAGAAGTTACAGATCCAATTTTGAAGAATTCAATATTGTTTGCATTCAATTTAGCTTCAACAGCTGAATCTGATTTAGCTTGAAAAACAATTCCGATGTTTTCAGCGAAAAGGATTTTCAATAAGTCTTTTTCAGCAAATGCTGAGAAATCAATTTTAGCTCCCAAATTCACATCAGCAAAACATAATTCTAATAAAGTAGTAATTAAACCACCGCTTCCGATATCGTGACCTGCTAAAATTTGGTTTTCACCGATTAAATCCTGAATGGTATTAAATGCATTTTTAAAGAAAGAAGCATCTTTTATAGTAGAAGTTTCGTTTCCAATTGTGTTTCTGATTTGTGCAAAAGAAGAACCTCCAAGTTTGAAATCATCTTGAGACAAATTGATATAGTAAATAGAATCTCCGTTTTTCTGTAAAACAGGCTCAACTACTTTTCTAATATCTGTACAGTTTCCAGCAGCAGAAATAATAACCGTTCCCGGCGCGATTACTTCATCATTTGGATATTTTTGTTTCATTGAAAGTGAATCTTTTCCTGTTGGAATGTTAATTCCTAATTCAATTGCAAATTCTGAACAACCTTCAACAGCAGCATATAAACGAGCATCTTCACCTTCGTTTTTACAAGCCCACATCCAGTTTGCAGATAACGAAATACCTTTTAACTGATCTTTAATTGGAGCCCAGATAATGTTTGATAATGATTCTGCAATAGCATTTCTGCTTCCTGCAACAGGATCAATCAAAGCAGCAATAGGAGCGTGCCCAATAGAAGTTGCAATACCTTCTTTACCTAAATAATCCAGAGCCATAACTCCAACATTATTTAATGGCAATTGTAACGGACCTGCATTTTGTTGTTTAGCTACTTTTCCACCCACACAACGGTCAACTTTGTTTGTTAACCAGTCTTTTGAAGCAACAGCCTCTAAACGTAAAACGTCTTTTAAATATGATTCGAAATCTCCTGCGTTGTAAGCAACATCAGCATATTTTCTATCGATAGTTTTATCTGTCATAACCGTTTTTGGAGAACTTCCGAAGAAATCTTCTAAAGCATAATCCATCGGTTTTGAACCATTTGATTTTGATTCGAATGTAAAACGGTGATCTCCCGTTACATCTCCAACCTCGTACATAGGAGAACGCTCTCTGTCAGCGATTCTTTGTAATGTATCAATATCTTTTTGACCAATAACCAATCCCATTCTTTCTTGAGATTCGTTTCCGATAATTTCTTTTGCAGAAAGTGTTGGATCTCCAACTGGTAATTTATCCAAATCGATTAAACCTCCAGTTTCTTCCACTAATTCAGAAAGACAGTTTAAGTGTCCACCAGCTCCGTGATCGTGAATAGAAACAATAGGATTATTATCGCTTTCTACCAAACCACGAATCGCGTTTGCAGCACGTTTTTGCATTTCAGGATTTGAACGCTGAATTGCATTTAATTCGATTCCTGAACCGAAAGCTCCAGTATCTGCAGAAGAAACCGCAGCACCACCCATTCCGATTCTATAATTTTCTCCTCCAAGAATTACGATTTTATCGCCTTCTTGTGGTTTCTTTTTGATTGATTGATCCAGTTTTCCGTATCCAATTCCTCCCGCTTGCATGATTACTTTATCATAACCAATTTTACGGTCGTTTTCTGAGTGTTCGAAAGTTAAAACAGAACCTGTAATTAACGGCTGGCCAAATTTATTTCCGAAATCAGAAGCTCCGTTTGAAGCTTTGATCAAAATATCCATTGGAGTTTGGTACAACCATTTTCTTTCTTCAACTGCATTTTCCCATTTTCTGTCATCCTGAGCGGAGTCGAAGGACTTCAAGCGAGAGTAAGAAGTCATGTAAACAGCAGTTCCAGCTAAAGGAAGCGATCCTTGTCCTCCTGCTAAACGGTCACGAATTTCTCCTCCAGATCCTGTTGCAGCACCATTGAAAGGCTCAACAGTTGTTGGGAAATTGTGTGTTTCTGCTT
>Ga0160502_100591_pt1 | contig 19227 bp, 17 predicted proteins | sample DIDnMG_14_FD_108237 | JGI IMG/M metagenome (GOLD analysis project Ga0160502, IMG submission 108237) | Enriched soil microbial communities from UW Madison campus, WI, USA - DID2933_E24_Xylan MG | ecosystem: Environmental > Terrestrial > Soil > Unclassified | place: USA: Madison, Wisconsin... | reverse complement strand
TTTGTGCGGATAATAGGACTCGAACCTACACGCCTTGCGGCACCAGATCCTAAGTCTGGCACGTCTACCAATTTCGCCATATCCGCGGTAATTGTGGGTGCAAAGATAGGCATACTTTTGAATTATCAAAGACTTTTTTGAAAATTTTTTTTAATTCTCTTTTTTGTACATTTGGGTTTCTATAAAAATAATTTAAATGGAAAATATTAAGTCCTACGTTCAACAACATAAAGATCGGTTTATCAACGAATTGATCGAATTATTAAAGATTCCGTCGGTTTCTGCCGACACTGCATATTCTCAAGATGTTATTGACACAGCAGAGGCTGTAAAAGAAAGTTTATCAAAAGCAGGGTGCGATTATGTCGAAACTTGCGACACTCCAGGTTACCCAATTATCTACGGAGAGAAAATTATAGATCCAAATCTTCCAACGGTTTTAGTTTACGGGCACTACGATGTTCAGCCGCCAGATCCATTAGAATTATGGACTTCACCACCTTTTGAACCCGTTATTAAAACTACAGATATTCACCCAGAAGGAGCAATCTTCGCGCGTGGAGCGTGTGACGACAAAGGTCAGATGTACATGCACGTAAAAGCGCTTGAATTAATGGTGCAAAGCAATACGTTGCCTTGTAACGTAAAATTCATGATCGAGGGTGAAGAAGAAGTTGGTTCAGCAAGTTTGGCTTGGTTCGTAGAACGCAATCAGGAAAAACTGAAAAATGACGTGATCTTGATTTCAGATACAGGAATGATTTCAAACCAACAGCCATCTATCACGACAGGTTTAAGAGGTTTGAGTTATGTTGAAGTAGAAGTTACAGGTCCAAACCGCGATTTGCATTCAGGTTTATACGGTGGAGCTGTGGCGAATCCAATTAATATTTTGGCAAAAATGATTGCTTCGCTTCACGACGAAAACAATCATATTACAATTCCAGGTTTCTACGATAAAGTTCAGGAATTATCTGCAGAAGAAAGAGCCGAAATGGCAAAAGCGCCTTTTAGCTTAGAAAAATATAAAAATGCTTTAAACATTGCTGATGTTTATGGTGAAAAAGGTTATGTAACCAACGAGCGCAACTCAATCCGTCCAACTTTAGACGTAAACGGAATCTGGGGCGGTTATACTGGCGAAGGTGCTAAAACGGTTATTGCGAGTAAAGCTTTCGCTAAAATCTCAATGCGTTTGGTTCCAAATCAGGAATGGGAAGAGATTACAGAACTTTTTACAAAACATTTTACAAGTATTGCGCCAGCTGGAGTTACAGTAAAAGTAACGCCTCATCACGGCGGTCAAGGTTATGTAACGCCAATTGACAGCATCGGATATCAGGCAGCGAACAAAGCATATACAGAAACGTTTGGAGTTCCTGCAATTCCAGTTCGTTCTGGAGGAAGTATTCCGATTGTGGCTTTGTTTGAGAAAGAATTAAAAAGTAAAACAATCTTAATGGGATTTGGTTTGGACAGCGACGCTATTCACTCACCAAATGAGCATTTCGGAATCTTTAATTACTTGAAAGGTATTGAGACTATTCCGTTGTTTTACAAGTATTTTGTGGAGCTTTCTAAGTAGTTTTTTTAACGCAAAGAACGCAAAGGTTTACGCAAAGTTCACTAAGATTTTTTAAGTAAGATTTTATAAAAAGTTCGCAAAGCTTCATCACATAGCTTTGCGAACTTTGCGTTTATAAACGTAATCTTAAATAAAATCCTTGCGTTCTTTGCGGTTAAGCTTTTTTAACCGCAAAGAACGCAAAGGTTTACGCAAAGTTCGCTAAGATTTTTTTAATAAGATTTATAAAGGTTCGCAAAGCTATGTCTACAAAGCTTTGCGAACTTTGCGTTTATACGCGATCTAAAATAAAATCCTTGCGTTCTTTGCGGTTAAATTTTTAGCATTATTTTTAGATACAAATCCGTTCAGAAATGAGCGGATTTTTTTTGTTTTCGTCTTTTTTTGTTGAGGTTCAGAGTAGAAAAACCTTTGTCACTTTGTCTCTCTGAACCTTTGCGCCTAAAAAAAAAAGACCTCTTTTTCTTGCATATTTAAAATTTAACTCTACATTTGTAGAAACGAATCTATAATTGTAGAGCAATGATTAATTTGAAAAACCTTATTTTACTATTGTTTTGCGGTTCAATGCTTTTGAGCTGTAAAAGCAATCCGATTAATCAGAAAATTGACAAGAAAAAAGAAGGTGTTTGGATTGATGATTATACGCAAGATGGTACAAATTATAAATCGTATGAGTATTATAAAAATGATCTTCCTGTAAAAAAGTGGAAATCGTACATTAATGGGAAAATCTACAAAACGGAGAAATATAAAAACGGAATTTGTTTCGTAAAAAGTTATTACGAAAACGGAAAATTAGAATCGAAAGGGAAAACAAAATTAGAAATGAATTCGGTTGAAACGCATTGGTTTTATTTTGGAGAATGGAAATTCTATTCAGATAACGGAAAGTTAAAAAGCATCAAAAACTATGAAAAAGGAGAATTAATCTCAGAACAAAAAATACAATAAACCATTAACTACTAAATCCATGAAAAAATTACTTGCTTTCTTTTTTATTGTAATCAACTGTATTTTCGCGCAAGCGCAATCGTATAAAGAATGGGTTCAAAAAGCGGATTCTTGCTACAATGCGCAAAATTATAAGTTGTCTGTTGCTAATTATGAAAAAGCCTTTAAAATAGAACAGAAAGATTATGGTGATTTATACAATGCGGGTTGTTCTGCGTCTTTGGCAAAAGAAAAGAAAAAGGCATTTAAGTGGTTGAATTTATCTATTGATAAAGGATATGAAAACATTGCACATATTCAGATAGATGGTGATTTGAAATCTCTTCATTCAGAAAAAGAATGGAAAAAGACAATTGATAAATTACAAAAGAAACTGGATATTATTGGAGCAAATTACGATAAGGTGCTGGAAAAAGAACTTTCAGAGATTTACGCTGATGATCAAGAAATTCGTGGAGAATTTATGAATGTTTATAAGGCTCAAAATCCTGATAAGAAGAAAATGGACAGCATTGGTAAAATTATGGGAAAGAAAGACAGTATTAATCTTATTAAGGTAATGAAAATACTGGACGAAAGAGGTTGGTTAGGAAAAAATGTTGTTGGCGGTCAAGGAAATAAGACTTTGTTTTTGGTTATTCAGCATGCAGATTTAGAATACCAGCAAAAGTATTTACCTATGATGAGAGAAGCAGTTAAAAATGGCAATGCAGATCCAGGAAATTTGGCATACTTGGAAGATAGGGTAGCTTTGAGAGAAGGAAGAAAGCAAATTTATGGCAGTCAGGCTGCAAAGAATAAAAAGACTAATAAAATGTACATATCGCCAATGATAGATCCAGATAATGTAGATAAAAGGCGTGCAGAGGTTGGACTTGGTACTATCGCGGAATATGCGGCTAAACTTAATATTAAATGGGATTTGGAGGCTTATAAGAAAGAATTGCCAGAAACGGAAAAACTCGAAAATATAAAACAATGACACAATTATCAAACGCAGAAGAACAGTTAATGGAGTATTTATGGAAGCTTGAGAAGGCTTTCATGAAGGATTTGCTTGAAGCTTATCCAGAACCAAAACCCGCAACTACAACAGTTGCAACGCTCTTAAAACGAATGATCGACAAGAAATTTGTGGCGTATAACGAATTTGGAAATTCCAGAGAGTATTATCCTTTAGTGAAAAAAACAGATTATTTCTCGAAACACGTTAAAGGGTTGATTAGCAATTTCTTTAATAATTCGGCATCGCAATTTGCTTCGTTTTTTACTACCGAAACCAATTTGTCTGCTTCGGAATTGGAAGATCTTAAAAAAATAATCGATTCAGAAATTCAAAAGAAGAAGAAATGATAGCTTTTATTGTAAAATCAACAGTCGCTTTATGTGTTTTTATAGCTTTTTATCATTTGATATTAGAGCGAGAAAAAATGCATCAGTTTAATAGATTCTTTTTGCTTTTTTCAATTGTGATTTCCGTTGCAATTCCGTTTATCTCATTTGAAATTATCAAAGAAATTCCTGTAGATTTTTCAAGGCAAGTTGCGATTAATCAGCATGCACTAAATACGTCGATTCATCAAACAGCAGAAAAAGTAGATTACAAATTCATTCTTTTATGGACTTTATACGGAATCGTAACGCTGTTGATGGTAATAAGATTTGGAAGAAACATTTGGAAGATTTTTTCCAGAATTGGCAATTCACCAAGTGTAGAATTTAAGAATTCAAAATTGGTTTTGGTAGAAGAAAAAATACTGCCACATACCTTTTTGCATTACATTTTTATCAATTTAGAAGATTATAAAAAGCAAAATATTGAAGCCGAATTGTACACGCACGAATTGGTTCATGTGCATCAAAAGCATACTTTGGATATTCTTTTTATAGAGCTTTTAAAAGTTGTTTTTTGGTTTAACCCGATCTTTTTGTTTTATAAAAAAGCAATACAGCTCAATCACGAATTTCTTGCCGATCAGGAAATTGTGAAAACTTATAATAATGTTCCGTTTTACCAAAATTTACTTTTAACAAAAGGAAGCGAGAAACAAACGATTTACTTGGCCAGTAATTTGAATTATTTAGTAACAAAAAAACGATTAACAATGATGAAAAAAAGAACATCAAAAAATACAGCGTTTTTAAAGAAAATTGCTGTAGTGCCTCTAGTCACGATTTTAATGTTGCTGTTATGTGTCAAAACAGTTGCGCAAGAAGTGAAAACAGAAGCAAAAAACAGCACAAGTAAAAATTCTTTTGATGAGAAAACAGTTGTTTCAAAAGATAAAAAACAAGACGTGGCTGTAAAGGAAAAATCTGCTAAGTCAACAGACGAGAAGAAAACCAAAGTTTCGTCTCAGCCAGCAGTTGCTTCAAAAAAAACGCAGGATGTAAAAGAGAATGAAGCTTTAAGTACTAAACAAGAATCTGGTTCTGAGGTGAGTACTATAATTAGTGAAAGTGGAGAAAGAGCAAAAGAACGAAGAAAATCTTATGGTTATCAAAATATTCAGTTTGATACTACAATGTTTAGAAGACCATAAAATCCTTGAGAATAAAACATTCTTAAAAACGTAAATAATCGATTCTGAAATATCAAAAAAAAATAAAAAATGATAACATATCTTTTAAAATCAGGTTTACTGCTTATTGTGTTTTTAGCGGTATATAAATTACTGTTGGAAAACGAAAAAATGTTTCGCTTTAATCGTGTCTATCTTCTTGCGAGTTTGATTTTTAGTTTGATTATTCCGTTGCAATTGTTTTCTATTGAACCGCTTTTCTCAACCAAAATTAGAGCAGTTCAATTGGATGAAATTATGATTGTGACCAATAAATCATTGCTAAATGAAATCTCTTTAAGTGAAATTCTAACATTTTTATTAAGCGTGGTTTATGGTGTTATTGTTTTGATTTTATTCGTTCGATTTGCTATTAATGTCTCTTCTTTTTATAGAAAAATGAAGAAGAATAAAATTGAGTTTGTAAAAGGCGAAAGAGTTGTTTTGATGAAAGAATCGATTCTGCCGCATTCTTTTTGGAACGCTATTTTTATTAATGAAAAAGACTTTAAAAACGGAAAAATCCCATCAGAATTAATTGCTCACGAAAAAGCACATTTAAATCAGAAGCATACTTTGGATATTCTTTTTGTTGAGGTTTTGCAAATTGTGTTTTGGTTCAATCCTTTATTTGTTTTGTTTGAAAAAGCAATCAAACTCAATCATGAATTTTTGGCTGATGAAGCAGTAAATAAACAATTTGGAGAAATAAAAAATTACCAGAATTTATTGCTGGATTTTGTTTCACAGAAAAATACTGTTGCATTGGCAAGTAATATTAATTATTTAATAACTAAAAAACGTTTAATTATGATGACTAAAAAAGAATCTACTATAAAATCTGTATTTAAAGTTTTGGCTGTTTTTGCAGTTTGTATCGTATTATTGTTTGCTTTCAGTACTGAAACTGTAGCACAAGAAGTGGCTAAAGAGAAAGATTTTAAGAACGTGACAGATGTGGGCGTACAGCCTTCGTTTCCTGGAGGAATAGTTGAGTTTTATAAATTTGTAGGTCAAAATTATAAAATGCCTGAAGAGGTTATTAAACAAAAACTAAATGGAAAAGTCTATGTTCAATTTATGATTGAGACAGATGGTTCTTTAACAGGTATTAAAGTGTTAAGAGACAAATTGGGTTATGGCTCGGGAGAAGAGGCTGTTCGTGTTTTGAAACTTTCTCCAAAATGGACTCCGGCTTATGATCAGGGAAAACCAGTTCGTGTAATGTATAGTCTGCCAATCAAAGTTCAGGCGGCTAAATAAGTTTTTTTTAGGTTCAAAAGTTGCAAAGGTACAGAGTTAGTTTTTTTAGTCTTAAAAAAATCTTTGTCTCTTTGAACCTTTGCAACTTTGTCCCTTTCAAAAAGAAAAAAATCCGCTTCTGTTTTGAGAAGCGGATAAAATTAAAAACTAATTAAAAAAAATTCTAAAAATAAAGATGTAATCCAAACTAAAACAAGTCTGGATTATAACCAAAATAAGGCACTTTTTGCTCATTAAAAATAACCCCATATTCTTCTAACTCTTTCAAAATAGGCTCATAAACTTCTTTTTTAATTGGAAGCTGTACGCCTGGAGTTGTAATTTTTTCGTTTAAAATCAATAATGTCGCAATCGCAACCGGAAGCCCAACTGTTTTTGCCATTGCGGTATAAGTTTGGTCTTCGCCAATACAAACCATTTTAGAATCGATTTGTTTCTTTTCTCCATTCAATTCATAACCAAATTTGTGATACATCACTATCATGTCTTTGTCATTTGGTTCTAAAGCCCAACTGTCAGTTAAGATTTTTTCTAAAATTTGCGCAGGAGTTGCATTTGGCAGATTTACTTTTTTGTTTGGGTTAAATAAATCCAGTTCCAAAAGTTTATCCCACATGATATCGTCCTGATCGATTTTTAAGATCAATCGGGTTTTAATTTCAGCAGAATCTGTTGGGTGATACGGAAGAAAAGAATTGATAAATTGACGATAACTCATGTTTTCAGAATCTTCTATAACATAGCTATCATCAGTCATTCCGAGTTGTACAAACATATTCCAAGCTCGTGAAAAACCAACTCTCCGAATAGTTCCTCTATATAAAGTCAGAACATCATCTAAACCATAAACAGAACGGTATTTAAGAGAATCCCGATTCGAATAAGCTTCAAATTTTCCGTAACCTTCAACTTCCAAAAATTCAGTTCTTCTGAATAAAGCGCTGTACGGAATGTATTTATAAGTGCCTTCCTGAATAAATTTAGCCGCGCCGCCTTGTCCAGCCAAAACTACATTTCTTGGAGCCCATGTAAATTTATAATTCCATAAATTATTATCAGATTCAGGAGCTACAAGTCCGCCACAGAAAGATTCAAACAAAAGCATTTTACCGCCTTTCGATCTGATTTCATCAATAACTTTCATGGCGCTCATGTGATCGATTCCAGGATCGAGACCAATTTCGTTCATGAAAATCAGATTGTTCTTGATGGCTTCTTCGTTTAAAGCTTGCATGGCATCACTTATATAGGAAGCCGTAACGAGATGTTTTTTAAATTCTAAACAATCTTTTGCAATTTCGATATGCAAATGCGCTGGAAGCATCGAAATTACTATAGAAGCATTTTCGATAGCTTTTCTTCTTTCGTCGGCATTAAAAATATCCAAGGCAAGCGGAGTCGCATTAGGATGATTCTGAGTCTTTGCTTTCGCAAGATTCAATGAAAGATCTGCCACGGTTAAATGCAGCTTTTCCTCATTGGATTTTGATAATAAATAGCGAATAAGCGAAGATGCAGATCTACCTGCTCCAATTATTAAAACGTTTCTCATGCTTTAAATATTTAACACAAATATATTTAAATGTTATAAATATAACAATCTAAATTAAATAAAATTGAATTTATTTTTTGAATCCTGATAAAAAATAATTTGATTTTGTTCTAAATAATCTCAAAACTAAAGCGGTTTTTTGGTTCGTTTGAAGTATTTTTGTGTCAAATTTCAAAAGAGATATATTATGAAAAGAAAAATCGTTCTAACTGGAGCTTTTATAGGTATGTTGGCTATTATTTTGGGTGCTTTTGGTGCTCATTTATTGAAAAAATATCTTTCAGTTGATCAATTAAATACTTTTGAAGTTGGTGTTCGTTACCAAATGTATCATGCCTTATTTCTTCTCTTTTTATCTACCCAAAAAGATCTTGCAGAAAAAACACTAAAAACAATCTATGGTTTTATAGTTGCTGGAGTTGTTCTTTTTAGCGGTTCAATCTATTTGGTAGCCACAAAAGACTATACTTTGTTTTATTCTAAAATTATCGTATTCGCAACTCCAATAGGTGGTTTTCTATTAATTATTGGCTGGGCGCTATTATTCTTTGCGATTTTGAAGAGAAAATCATAAAATCCCGAAAAAAAAATTCTGTCTAAGAATTAATCTTTAATTTTGTCACATAAATAACATATAACTTTATTTGTGTGACTTTTTTGTATTTTCTATTGTTAAACAAAAATAATATAACAAATTCGCTGATAAGGTTGTAATAAAACAAAATACAAGCGGTTATTTTTTTCTTTTTGTAATTTTTAAAGTGAAATTTCTCTTTTTTCGTATAAATCAAAGTGAAATTTAAGTATTTTAAAAGAAATAAAAATTAATCTGTAATTTTGCTTCGTTAATAAAATATCACACACAACTTAAAATTTATGGACACTAATACAGTTTTCTCGAAATCGATTTCGTTAAAAGAATTAGGAATTGAAAATGCAAAAGTTCGTTATCAACTATCTGCAGATGAGCTTCATGCAATTACTTTGCAATCAGGGCAAGGTGTTGAGAATTCTACTGGGGCGTTAGCAATTAATACTGGTGAATTTACAGGTCGTTCTCCACAAGATCGTTTTATCGTAAAAGATGATATTACAAAAGATCAGGTTTGGTGGGGAAATGTAAATATTCCGTTTGAACCTGAGGCTTTTGAAAAGCTTTATAAAAAGGTAACAGCATTTTTATCAGACAAAGAAGTTTTTGTTCGTGATTCTTATGTGTGTTCTGATTCAAATTATAGATTGAATGTTCGTGTTGTAACAGAAACGGCTTGGTCTAATTTGTTTTGCTATAATATGTTCTTACGTCCTGAAGAGTCGGAACTAGCTAATTTTACTCCAGAATGGACAGTTGTTTGTGCACCAAGTTTTATGGCAGATCCTGCTGTAGATGGAACACGTCAGTCTAATTTTGCGATTTTGGATTTTACTAAAAAAATCGCTTTAATTGGAGGAACTGGTTACACAGGAGAAATGAAAAAAGGAATTTTCTCTGCTTTGAATTTTATTCTTCCAGTTTTCAAAAATACACTTCCAATGCACTGTAGTGCAAATGTTGGTGAAGACGGAGATACAGCAATTTTCTTTGGATTATCTGGAACAGGAAAAACAACTTTATCAGCAGATCCAGAGCGTAAATTAATCGGAGACGATGAACACGGATGGACAAACGAAAATACAGTTTTCAATTTCGAGGGCGGTTGTTATGCTAAAGTAATCAACTTAACAGAAGAAAACGAACCAGACATTTTTAGAGCAATCAAAAAAGGAGCGCTTTTAGAAAATGTGGTTTTCAAAGAAGGAACAAACGAAGTTGATTATGATGATGTTTCAATCACTCAAAACACTCGTGTAAGTTATCCAATTACACATATCGATAATGTACAGCCAGGTTTGGTTGGACACAATCCTAAAAATATATTTTTCTTAACGGCTGATTCTTTCGGAATTCTGCCTCCAATCTCAAAATTAACTCCAGGTCAGGCTGCTTACCACTTTATTTCTGGATATACGGCAAAAGTTGCGGGTACAGAAGCGGGTGTAACTGAGCCTCAGCCTAATTTCTCTGCTTGTTTTGGAGCTCCATTTATGCCTTTACATCCAACGCGTTACGCTGAAATGTTAAGCAAAAAAATGAAAGATGCAGGAGTAAAAGTTTGGTTGATCAATACGGGTTGGACAGGCGGACCTTACGGAATTGGAAGCCGTATGAAATTGAAATATACTCGTGCAATGATTACTGCTGCTTTAAAAGGAGAATTAGACAACGTAGAGTATGTAGATCACAAAGTATTTGGACTTGCAAAACCACAATCTTGTCCGAATGTTCCAGAGGAGATTTTAAATCCTAGAAATACTTGGGAAGACAAAGATTTATACGATAAAAAAGCGTTAGAATTAGCTCAGAAATTCAAAGCTAATTTTGCCAAATTTGAAGAGTTTGCAAATGCTGAAATCTTAGCAGGCGCGCCGATTACAGAATAAAAGGAATTATTTAATTCAAATAAAAAAGCTGTTCAGAAATGAACAGCTTTTTTTAGTTGGTTTCCAATCGCAGTAAAAAAAAAATAGACACTGAACACTGAACCGCGACTGAAAACCTTGAAACTTTATTTTTTAGCTTCTTCTATGCGTTTTTGGATTAAATCCCAAGCATAATAATGAAACGTCATTCCGTTGCTCATTGCTACGAAAAGTCCGTTTTTGTATTGTCCGCCAAGGTTAACGCTTGTTACATCAGCACCGTCACATTCGATTGTAGAAGTTGGAACTTCGGCTAACAATGGATGATTGTTCGGATTTCCTTTCGCGCCTTCTCTTGGATAAACCATAAAAGAATTTGCCTGCTGATTCGATACTAAAATATATCCTGTAGAATCTGTTTTTTTGTAAATCGCAATTCCTTCGTGATCTGCTTTGAAATCTTTTTGACCAAAGAAAGCCAATTCTTTATTATCGTTTAAAGCTGGATCTGCTTTGTATTTTCTAATTCCAGCTTGTTCATCACAATAGTACACGAAACCTAATTCGTTATCTACAGCAATAGCTTCAATTTCTTTTTTACCGCTGTATGTTCCGAATTTACGAACTACTTTTGCCGCAGCAAATTTTCCGTTTCCAGAAAGTTCATATTGCCATAAATAACTTCCAGAAGGACCTGTTTTTCTTCCCACAATAGCAAAAATCTTCCCATCGCTTGGGCGCGTATATAATGAAACTCCCATTGGATCGCGTTGTGCTTCTCCATCAAAAACAGGAATTCCACCGTTATCAATTGGCTCTAAATCAGGTAAACTGAAAATTCTGATTTTGTTTTCTTCACGTTCAGTTGTTACGGCAACATCTACTTTTTTTCCGTCAATGATTAATCCGTAAGCGATATCAACATTGTTTGGACGTTTTAACGGAATTGATTTTTTAAGGATTTTTCCATTCAGATCAAAAGCGTATAAACCGCCATCTGTGTCTTTATCTGTTCCAACAATAATGCTTTTTGAAGCATCAGTTGGATTAATCCAAATTGAAGGATCATCTGTGTCGTGAGGTAAAGCTTCTGTAACAGCTGTCGGTTTTACAGCGTTTGGCTGAACTGGAGCTAATTTATCGTCTTTACAAGCTGTAAATGAAACAGCTAAAAGTAAAAGAGCAACTAAAGAATTGTTTTTCATTATGTTATATATTTTAATGCAATTAGACAGAGCGCTAAACTCTGTCTAATTTAAGAATTTTAAAAAAGTGCAGATTACAAGTCTAATTTCAATCCGAAATTGTAACGTGGCTGGTAATATTCAGCTTGTTTTGTATGTGCAGCAACTCCTTGGTAGTAACGTAACGGTTGGTTTGTTAAGTTATTAGCTTCAGCAAAAAAGCGAAGTTTTGGAGTAATTTTATAAGAAGCATTTGCATCTAAGAAAAACTGCTTGTCATAGTAGCTGTCTTTGTAAGACTCAGAACCTAATTCATCTAAATAATCAGATGTAAAGTTTGTTGAGATTCTAGCAGAGAAACGTTTGTTCTCCCAAGATAAAGATCCGTTAAACATGTGCGGAGTAGTACCTGGAAGACTGATGTCATTTCTTTCGTTTCCATCCTCATCAGCAATACCTTTTGCTTTAGATTGCGTGTACGTATAGTTCAAATAGATCGCAAAACCTTTTAAGAATTTACCTGGTAAGAAATCTAATTGACGCTGGAATGCAACCTCAAATCCATAAACATCAACATTTTCACCATTTCTTGATTGTAAGAAAGACCAGTTTTCTCCTGCTGGAATTGGGTTTACTTGATTAGGGAAATCTGCAGCAAATTTCGCATCAGTATATTGATTATCGCTGTAATTGTAAATGAAATCATTTAATCTTTTGTAGAAAACACCTCCAGAAATTAAACCAACAGATTTGAAATAGTTCTCAGCCATGAAATCATAATTGTATGAATAGGTAGCTTTAAGATCTGGATTTCCAGCTGTAATTTCTTTATCAGCAGCGATATTGTTTACATAAGGAGCCAATGCATAATAGTTTGGTCTAGCCAATGCAGTCGTAGCAGCAGCTCTCAAAACTAAATCTTTTGTTGCGTTGTATTGGAATGAAATACTTGGCAATAAATTAGTGTATGAGTTTGTATTGTTGATTTTACTCTCTAATTCCTCCTCGTCTAATACACGGTTTCCTGTATAATCAATATGAGTATTTTCAACACGGAAACCTAAAACCATAGAAAGTTTATCGTTAAAATCTTGATCCCATCTTACATAAGCAGCAGTAATTCTTTCTTTAGCATTATAGTTTACAGCTAAATATTCTGCTGGATCTGCTTCTTTTTCGAATAAAGAAGCATTGTTTAAATCTAAACTTCCTAAGAAAGAAGCCGAAGCGAAAGTTCCTGGCACATATTTACTTCCTGGATTAAATCCGTTACCATCATAATAAGATGTTGGAACTTGCGATAACAATTCCATGTCATCGTTAATTGGAGTATAAGAATAGAACATATTGTTTCTTTCTTTTTCTTTCAAACGAAGTCTAAGACCTGTTCTCAATCTTCCTTTTTCTCCTGCAATTACAGAGAAAGGGAAACGGATGTTTACTTTAGCACCAAATTCGCTTTCGCTTGTTTCGTCTGTGTTTTCAGTAACAGAATCAAATGTAAATTCATCAACAGATTCTCCAACAGTTGTCATTAAAGGAAATCTGATATCTGATAAATCTTGGAACATTTCTAAACCTTTCTGACGGTATTCGATATAACGCTCACCTGGACGGTATTCTCTAGCTTTTGCATAGTTAGCAGACCAATCTAAATCTAATGTAGAATTGATTAAGTGCTCTCCGCGAATAGAATAGTTTTGAACTCTTTGATCTTCTAATCTTCTGTTTTTGTTTCTGCTGTTGTCTACACCACCTTTTGTCTGACGTTTTACACGGCCTTCAAAACCAACAATTTCTTCACCATTATAAAGTGGCTCAATATCATCGTAAGTAGTTCTGAAACGGTTTTCTCTATCATCTCTCCAGTTGTAGATGGCATTTGCAAAAATCGTATTGTTGTCATTGAATTTATAATCTAAAGCAACAGACGCACTACGACGGATACGTTGTACATCATATTTTCTGATTTCTGATGCTTGTAGATATTCATTTCCAAAATCATCTTTTACCCATTCGTTTTCGATATTGTCAGAACCATAATCAACATTGTTGTAAGATCCGCTGAAAACAACTCCTAATTTATCATTTGCAAAACGGTTACCATAAACAAAACCAGCTGTGTAAGAAGCGTGATCGCGAATTGGTAAATAACCTCCTGCAAGAGTTGCAGAAATTCTTTCTCCGTTTGGAGTTGCTCTTGTAATTAAGTTTACAGAACCTCCAATTGCGTCAGCATCCATGTCTGATGTAAGCGTTTTGTTTACTTCGATTGTAGAAATCATATCAGATGGAATTAAGTCCATTTGTACGTTTCTATTATCTCCTTCAGCAGACGGAATACGGTCACCATTTAAAGTTACAGAGTTCAAAGATGGAGCTAAACCTCTAATAATAATGTTACGAGCTTCACCTTGGTCATTCTGCATTGTGATACCTGGAACACGTTTTAAAGCATCTCCCACATTAGCATCAGGAAAACGTCCCATTTGATCTGAAGAAATTACGTTTCCGATGTTTTTGTTATTTTTCTGTTGATTCAGCGCTTTTGCCTGACCTTTTAAGATATCTCCAACAATAACCTCTTTCAGTTCATTTTCAGAAGCTTTAAGAGAAAAATCAATTACGTTGTTTTTTCCTTGCTCAACTTTTATTTCTTGAGTTAAAGAAGTATATCCAATATATTTTACTTCAACTTGATAAGTTCCTTCGTTAATATTTAATAATTCAAAACGACCGTTGTAGTCTGAAACGGTGTATTTTTTCTCACCTACAATTTGAACCATTGCTCCAGGAAGAGGCAGTTTGTCATCAGCGTCTAATATCTTTCCTGATATAATCGCTTTCTGAGCAAAACCTGTAAAGGCGAATAAAAAGAATGCAGTTAATAAATAGAATTTTTTCATTGTGTGTGTGTTTGGTTTTTATTTTGGTTGCGAAGCTAGAACCCTATTATTACTAAACCCTTGAAAAAAAATTAACATAGTGTTATGATTAATCCCAATGTGTTAAGATTTATTAATCTTTAAATAACATGAGAAGCATCAAATAATTGATTCCCAGTAAAAAGAAAAATGATATTTTGGTTGTATTTGAAAATTTGGCGTTAAATTTGCCGTATCAATCACAATCAAAAATCATCAATCATGTTAAAACAATTTTTTATCCTATGTTCAGGAGCCGACCGTGATCTCTTGAAAGACTGCTCAGAAGGCGAACAAACCAAATATGTTGGTATTGGTGCCACCGTATTCTTTACAGCAGTTATGGCTTTTTTAGCCAGTGCTTATGCGCTTTTTACCGTTTTCGATTCTATTTATCCCGCTTTAATTTTTGGATTTGTTTGGAGTTTACTAATCTTCAATTTAGACCGATTTATTGTTTCTACGATTAAAAAGAGGGATCGTTTTATGGATGAATTCCTGCAAGCAACTCCACGTATTATATTGGCGATTATTATTGCGATTGTAATCTCTAAACCTTTAGAAATTAAGATTTTCGAAAAGGAAATCAATACCGTTTTATTGAAAGAGAAAAACGAAATGGAATTGGCCAACAAAAAACAAATCGGAACCTATTTCAAAACGGATTTAGATAAAAATAAAGCAGAAATCGCCGCGCTTAAAGCTGATATTGTAAAGAAAGAGAAAGAAGTAAACGCTTTATATTCGGTTTATATTACCGAAGCCGAAGGGACTGCCGGAACTAAGAAATTAGGGAAAGGTCCAGTTTATAAAGAAAAACGTGAAAAGCATGATGCCGCTCTAAAAGAGTTTGAAACGCTTAAAAAAACAAACGAAGCTAAAATCGCCGAAAAAGAAAAGGTAGGCGTACAGCTTCAAGCCGATTTAGACAAAAAGGTTTCACAGACTCAGCCTATAATAGAAGGTTTTGACGGATTAATGGCGCGTATCAATGCGTTAAATAAACTGCCTTGGCTTCCGTCATTTTTCATTATGCTGTTGTTTTTAGCAATTGAAACTTCTCCAATTATTGCCAAATTATTAGCACCAAAAGGTGAATTCGATTTCAAACAAGAAGAAGCCGAAACGGCTATGAAAGCGACTTTAGCCCAAAACAAATACCAACGAGATTTATTGGTTAAAACAAGCGCTGAAATGCATGATAAAGTGTACGCTGATATTGCAGAAGATAAAGGTTTATTCGATTTACAGCGAAAAAATGCCAAAGAGTTACTGGAACTGCAATCGCATAAATTTGTAGAAAAACAGAAAGCGACTTTATAAGTACAAAGTGCAAAGTTTCTATGTGCAAAGTTTAAATGCAAAGCCCGAAATAGAATCTCTATTTCGGGCTTTTTTTATTTTAGACAAAGTCAATAATCTTTGTACTTTGTACTCAGAACTTTGTACTTTTAAATTACATGTAGCTTAAAATCTCTTTTTTATAAGCGTCATATTCTCCTTGCATGATCAAACCATTGTCAAGAAGTTTTTTGTAATTCTGTAATTTATCAAAAAGTTCTTCTTTAGATAAATCGCTTAATTTGCGTTCTCCAGCAGGCTGAGTCGGAAGCGGTTCATAAGTTTCTGTAACAGCAGGAGCAGCAGGTAAAATTTCTGCAAAGCTTGTTACTTCTTCAGTTTCAACTTCTTCGATTTCGTCTTCAAATTCTGGTTCTGCTTCTTCAACAATTTCCTGAACTGGCGTTCCTGCAGAAACTGGATTTTTCAATAAATCCAATTGTTCTTTAGCGTAAGTATAAATTTTTCTAGCCTGAATTTTCGGAATATAATCAATAGAAACAGCTAAATCTGTTTTTGTGCCAAATGAAAACTCAGAACCTAAAATGTTTTCTTTTACAAAAGTACTTGCAATATCATCCCAAGTGTAATCAGTAAAATCCATAGAAAGACCTAAATTTTTAGGTTTACAGATAATGATACGCTTGTTTGTTAATACAATACTGTCTGGAAAAACAGTAATTGCAGGTTTTTTTTGTACTGCGATATAACCAACTTCTTCACCTTTCATCAATAAATCTGTAAGTTTAGAAGTGATTTTTTCAATCGCTTTAGGATCTTGTTCTTCGTTCAGAAATTTTTTAAATTGTTCTTTCATGATTCTCTTAATTGCTAATTTGCAAATTGATTGGGGTTGTTAAGTTTTTATCTCACCGTGCAAATGTAATGCCTAATTTTCTAATTCGATAATTTCATTCTGAATTTTCTTTGTCAAACTTTTGAAAACCAATTCATACGAATGATCTATAAGTTCCTTCACGAATTTATCAGGTAAATTTCCGTTCAAAGCCACGGTATTCCAGTGCACTTTACTCATATGAAATCCAGGTTGTATTTCGTCATATTCTGCTCTGAGTTCCTGTGCGCGGTCTGGATCGCATTTTAAATTTGCTGATTGCTCATTTTTTTCCCATTGAGAAAGCGAAGACAAAGCAAACATTTTTCCGCCTACTTTAAAGACCAAAGTATCTTCATCAAAAGGAAAATGTTCACTGACACCTTTTTTTGAAAGACAATATTCGTAAAACGTTTCTAAATTCATAACTTTTTATTTACCAATTTCACCTAAATGCGTGTATTTAAAACCTTTTTCATATTTAAGGCCATAACCAAAAATGCGATCCATTGCGGAATGTGAAAATAAAATAATTCCTGCTAACTGCACAATTTCGATATTTAAATAAAGTCCGACAGCATAAATTAAAAGCGCAATCCCTTTGTGATGAAAGACGTTATAAAGAAATGCTCCAACTTTGTTTCCAAAAACATAACCAATCATCGATAAATCGGGAGCTAAAATTAAAGCCAAAAACCACCACCATTCATAATTTAAACGGTTGAAAAGAAATATTCCAAGAATAAATAAAGCGACTTCCTCAAGTTTTAAGACTGTTTTCATTTGACTATTTTTTCCATCATCTTTTCAGGATGATTCAGTTTTGTAAATCCGAATTTTTCGTATAAAAAGTGAGCGTCAGTAGTTGCCAATCGCCAGATTTTAACTTCTTGCAATTGCGGTTCGTTCATCATCGTTTCAATTAGAATTGATGAATAGCCTTTTCCACGATGTTCTTCATCAATAAAAACATCCATTAAATAAGCAAAAACTACATAATCGGTAATGACGCGTGCAAAACCAATTTGCTTGTCATCTAAATAAATTCCAAAACAAACTGAAGCATCAATCGTGCGTTGTACTTCTTCTATAGTTCGCCCCGCAGCCCAGTAAATGTCTTTTAAAAAGTTCTGTATAAACGGAACATCGAGTTTGGTTTTATCTGTAGAAACGGTTATCATTTTTATTTTAGATTTTAGAGTTCAGATTTTAGATTTTGCAGTAGAATAATCTAAAATCTACATTCTAAAATCTAAAATTTTATATAATAAAGGTTTGCTCGGACTTGCATCATTTTCAAACGAAGCGATTTGAAGATTTAGTATATAATTCCCATCTTCAATTTCATCTGGAACATAAATCATTTCTGTGATTGTTGCGTTTAATCTAGCGTCAGAATTCAGATTATGCGTGTCTTTTACATTCCAAAACGCTTTATGCGCCAATAATTTTCCTTCATCGTGTTCTTTGTCGACACTTGGCAAATCGATCAGTAAATGCTGAATTTCGCTTTCGCGGATGAAAATCGCAGCATCTTCAGCTAAATAAGGCGGATTGGTATTAGAATATTTTCGAGACTTTTTTTCTAGCTGATTTGGAAGTGTTCTAATGATTAAAGCTTCTGTTTTTTCAGCAAGCAAGTTTACAATTTGATCTTTTGTAATAACAAAATCATCTTTAATCTTTTCAGGTTCAACCGTAATCAATTTAGCAAAAAAGAAAAACTGTTTCAAAGATTGATTAATGCTATAAAAATCATTCGTAATATGTCCCAAACATTCCGTATGCGTTCCATGTCCATGCGGATTAAAGAAAATGTTATTAAAATTCGTAGATGATTTTCCTTCTGAAACTTTCCCAATCCAGTCGCCAAAAACAACAGGTTCAATGACTGGTTTTTCAATATACCATGCAATTGGGTTTTCGTCTGTATTGGTTAATGGAATAGAAATATCAATGGGTTTTGATAAGTCGATTTGATATTTATTGTCAAGAATTGCTAACATAATGGGACACGGATTTTACGGATATTCTAACGCAGATTTCACGGATTTATCAGCGTTGCTTGCATCCGTTTTATCAGCGTCCAATTTTTATTCTTCCAAATTTAAATAAAACAGATCACTTGCAATTCCATCCGTTAAAAATTTTCCTTTTGGAGTTGGTTTTAAAATGTTGTTTTCTATTGAAAGTAAATTGTCATTTAAGAACTTTTGAGATTGTTCCAGTAAATAATTCAAATATTCTGATCCGAATTCCTTTTCAATTCTGTCTAAAGAAACACCCCAAATCGTTCGTAAACCCGTCATGATATATTCATTATAACGATCTGAAACAGTCAGGACTTCACTTTCAATTGGGAGTTCATCGTTTTGAATTGCTTTTAAATACAATGAATTATTGGCAATATTCCAGCCTCTTTTCTCGCCATCATAACTATGTGCTGAAGGTCCGATTCCGATATATTTCTTGCCCAGCCAATACGCCGAATTGTTTTTAGAGAAATAATTCTCTTTTCCAAAATTGGATAATTCGTAATGAATAAATCCATTCTTTTGTAGCATTTCA
>Ga0160502_100582_pt1 | contig 19640 bp, 13 predicted proteins | sample DIDnMG_14_FD_108237 | JGI IMG/M metagenome (GOLD analysis project Ga0160502, IMG submission 108237) | Enriched soil microbial communities from UW Madison campus, WI, USA - DID2933_E24_Xylan MG | ecosystem: Environmental > Terrestrial > Soil > Unclassified | place: USA: Madison, Wisconsin... | reverse complement strand
TTTTCGTTCCAGGCAAGGCGCTTTTTCGCAGGCGTACCGGGGGTGCGCCTGCGAAAAAGCAACGCAGCATGGGGCGAAAAGGCGGGGAGAGATGCCCTTGAACGGGTGTTCAGACACGACCTAGTCTTCTATGTGAGGTTCAGGGAAAAATATGAATCGATTGGACTATTACCCTGAATAGGTAAATTCGTCTATGCTTAAAGGCATAACCAACGAAGGAGAGATGGGAATGAAGATTCAGTGGCCGCCTAAATTCGTCATGCTATGCATCGCTATGGTTATGGTGCTTATGCCTACTCAAGGAGCAGGGGCTGCAGGGACTCGCTTATTCGCTGATCAAGGAGTCGGCGGGTCTCATAGTCTGCTGCTTCGCGCGGACGGAAGTGTATGGTCTGTAGGCTACAATCGGGATGGACAACTCGGTAATGGGAACAGGACAGACCGTTCTGTGGCACAGCAGGTGCCAGGCATCTCCAATGTAACAGCCGTTAGCTCAGGCACTGTCTTCTCGCTGGCGCTGCAGGCCGATGGCACGGTGTGGGGCTGGGGCAATAATAGCAGTGGCCAGCTTGGGGACGGGACAACCGCACTGCGGACGCTTCCTGTTCAAGTGCAGGGACTGTCGAATGTTATGGCGATTACCTCTAGTAATTCCCATTCCATGGCGCTCAAGACGGATGGGACGGTATGGGCATGGGGCGGTAATGGGTCAGGCGAGCTTGGGGATGGCACGACAACGCGCAGGCTGCTGCCAGTTCAGGTGCAAGGGCTGACGGATGTCGTCTCTATTGCCAGCAGCAATTACCATTCACTGGCGCTGAAGGCCGATGGCACGGTTTGGAGCTGGGGCTCGAATATATTTGGGCAACTGGGCGATGGCAGGGTTGGCATGCAGTATAATTCGTCCATCCCTAAGAAAGTGAATGGATTATCCGATATTGTGGCGTTCAAGTCAGGAATCGGTCATACGCTGGCACTCAAGTCAGATGGCACCGTATGGGCTTGGGGGGATAACTCGAGCGGTCAACTGGGAGACGGAACGAAAACAAGGCGGACCACCCCCATCAAGATCCCGGGGTTGAACAACGTCACGATGGTTGGAGCGGGTGGCTACAGCTCGTTTGCGCTCAAGGCGGATGGTACGGTGTGGTCATGGGGCAACAACAATACTGGACAACTGGGTAACGGGTCTGCTGGCGCGGGCGTACTGGCTGATCTGGGACTGACGGGGACGGTTCAACCTGTTACATTCGTCGCAGTGCCACAGCAGGTCATGTCTGGGGTGATAGCCATCAGCACAGAATCCCAGCATGCATTTGCACTGAAGGAGGATTATACGGTGTGGGCATGGGGGAAAAATGAATTCGGACAGCTTGGGGATGGTACCCAAATATTTAGAATCACCCCAGCTCTTGTCTTCGCTGATCCGACACATTGGCAGCCAGCGGCTGTCAGTCCCGGCGCTTGAGCCATGGGGAGTATAATGCACGCTAGCATGGGATCATGTATACTTCGAAGATAGGCAATTGAAGACATCATGGAGGTAGACATGCGCGAGCATAAGGATACGATAACGGAAATACCGGAACATGAGATGAGGATACTATTAACACTCGGGATGGAGTTTGGATTTGATCCTGTATCCTGCGAGGAAAGCCGCCGCTATTTCGCCGGACTATTGAGCAAGCATCAAGAGGCGAATGAAGATGAACGGGTGGACAGGCTGCGTTCAATAATTGCCAAGGACTTCACGGGACGAGAGGGCAAGCCGCGCTGGCTGCGCCATCCGGCATGGCCATTCGTTCATGGAAGGCCGATGCTGTTCGTCGGACAGCTTGAGCTATGCTATAAGCAGTCGAGTGAGGAACGGGACGTCATCTACGTCTTTCGAGACCAGGCTACGGGTCTGACTCGAACCATCGTGCAATAGAAGAAAGTAATGGAGAGAAGCCAGGAAGCAGCGGGGAACCCGCGCTTCCTGGCTTCTGCCAGTGCATTCGTTTGAACATGGACATGCAACCAGCCTCCTAGATGAGATTAGACCACTATGATTAATCTGCCATCCATGATACGAAGCAGGATATTCATCGGTTTCGAATATTCTGTTGCAGTTGCTGCAGGACATCCTGCAGTGTCTTGCTATTCAGTTCATTCTCCATCGCTTGGCGGACGCTGTCGAAGGTCACATCAAGCGTATGCTGAATCTCTCGTCCAATCTGGCAATTAGGATTAGGCTTGTCATGAATGGCGAATAGCTCCTTCTCCAGATTAACCGCCTTATAAATGTCGAGCAGCGTGATCTCCTCCGGGCCCTTGGTCAAAGTAAATCCAGGAACACCGGCCCGAGAGGCCAGCAACCCGGCTCTTCGCAGCTCGCCGCTAATCCGGCGGATGACGACGGGGTTCGTGGTGACGCTGCCAGCTATTCTATCCGAGGATAGATGCGGCTCTGTCGCTACGAGAGACAATATGTGTATGGCAACGGATAGTCTTGTATTAATCATCTGTGTAACTCACTCCTTAACCACGGCGCCTGCGCGCCTGGTATCCTTGCTCATTCGAATAGGTACGGCTGCCTCATACGTCCGCATTGGATGGCAGCCCAGCAATATTCTCTATCATAGCCGACACGGCGAGGAAGGACAAGGCTCGGGAAACGTGTGCTTGGGGTCAACTGCTTACTGTCTGCGCTCCTATGCGAATTGCGTTATAATAGAAAGAACAGCCTAATGAACGCCAGATGGCAGAGGGGAATGTGGGGAAGTTGTTCAAGCTATTTCCTTATCTGAGTAAATACAAGATTGCTGCAGGAGCCGCGCTGCTCATGATGCTGCTGGAGCTGGCTGTGGAGCTGATGCAGCCCTATCTCATATCGAAAATAATCGACCTTGGCATCCAACAGCATAATTTGCAGATTGTGTGGCTATGGGGCGGGGTGCTGCTCCTTAGTACCGCGATCGCATTTGCTGCGGGAATCGCCAGTTCTTTTTTTGCCGCCCATGCCAGCCAGGGCTTCGGCTTTGATCTGCGGGATACGCTGTACGAGAAGGTGCAGCGCCTATCGTATGCGGCCTTCAGCCGCTTTGCCGCCTCTTCCCTGATTACGCGGCTGACCGCGGATGTGAACCAGGTGCAGGATCTGGTCTTCATGGCCTTGCGCTTCATGACCCGGGTTCCGCTAGTCGTGGTGGGAAGCATTATCATGGCATTGGTCGTAAATCTGAAGCTGGGTCTGCTGCTGGCGCTTACCGTGCCGCTGTTGTTCGGCTTCGCCGTATGGATGACGAAGCGCGCGGTTGCCCTGTTCCGCCAGGTGCAGCAGCGTCTGGATGGAGTCAACAGCGTCATTCAGGAGAATCTGACCGGTATTCGGCTCGTTCGGGTATTCGTCCGTATGGGGCATGAGCTGGAACGTTTCTCACGCGCCAGCGGCAAGCTGATGCAAGATACGATTGGTGCGCTGAGGCTGACCGAGGCGACACTGCCGTTCATCCTGCTGCTGATGAATGCCGGTATTATAGCGGTGCTCTGGTTCGGGCAACAGGACATTGCCACCGGCGAGGCGACAGTGGGGGAGGTTGTAGCGGTCATCAACTACTCGCTGCGGTCGGTCGGTGCGCTGTCAGCGCTGTCCTGGCTGGTCGCTTCCTTCTCGCGCGCCAGCGCCTCTGGACGGCGGATCGTCGAGGTGCTGGATACGCCGGAGGAGGCGATGACCAAGGGGACGCCAGAGAACAAGAAGTGGAACGAGCGTGGCGCGGGGACAGCGCGTGAACAGGACAGACTGGCCGGCGATATTGAATATGAGGGCGTAGGCTTCCGGTATCCCGATAGCAGCTTCGCAGCGCTTGGCGGGGTTTCGTTCCGCGTGCGTGCGGGTCAGCGGGTGGCGATCCTGGGGGCGACGGGCTCAGGCAAGTCTTCCCTTGTGCAACTGCTTCCACGGCTATATGAGCCGACTGAGGGCATCGTGCGAATCGATGGCGCTGATATACGCCATCTGGCAGAAGCACAGCTACGTGCTTCGATCGGCTATGTGCCGCAGGAAATGCTGCTGTTCTCCGGCACGGTGCGTGACAATATCGCATGGGGCCGCGAGGAGGCGACAATGGAGGAGGTGCGCGCCGCCGCCCGCCAGGCGCAGATTGCGGACACGATCGAATCGCTGCCTCAGGGCTATGAGACGCTGCTCGGTCAGCGCGGCATCAATCTGTCCGGCGGACAGAAGCAGCGGCTAATGATTGCCCGGGCGCTCGTTCGCAAGCCCGCTATACTGATTCTGGACGACAGCACCAGTGCGCTCGATGTACGCACCGAATCAGCACTGCTGGAAGCGCTGAAGGAGCTGTCGTGTACGACCTTTATGGTGACGCAGAAGATCAGCTCGGCGGCGACAGCGGATCTGATCCTCCTGCTCGACGGCGGGCGGCTGATTGCACAGGGGAGACATGAGGAGCTGCTCGCAGCCTCGGCCCTGTACCGCAGCATCTACCAATCCCAGTATGGAGAGGAGGCTCGTCATGCGTAGACAATTGCTGGAGCCGTTTCGCCAGCCGTTTCCCAAGACGGTAGCACAGCAGGGCGGCGCACCCGCAAGCCAAGGGGGCGGCAAGCCTAAGGCTCGGGTTCGCAACTGGGCCAGCACATTGCGCAGATTATGGCGCTATCTCGCCGGACACAAGCTCAAGCTCGCGCTGGTGCTGCTTATGGTGGTTATCAGCTCAGCGCTGGCGCTGCTTGGTCCCTACATGATCGGCGTGGCCATTGACCGTTTCATCGATGGCGGCGGGGGAGGCTGGGGCTTTTTCTTGGCGGGCCTGGGTGCGCTCACCATCTTCCTCTCCTTGTCGACCTGGCTGCAAAGCATATGGATGATCGGGATTGCGCAGGAGACGGTGTACCAATTGCGCCGTGACCTGTTCGCGCAGTTGCACCGTCTGCCGATACCGTTCTTCAGCAAACGCCAGCAGGGGGAGCTGATGAGCCGTGTCACCAATGATATAGAGAACATCAGCTCGACGCTTAATAGCTCAGCGATTCAGCTCTTCTCCAGTGTGCTTACACTGGCTGGAACCGTATCGGTCATGCTATGGCTCAGCCCGCTGCTGACGCTCATTACCTTTCTTGTCGTGCCGTTAATGGCACTAGGGATGAGATGGATTACGAACCGCACGGGACCGCTGTTCAAGGAACGCCAGCGCAATATGGGCGACCTGAACGGCTATGTCGAGGAGACGCTGTCCGGGCAGCGGATTATCAAATCCTTTGCCCAGGAGGAGCGAGTGCTCGCAGAGTTCCGGCAGCGCAATGCGCGTATCCGTGCGGCAGGCTTTTGGGCGCAGACCATCTCCGGCTTCATCCCGAAGCTGATGAATGGACTTAATAATCTGAGCTTCGCCCTGATTGCCGGAGCAGGAGGCATTCTGGCGATTCAAGGCACGATTACGGTCGGTGTCATTCTGGTCTTCGTGGAATATGCGCGCCAGTTTACTCGGCCGTTGAACGATCTGGCGAACCAGTGGAATACGCTGCTTGCAGCGATTGCAGGCGCGGAGCGGGTCTTTGAGATTATGGACGAGCCGGTCGAGGAGAGCGATGAACAGCATGCCATAGAGGTAGGGCAATTAGCAGGCAAGGTGCAATTTGAACGGGTTTGCTTCGGCTATGAGGCGGGAAGAAGCACGCTACAGGATATCAGCTTTACGGCGCAGCCCGGAGAGATGATCGCGCTCGTCGGGCCGACAGGCGCGGGCAAAACAACGCTGATTCAACTGCTGTCGCGCTTTTATGATGCGGATGGCGGGTCCATCCTAATCGATGGTCAGGATATTCACAAGCTTCGCCGCGCAGGCCTGCGCTCGCAGATGGCCTTTGTGCTGCAGGACACCTTCTTGTTCCAGGGAACGATTCGGGACAATATCCGCTTTGGCAGGCTGGATGCTACGGATGCGGAGGTGGAGGAGGCCGCCAGGCTGGCTGGCGCGGAGAGCTTCATTCAACGTATGCAGGGCGGCTATGAGAAGATGCTGGACAGCGGGGGCAGTGGCATTAGCCAGGGGCAAAAGCAGTTGCTGGCGATTTCCCGGGCAATTTTGGCGAATCCGTCGATTCTCGTGCTCGATGAGGCGACGAGCAGTATTGATACCGTGACGGAAATCACTATTCAACAGGGGCTCAGACGATTGATGCAGGGGCGTACAAGCCTCGTGATTGCTCACCGATTGAACACGATTCGCAATGCCGATCGCATCTTGGTGCTTCAGGGCGGCAGGCTGATCGAGCAGGGCTCGCATGACGAGTTGCTGCGGCGCGGTGGATTTTATAGTGAATTATATGAGGGGCAGTTAAGAGTTCAAGAGGGCGCACTGAATGGATAGGCATAGGAGGAATAAGGTCGTGCCTGGCTAAGGCAAGGGTCTGAAGCGATGGCGATGAGGGGGAGGGAATGGCGTGGATTTTGAGCTGACGGACTGGCTTGTGCGGGTCTTATGTGGCTCGCTTGACTACGAACACGGAGTGAGGCTCTATCGCGATGGTCGTGTTCGGATTCAGGCGGAGGACTGGGAGCAGGGATATGTTGTAGCAGAGGTCAGCGACGCAGAGATGCTAGCAGTTAGCGTAGAACTGATACCACCCGGTACGGTCAGAGCGCAATGCTCCTGTTCTTCCTCCCGAGCGACAGATGAGTATTGTCGCCACTGCGCGGCAGTGCTGCTCGTCATTACCCAGCGGCTGCACGCCGCGAGGACGGAGGGATGGACTCACGGGACAGCGCGATCTGAGAGACCGCAGGGGAGTGCAAGACAGGATGGGCAGAGGACTGGAAGGGAGGCGCAGATGACGGCGCGCCTGATGGAGCTGTTCGAGCAGCCATCTGCACCGCCTGCCTCGGCATCCTCATTGCTTGCCGATTCGCGTGAGTTGCTGCAGGTAGAATACAGATGCAGTGTCCGAAGCACGAAAACCCGGCAGGCTGTTCTGGCCATCGAGCTGAGGCTGGGAGTGAAGCGGCTCTATATCGTTCAAGACATCCGTCAGTTTTTGCGAGCGGTGCAATGGGGGCACTCCTATCGCTTCACTGCAGCATTCACCTATGATCCCCGTATGCATGCGCTAACTGCCCAGTCTGAGCAGCTTCTGCAGCGACTGGCGCTGATTCATGCCAGCGAGGAGGTGCTGCGGGACAGACTGCAATCCCCGATGCATGCCAGCCGCGGCGGGGGCAAGGAGCGCGCACTCATCCTCCCGCCGCTGGAATGGGAGGCGCTGCTGCCGCTGCTCGTTGCGGTGCCCGGCGTGAAGCTGGAGCAGGGGGTGGCTGTCTATGATGGTCTGGAGCTTGCCGAAGGTCCTCTACCTATCCGGTTCAAGCTGGGCGGTGCCGATGGCGATGGTTATGAGCTGGAGGTTGCCGGGCTCGGCAGGCTGGAGGTGCTGGAGGCCTACCGAACCGTCATTGCAGACGGCAAGCTCTATCCGATGAGCGAGCGACAACTGCGGTACTTAGCGGAGCTTCGACAGCTCGTTGAGAGTTATCGTCTAAGTCGCATTCATCTGCCGCAGGAGCAGATGGATGCCTTCATGGCGAAAGCGATGCCATGGCTGCGCCAGTTAGGTACGATCGAGATTGGAGCGGACATCGCCGGTCAGGTTGTGCAGGCCAAGCTTCAGGCCAGGCTGTATCTGGACAGAGTTCGGAACCGTCTGCTCGCCGGGCTGGAGTTCCAGTATGGTGATATCGTCATCCGACCACTAGAGTCCGGCAGCTCCGGTGCGGCAGAGGGGCGAATCCTGGTACGTGATGGAGAGCGGGAGCGGCGTATTCTCGGTTTGCTGGAGCATGCGGGGTTCGCCAGGACGTCCGGCAGTTGCTTTCTGGATGAGGAGCAATTGGAATATGCATTTTTCTATGATGTGCTGCCGGAGCTGGAGACGCTGCTGGAGGTGCATGCCACCTCCGCGGTCAAGGTCAGACTGCTGCCCGAGCCAGTCGTGCCAGCCGTCCGGGCCGAGCTCGATGAACGGACGAATTGGCTGACATTCACCTTCAGTATGGACGGGATCTCCGAGCAGGACATTCGCGGGGTACTCCAGGCGTTGCAGGAGAAACGGCGTTATTATCGTTTGCCCAAGGGCGCTTTTGTGCCGCTCGATACAGCCGACTTTGCTCGCATTCAAGAGATGATGGAGGATCTGGGCGCTCAGGCTCGCGATCTGGAGGGGGCACTGCTGCGGCTGCCTGCACTGCGCGCGCTCAGGCTGCGAGGGGAAGAGGGAGGAAGCGGGGAGCTTCGGCGGGGGAGAGCGCTGCGCCGTTTCCTGGATAATATGCGCAACCCGGATAATCTGGAGTTTCCGCTTCCTGAGCCGCTTGAGCCTGTGCTGCGCGACTATCAGAAGTATGGCTATCAATGGTTCAGAAGCTTGGCGCATTACCGCTTGGGCGGTATTCTGGCAGATGATATGGGACTGGGCAAGACACTGCAGGCGATCGCCTATATTCTATCGGAGCAGCAGGAGATTCGCAGGCGGGGGCAGCCGGCCTTCATCGTCTGTCCTGCCTCGCTTATGTATAACTGGCGCAATGAGATGAATCGCTTCGCTCCGGGGCTGCGCGTGGTAATCCAGGACGGCACTCAGAGCGAGCGCTTGGCGCTGGCACAGCGTCTGACAGGAGCCCATCAGGGGGAGCAGGTGGATGTGGTTATTACCTCTTATCCGCTGCTGCGCCGTGATGTCAGCCTGTATGCCAGCTCGCCGTTCCATATCCTGATCCTGGATGAGGCGCAGGCGGTGAAGAACAGCTCGACCCAGACCGCACAGGCCGTCCTGGCCTTGCAGGCCAGCTACCGCTTCGCGCTGACTGGAACGCCCATCGAGAATTCGCTTGAGGAGCTGTGGTCGATCTGCCGCGCCGTCTGTCCGGAGCTGTTCCCGTCGCGTAGCGAATTCCTTGAGATGAGACGCGATCAGATCGCCAGAACGATCAAGCCGTTCCTGCTGCGCCGCCTGAAGAACGAGGTGCTCGGCGAGCTGCCTGAGAAGATCGAATCGGTGCAGGTCTCCCAACTGCTACCGGAGCAGAAGCGACTGTACGTGGCCTATCTGGCGCAGTTGCAGGAGGAGACGGTCAAGCATCTGGACAAGGACAGCTTCCGTCAGGAGCGCATCCGCATCCTGGCCGGGCTGACCCGGCTGCGCCAGCTATGCTGTCACCCCTCCTTGTTCGTGGAGGGGTATAGCGGCAGCTCGGGCAAATTCGAGCAGTTGCTTGAACTGCTCGAGGAATGTCGCGCAGCCGGGAGGCGGGTGCTGCTCTTCTCGCAATTCACGTCCATGCTGACGCTGATCTCGCGAGAGCTTGGCGATCAGGGCGTACCATTCTTTTATCTGGATGGGCGGACACCGGCTGCCGAGCGGGTGGAGCTGTGCGAGCGGTTCAATCAAGGACAGCGTGACGTGTTCCTCCTCTCGTTGAAGGCGGGAGGAACCGGCCTGAATCTGACCGGAGCCGATACGGTCATCCTCTATGATCTATGGTGGAACCCTGCGGTGGAGCAGCAGGCTGCCGACCGCGCGCATCGCATCGGTCAGCGCAAGGTGGTACAGGTCATCCGTCTTGTCGCCGAAGGAACAGTCGAGGAGAAGATGCATGAGCTGCAACAACGCAAATTACAGCTCGTGCAGCAGGTCATCCCCTCCGGTCAGGAGCCGTTAACCGCACTTACAGAAGCAGAGATTCGAGAACTGCTGATGCTATAGGAAGGATAGCAGGCACCTTTGGGCAGGCGCCTATGATGCGCCAGTCGCCAGCCATGGCGGCGTCTGCGCATCGTTGGAGCCATCGGCATCGGTTTGTCCAGGCTGCGTAGCCTCATCGGCGCCGCCTTCATCTGGTTTCGCCCCGTTGTCCTCGTTCATCTCCCCGCTGCCGTTATCCTGCGGCTGCTCCTCACTAGCGGCCGGGATGACGGTTACCTGAGAGGCGCGTACCCAGCGCGGGGTGCCGGATGCCTCAACCATATACCAATCTTGCCAGACGAGCAGCGGCTTGAGCTTCTGACCGTCATAGCGCAGCGAGGTCGGTCTGTCCTGCAATGGTGAAGCATAGACAGAGGTGCCATCCCCCAGTTGAAGCATCATATCCTCTACAGGCTCAATCCCGCTCAGGAGCACATTCGCGCTGACCCAGCCCCGACCCTCTCCAGTCTGCAGCTCTATCCAATCGCCTTTGGTTCGCAACTGCTTATAGAATCCTGCGGCTGCTGTCCCGATCTCCTTTTGCTTCCATCCAGGATATTGATAGAGTGTCGTCTGCGCGGGCATATAGACTTCGCTAATTGCAGACTCAGCCTTCTGTGTGCTCATCCATAGCTGGTAGCCTTCGTACAGCAGCATCCAGGCTGACTGCTTATGCTGGCTCCAGATGCGATCCCATTCGGAGAGCGGCACATGGCGCTCGGAGACCGCTCTGGCAATCTCGGGCGTCATCGCCGGCCGTTCGAATTCAGTGATGAACCAGTCAGTGAAGCCGCCGCCGGATGGATTGGCAGAGGGCTGCACCAGCCGATAGCCCGTCATGCTCGCATAGGCTCCCGCGAGTGCGCGATCTCTAGCGAGATTGCTCTGCTTGGTCTTGTAGTTCCAGTAGATAACCTCGCCAGAGGAATGATAGGACATCGCAAGCTGCGGCTGCAGCTCGCGGGCGAGGGCGGCCATAGCGGCTGCTTCCTTCGCCTGCAGCGGCTTTGATCCTTTGTAGTTCATATAACTGTATGTAGACCGATTATTGTGGATGGTTTCCCAGCCCGCAGGGTATTGGCGGTTCAGGTCGATGCCCTTGGCATTTGCCTTCCAGCGTGTAAAATTGTCGCTCCCGCCATTCATCTGGATCAGTGCGGCGCGTGCCTCCTCAGGGAAGGCGGACAGCCCCTTCTGCTGCAGGGTGACACCATCGGGATTGACCATCGGCACCAGGACGACAGTTGTTCTCTCCAGCAGCTCCTTCAACTGAATCTGCTCATAAGAACTGCTGCTGGTATACCCTTCGGCATACTGCTCGGCCATCTTCATCAGCAGCGTAGTCGTCATCCATTCGCGGGCATGATGCGAGCCGTTAAGCAGAATCACTGCTGGTCCATTCCCTATCGTCAGCTTCCATAGCTCGCGGTTATATTCGCTTGTCCCGATCGAGGACATCGTGATTAACTGCGGGTATCGTTCCACGAGCGCCTTCATGTCGCGAGTCATCGTCTCATAGGTGTAGACCTGCTTCGGTTGAACGATCGGGGCAGCAAAAGCCGGCGGCGCGGTCGCGACCAGCACCAGCAGCAGGCTGAGGAAAGGCAGCAGGAGGCGCCAGGTGAACCGATCGTATGACTTGAGTTTCATCATTTCTATCAATCTCTCTCCCAGATTCATATTGGCCATGATAGGCATGTACTATAATTCGACAAATAAAGCCATTTTCCCTTTGCTTAGCCTCATTTGGAAGCTGCATGAAGGGAAGCGGCTTGGTGATCCGCAAAAAAAGCCAAGGCGCACGCAAGGGAGATCATCCCGAGATGGCGTGGCGCCTTGGCGATGGAGCAGCTTCTCAGCTTGATTGATTGGTATTCAATAATGCAAACAAGCACACCTTGGAAAGCCGTCTTCTCAGCCTTCCGTGGGGTGTGCTTGTTGCCCACAATATATTAATGGACGTTCGGCCCGTCTTGCCAATGGGCGGGATGCTTGCAGCCTATACGCCAGAGTAGGCCATAAAGCCGCCATCAACAGGGATCGTCGTTCCCGTCACGAAGCCGGAGGTTTCATGGTCAGCGAGCCAGAGCAGCGTGCCGAGCAGGTCCTCTGGCTTGCCGAAGCGACGCATCGGGGTATGCGTAATGATCTTGTGCGAGCGTTCCGTGAGCGAGCCGTCCTCATGAAGCAGCAGCCGCTCATTCTGCTCGGTCAGGAAGAAGCCGGGAGCGAGTGCATTGACACGGATGCCTGACTCTGCCAGATGGACTGCCAGCCATTGTGTGAAATTGTTGATCGCTGCCTTCGCCGCACTGTAAGCCGGCACCTTCGTCATCGGGGAAGGGGCGCTCATCGAAGAAATATTAATGATGGTCGCGCCTTCTCTGCCCAGCATCTGCCGTGTGAACGCTTGGGACGGAATGAGGCTGCCGACAAAGTTCAGATCCAGTACGTTGCGGAACCCGTCGATGCTCAGCGTGAAGAAGGTGGTAAGCTCTGGATTGTCCAGATCCGCTGGCTTAAAGATTTCATTCGTCGTGTTGGCGCTCGGATGGTTGCCGCCTGCGCCATTAATCAGGATGTCGCATGGGCCGAGCTGCTCCAGCACAGCGGCCGCTGCTGAGGCTACGCTGTCGGCAGATGTGACATCACAGGCAATGGCGACTGCGATGCCTCCAGCCTGCTTGATGTCATCCGCAACCTTTTGCCCCTTCTCCACTGTACGATTCAGGATCGCGATGCGAGCTCCCTGCCGAGCCAGCTCGATGGCCATGGAGCGGCACAGTACGCCCGCGCCGCCAGTGATGACGACGGTTTTGCCTTGCAGGGAAGTATGGATGGGCAGGCTCATGCTTGGCTCACCTTCCGATCTACTGGCTGCTGGCTGGCTTGCTTGCTGTATGCATCCCATAATCCCCATAGATACATGATGCCCAGCGCCCGGTCATAGAGTCCGTAGCCTGGACGGCATTGCTCATCGAAGATATGGCGGCCATGATCCGGGCGGCAGAAGCCCGTGAAGCCCTCCTGATGGTAGGCCTGCACGATGCCTTCAATATCGACACTGCCGTCCTGCGTGCGGTGCGAAGTCTCGATGAAGTCACCGTTCTCATACACCTTGACATTGCGGATATGAGTAAATGGAATACGGTCGGCAAACTCATGAATCATCGACACGATATCATTGGCTGGATTCGCACCCAGCGAGCCGCTGCACAGCGTGAGGCCATTGGACGGACTGTCATGGAGCGCCAGATAGCGGCGAAGATTATCTTGACTGGTAATAATGCGCGGCAGTCCGAAGATCGAGAATGGCGGGTCATCCGGGTGAATGGCCATCTTGATGCCATTGGCCTCGGCGACCGGAATAATCTCATTCAGGAAGTAGCGTGCATTTTCCCACAGATGCTCCTCAGTAACCCCTTTGTAGGCTTCGAACAGCTTCGTGAGATGCTGCAGCCGCTCCGGCTCCCAGCCTGGCATAGTCAGCTCGGTGTTTTCACTGATCTGCCGCACCAGATCGAATGGATCGATGTCCGTAATTCTTGCTTTCTCGAAGAATAGCGCCGTGGAGCCATCGCTCATCTCCTTGAACATATCGGTGCGCAGCCAGTCGAAGATAGGCATGAAATTATAGCAGATGACCTTCACGCCAACCTGTGCCAGCTTGACGATCGTCTTCTTATAGTTCTCGATATACACATCGCGCGATGGAAGGCCAAGCTTAATATCCTCATGAATGTTCACACTCTCGACGACCTGAATATGCAGTCCGGCAGCGTCAGCCGCTTGCTTGACCTCCATGATTTTGTCCATCGGCCATTCCTCGCCTGCCGGGACATCATGTAGCGCCCAGACGATTCCCTCCACACCAGGAATCTGACGAATATGCGCCAGCGATACCGTGTCGTTGCCCTCACCAAACCAACGGAATACCATTCTCATGTTTAAATACCGCCTTTCTTGAAGTAGGAACGATAGATTATAGATACATAGCAGCGCCGGGCTGCACTTACGGCTGCCCTGACGTAGTGAAATAAGCTGGGAATTTCTCCTGCAGCAGCGATTGGTCAGCAATCGACAAGCTGAGATGCTCCTGCATCAGCCTGTCAGCGCCTTGCGCATCATGATTGCGGATGGCGACCGCCATCTGTTCATGCTGGGTATAGATATGGCTCCAATTGTAGTCTGCTGCAAGCCGCAGCATACGGCTGCGATTAAGATGCACATTCATCTGCTGAATAACCGTCCATGTATTGCTCTTGCCGCAGCCATCGAATATCGTGCGGTGGAAGCGCTCATCCAGCTCGAACATCCCTTTGTAATCATGCTGTTCAATGGAAGCCTTCTGCTCTGCCAGATTCGACTCAAGCTGAGCAAGCTGCTGCTCGGGGAAGCTGTCGCAGGCAAGCTTGATGACCGCACGCTCCAACTGCTCGCGCATGAAGCGCGCCTCCTCGACAAGCGTCGTATCGATCAACGAGACGAAGGTGCCGCGCTGCGGATAGATATCCAGCAGTCCTTCCTGAGCCAGACGGACGAAGCTCTCCCGTACCGGGGTGCGGCTCACATTGAACTGCAGCGAAATTTCCTTCTCGGACAGCCCGGTGCCGGGGGGAAGTTCCAGACTTAAAATTTTGTCTCTCAGCGTGCTGTAGACCACCTCGCGTGTTGAGGCAGGCTGGGGCGGTTTGATAAACATATGGCCGTTACCTCCTCATATGTGCTAAGCTTAAATCCATACTACCATACTTGTATGGTAGTATGGTAGTGGTGGGAGAAAATTTTTTATTACGCTTTCATTTTGCTGTCTGCTGACCATTCTGCACCACCTCCCCGGCAGCGACAAGTCCTGTGCAAGCTGACTGCCAAGCTGCAAATAGCTGGGACCAGGGCGGGTACGGGTACGACAGCCTCTTCTTAATGATAGGAGCTTACAATCTGGATTCAGATAAGGCTCTGCCCATATGCTGCTTGCGGTATTCACTGGGAGACTGGCCGGACCAGCGCTTGAACTGGCGGCTGAAATGAGCAATATCGCGATAGCCGAAAATGGAGGCAATATGCTGGATCGAAAGTCGTGGATTGGCGAGCAGCAGCTTCGCCTCATCCAGCACCAGAGCCGACAGGTAGGCGCGCGGGGAGATGCCAAATACATGACGGAAGACGCGATTGCAGTGAGAAGCGCTGATTCCCAGCTTGGCGGCAATATCGTCAATGCCATAGTGCCCCTCCGAAGTCGTAGCGTGGTGGAAGCTCTGATTGACCAGTCCCTGCACCAGATTGCGAATCTGATGGGCGAGCTCGACCTTCTCATAGCCATCTGCGGAGAGGGCGACCGCTTCATCGGAGATCGCTTCCCAGAGATGGGCGAACAGCTCGAAGATCGCCGACTGCAGCCGCATCCGCTGGGCGATCGTTCCCTCGCTCTCATGGCGAGCGATCTCGATCAGCCGCAGCAGCGTGGGGTGTACGCGCCTCGCCAGCAGGCTGCTGGCGGGGAAATGAACCTGCTCGATGCGGCTTAGGAGAGACAGAAACAACTGGTCATCTATGTTGAAATGAATGCAGAAGTACGTGAAGGGCTCGTCCTTCCCGCTGCGGCTGCCATGCTCCACACCTGGGCGCAGCAGCATCAGATCGCCGGGACGCTGCTCATAGCTCGCGCCGGACACCTGGAACAACTGCTCGCCATCCATCACATAGTTAATCTCATACTGCGGATGTTCATGCAGCGGATAGTGCCATTCACGATTGACGCTGCGCAGATGCATGCCGAACAGATTGACCGTCGTCTTCACATCGGGGATCATAATCTCGCTGATGCTGTGCGCCGATTCGGGCGGATTAAGGGGAGCAGCCATATACAAGACCTCCTGGGCGAATGAAAGTAAGCGTTCTTCTCAAGTATACCTTATCTGTCCCGATTTGGGTAAATATCCGATTGATTTGACAATGGTCATTCACTACCGCCTTTGCTACCATGAACGGGAGCAGGACAACTCAGATGGGTAGCAGTTGATGATGAGAGGGGATAGGAATGATGGCGGAACGCAATCGTTTTTTTAATGCGCAGCATGCGCCAATTGGAGCATTTGCAAGCTTTACCTTGGGATTCAAAGGAAAAAGCGGTGGATTGGGTCTGGAGCTGGGCAAGCCGGCGGATCAGAATATATATATCGGATTTCAAGCAAGGGATGGTATAGGCTATGAGGCGCTGCCGTTTTTCGAGGCGGTAGAGGACGCGAGCGCACGCTATGACGTGGAGAAGCTGGATGACACGGAAAAGGATAAGGAAGCCTCTGTTTCGGGAGAGGCTGCTACTGCTGCGGAGGCTCAGGCGGGCGTGCAGGCTGAGCCTGGCCAGCGGGCGGCAGCGATCAAGCCATTCGCTGATAGGGCCATCTCGCGCAGCTTCGGAACGGGCACTGACACCTGGCAGGCAGGCGATCTGACCTTCCGTCTCTATTCGCCTGTGCGCTCTGTCCCAGACCCGGAAATGGAGGGCGACTCCGAGGCGCTCAAGGCAGCGATTGTGCCAGCGGTGTTCGCCGAGCTGACACTGGATAATACGCAAGGAAGCATTGCGCGCACTGGCTTCTTCGGCTATGAAGGCAATGATCCGTACAGCGCTATGCGGCGGCTTGGAGATACGAGCGGCGGTCGCTTCGAGGGAGTGGGTCAGGGCAGACTGACCGCGATTGTCACGAATGAGCCAGGCGTGCGCAGCGGACTCGGCTTCACGATGGAGAAGGTGCTGGAGACTGGCGAGGGTCATAATCTGTCCTTCGGACTTGGGGGCACTGGAGCGTTGCTTATGGATGTGCCTGCGGGTGAGAAGCGAACCTTCCGATTCGCCATCTGCTTCTATCGCGGCGGCATTGCGACCACGGGCATCGATGCATCCTATTACTACACCCGCTACTTCGCCAATATCGAAGCGGTGGGGGCTTACGCGCTGCAGCATTTTGCCGAGCTGACGGCGGCTTGCGAGCAGGCTGACCGCTGGATCGAGGGGGCGGGCTTGTCCGCCGACCAGACCTTTATGCTAGCTCATGCCATCCACAGCTACTATGGCAGCACGCAACTGCTAGAGGCCGATGGGAAGCCGATCTGGGTCGTCAATGAGGGCGAATACCGGATGATGAACACACTGGATCTGACAGCCGACCAGCTCTATTATGAGCTGATGGTGAATCCATGGACGGTGCGCAACGAGCTGGAGCTGTTCGTTAGCCGTTACAGCTATACGGATCGCGTCCGCTTCCCTGGAGAGGAGGCTGACCATCCAGGCGGCCTGACGTTCACACATGATATGGGGGTTGCCAATGTATTCTCCCGTCCAGAATATTCAGCCTACGAGCTGGCCGGACTGGATGACTGCTTCTCGTTCATGAGCCACGAGGAATTGGTGAATTGGCTCTGCTGCGCGCTCGTCTACATCGAGCAGACGAAGGACGAGGCATTTGCAGAGCGTATGCTGCCAGTCATTCGCGACAGCTTCGAGAGCATGCTGCGCCGCGATCACCCGGATGCCAGCTTGCGCAATGGGCTGATGGGGCTGGACAGCACGCGCACCGAGGGCGGAGCAGAGATTACAACCTATGACTCGCTGGATGTGTCGCTTGGACAGTCACGCAATAATATCTATCTTGCAGGCAAATGCTGGGCGGTCTATGTGGCACTGGAGAAGCTGTTCGCCGACCGGGGCCTGGACGAGCTGGCGCAGGAGGCGGGCGCACAAGCGGACAGATGCGCGGCATCCGTAGCCGCCGAGCTGACAGAAGGGGGCTATATTCCTGCGGTGATCAAGGAGAATAACGATTCGCGCATCATCCCTGCGATCGAAGGCTTAGTCTTCCCATTCTTCACCGGCTGTCGCTCTGCACTTGACATGAATGGTCGATTTGGTGTTTATTTGAAATCATTAAGGACGCATCTGCAGACAGTGCTGGTGCAGGGCACCTGCCTGTTCGAGGATGGGGCATGGAAGTTGTCTTCAACAAGCAATAATTCCTGGTTAAGCAAAATCTATCTCTCCCAATTCATCGCCCGCGAGATTCTTGGGCTGGCTTGGGAAGAGGAGGGAGCCGCGGCGGATGCAGCTCATGTGAACTGGTTGCTGCACCCCGAGCTGTCCTACTGGTGCTGGAGCGACCAGATTTTGTCCGGTCGGATCATCGGCAGCAAATATTATCCGCGCGGCGTCACCGCGATCCTCTGGCTGTTGGAGGGAGCAGGCAAGAATAAGCAGTTGACAGGAGAATTGCCAGTCTGAAGGCAGATTCCTATGGCACATTCGGCTGCTTCCGTGCGATATTCATTCGGGTAAGGAACGAATCTCGCATTGAGGCGGCTGTAAACTAGATTGGGAGGTACAAGATGACAACGCAATCGATATCGTATCCATACGGCTCAGGCTACCACGCCTGGCTGGCTTATCAAGAAATTACAGATGCGGATCAGCGGCAGCGCTATGCTGCGTGGTGCAGCCGGATCAGTACGAATGAAACTCACGAGACGATTCATGCGGCAGCCGCCGAACTGGAGCGGGGCGTGAGCTCCCTGCTCGGCGCGAAGCCTGCTGTCACATCAGAGCCAGGCGAAGGCGGCATCGTGCTTGGTACGTTCGGCGGCAACGAGCAGATCGCCGCAGTCTGGAAGTCGGAGCTGCCGGATATCGGGGAGGACGGCTATGCCATCCGCACGGAGGGCGGTCGCATCGTAATTGGTGCCCATTCCGCAGCAGGCGTGTTATACGGCGCCTTTCATCTGCTGCGTCTGATCGGCTCGGGCGAGCCGCTGGACACGCTGGATGTGACCGAGCGTCCAGCCAATGGTCTGCGTATGATCAATCAGTGGGACAATATCGATGGCAGCATCGAGCGCGGCTATGCCGGACGATCGATATTCTATGACCAGGACGAGATTACAACCGATCTGGATCGGATTCGCGATTATGCGCGTCTGCTATCCTCCGTCGGGCTGAATGCGATTGCGATCAATAACGTCAATGTCCATAAGTACGAGACGATGTTCCTGACGGATCGCTATCTGCCGCAGATCGCTGCGCTGGCGGATGTGTTCAGAGTTTACGGCATCAAGCTGTTCCTGAGCATCAACTATGCCAGCCCGCTGGAGATTGGCGGCTTGTCGACAGCCGATCCGCTCGCCCCGGATGTCCGCGAGTGGTGGAAGGCGAAGGCGGCGGAGGTGTATGCTGCTATTCCAGACTTTGGAGGCTTCCTCGTCAAGGCGGATTCAGAGAATCGCCCGGGGCCGTTCTCCTATGACCGCGATCATGCGGACGGAGCGAACATGCTGGCTGAAGCGCTGCTCCCTTACGGCGGCCTCGTCATCTGGCGTTGCTTTGTGTATAACTGCAAGCAGGACTGGCGAGATCGCTCGACCGACCGGGCGCGCGCTGCATATGACCATTTCAAGCCGCTTGACGGTCGTTTCATGGATAATGTCATCCTGCAGATCAAGAATGGTCCGATGGACTTCCAGGTGCGTGAGCCGGTATCGCCGCTATTCGGCGCAATGGAGCATACGAACCAGGTCATCGAGTTCCAGGTTACACAGGAGTACACCGGGCAGCAGCGCCATGTCTGCTATCTGGTGCCGCAGTGGAAGGAAGTGCTCGACTTCAACACGTATGCGAAGGGCGAAGCTTCGCCAGTCAAGCGCATCGTAGACGGCAGCGTGTTCCAGCGGCGTCATAACGGCTTTGCCGCCGTATCCAATATCGGAGCAGATTCCAACTGGACAGGACATCTGCTGGCGCAGGCCAATCTATACGGCTTTGGTCGTCTGGCTTGGAATCCTGAGGCTACATCGGAGCAGCTCGCTCGTGAATGGGTGATGCTGGCCCTGTCGCGCAGTGAGCAGGTGATTCG